>Ga0194044_10000197_pt1 | contig 27698 bp, 27 predicted proteins | sample JunL4417m_MetaG_FD_155460 | JGI IMG/M metagenome (GOLD analysis project Ga0194044, IMG submission 155460) | Anoxic zone freshwater microbial communities from boreal shield lake in IISD Experimental Lakes Area, Ontario, Canada - Jun2016-L442-17m | ecosystem: Environmental > Aquatic > Freshwater...
ATGCAAAGAAGGACGACATGCTTTTAATGATGCAAAAGTATGTTAAATCAAAATAATAAAATTAATTTTATGAAAAAATTAATAAATTTAGTTTTAATTATATCGACAGTATTTTTTCTGCAAACAGGAATTTTACAAGCAGCAAGCACTTCAACTATTCCAAAAAAATTAAAAATCTCAACTGCTAGTCTTAATAATTATCAAGCTCAAATACCCTTAGATAAAATAGTTGCTAAAATAAAAATTAGCACTGAAAAACAAAAATTAATTGTAAGTGACAAGTGGTGTGGTAATCTAAATTATATGTCTGATTGTCAAATTGTGTATCGTTTAATAAGTGACACAAAAGGAAAATCCAATGCTTTTATGGTTGGGTTAAACGCTGAAACGGTTGCAACTACCTCGACAGATAAAAATACAATCAAAAAATTAATCAGTTCAAAAGTCAAAAAGAGCTTTTTAGCGGGTAAAAAACAAGATTGTATTAAAAATAAATGCACAAACCTTAGTATAAAAGGCGCAGACTCTGCTTATAAGATATCAACTGGTACAATAAAGGCATTAAAGGGGGGTATTGTCGTTACAATAGTTGATGAATCAAATAAATTTAGTAAATTATCAAAAGAGATAGCCCCTCAAATTTTAACTCAAGTTGGCAGCGGTTTGGATTACCAAAAATTTACCCCAAAATTTTAAAATGTAATATTGTTTAATTAAAAACTAACCATTATAATGGTTAGTTTTTAATTTGTTTACCACCGTGAAATTTCTGGTGAATGTCGCTTAGTTGTTTGTTGGTTACGTGGGTATAGATTTGCGTGGTGGCAATATTAGAGTGACCTAAAAATTCTTGCACTAGACGTAAATCTACGCCCTGAGTAAGTAAATCCGTGGCATAGGAGTGCCGCAGGGTATGCGGGGAAGTCATAATCGGCAAGCCAGCCAGCTTGGTGTATTTTTTAACAATGTCTTCGATTGCTCGCACGGTTAGGCGTCGTGTAGTGCCGTCACCACGCCCTAGAGAGTAGTTTATAAATAGGGCAGGATCCATATCTTTTCTAGCCGCTATATAGGCACGTAGCGCCTGAATAGCACGTTCAGAAAAATAGACAGTCCGCACTTTGCCGCCTTTACCTGAAACGCTGATTTCTAAAAAATTTGTTAGTGGCTTGATACGAAGTTGATCACAATCAAGACGGGTTAATTCAGCTACGCGTAAGCCGGTAGAAAATAAGCTCTCCAGGATTGCCCGGTCGCGTAAGCCGGCCAGGGTAGAGAGGTCTGGGCCTTGAAATAATTTTTCAATCTGATCTAGTTTTAAAAAGGTAACTTGATGCTGCTGTTTTTCCCTGGCCAGCTTAATTTTATCAGGTGGTAGGGAAGTGATATCTTTTTCAATAAAATAACTTAAAAGACTTCGTAGAGCTATAAGGTAATAGTTTTGAGTACTTTTTTTAAGACCTGGCTGATCATGGCCATGTTGTTGGCGCGATAAGTATAGCCGGTAGCGCCAAACAATTTCATCGGTAAGGCTTTTTGGTTGTAATTCAGTCAGGTTATTTTCTTCCAACCAATGAAAAAACTTTTGCAAAAATCTAGCATAGTTTTTTTGTGATTCACTAGCAAGACCTTTCTCGATTTCTAAATAATCAAGATAATCATTTAAGTAGGCAATGATGGTTTTTTGATTGGTAGGCATATACTAGTAAAAGGGTGGTATTACCACCCTATAATTATAGCAGAAAAAAGTGTACTCTACCACTTCGTGTAATGTAGATTAACCGAAGTGGTAGAGATATAATATGTTTAACCTTAGTGTATATAAATACAGCAAAATGTCACGCTGCACTAGACATTATAATACCCATTAGCTGTACCTGATCAGTAAATAACAGCATTAATTTTATCATTAAGAGGAAGAAGCCTATTACTACAATACAAAACAAAAAGATGCCAAATCCGAATAATACTTTAAAAGCTGTTTCCATACAATAAATTTAAAAAGTTGCCTGGTAGTTACTACCTAAAAATAAGTAAATTTTTTTATACACAATAGGGAAGTCTCACTGCCCTGTTTTTATTGTTACTTTTTGTGGTAGATACTAGGTAAAGTATATCAATTTTTTTATAAAAAAAATAGAGCAGGGTGTGTGCCCTGCTCTATTTAAAACAAATTTAATTTTTTGACTTTTTTGATTCTGATTTAGACCTATACTCTGATTTAGATTCTGATTTCATTTCTTTCTTTTCTGTTTCTTTATGTGTTTCTACTTTGGTATTCAAATTAACCTTTTTTATTTCAAGCTTTTTCACTTCCTTTTTTTCTTCATGATCACGCGACTCATCTTCATGCTTTTTTAACTTTTGAGCATAACGAAGGTTTACAGTTAGATCCTTACTGTAAGCTGTGCTTGAGGCGGTGGAAAAAGTAAGTTTGGCAATAGCAGTTGTCGAGGTGGTAGTTGTACCTACAGCAGACTGCAAGTCAATCATCTGCTTCGGATAAAAACTAAAAATAATATCCTGAAGTCCGTCCTTGTTGACATCTTTTATCTTGGCTTCCCTGCTCTTAGCGCCAGCAAATAAAACCGTTGAACGAGTAATTTTTTTGACATCAATTGTTGCATTGCCATAAACAATTACCTGAACCTTTTCATTGGAGCGGACATTTATTACTTTTGGCTGGCGCTCTACATTGCCTCTATATTCAGCCTGAACCCCCGTACTTGTTGTTACAACCGGAGGAGTGGTAGTAGCTATTGGTGGCGTAGTAGTAGCCGTAGAGGTTGTGGTTGTTAAGTCACCAATATAAAAACTAGCTATTGTAGTTGAGGCGGGTGTTGAGTTGCCATGTTTATTATTAAAAGCAGTGGTTCCATTAACGCCACATAATGCGGTAATAGCTCCCTGCCCGCCTGGATGATTAACATATCCGGTTAAATTATAAACTTTGCCGTTAACAATTGACCAACAATTTGAGGCTGTAGCATGAGTTGCTACGTCTTGAGCGGTATAAGTGGCTGCACTTGCCGAGCCTGATACTAACAGGATGGTTAAGGCGCCAATACCAACCATGCTTAATTTACGCATACGATATTGTTTAATTATAAAAGAACAGGACACTTCCCTGTTCTTTTATTAATACAAAGGCAGTTAATATTTGTTACAATATATTACAACAAAATAAATATTTTGTATATTATTGTAAATATATCTTATCACCCCAGCGAAGATCAATATATGATGATGGTTTTTTATTAACTAAAACACCTTGTTTAATGGCAGTTAATAATTTTTCTATTTGAAGCCCAGGATCAAGTTGGTCGTTAAAATATAGTTTTAATGCGTTACTTTGAGCAGTAATAGTATGGAGTGTTTGGTCGTCAATTTCAAATTTTTGAATCGGATATTGTGGTTCGAGCTTTTTAATAATAGCCGATAGTTCGCAGATAAAATTAATTTTATCAGATGGTAGTGTAATAACATTATTTGTAATTTTATTTGATCCCTTGTTTTCAACTACCGTCAAATTACTTGCGTCACTTTGATTAGCTGGCGCAGAGGCTAAATCGTAACGATTAACGACATAATCCATACCGCCTTCCTGCCAAATTAAATGATACGGCTTGCCAGTCAATTTTATGTCAATTTTGTTAGGCCATTTTTTGAGTATTTCTACGCTACCTAATAAGTATTGTTGGTTTAATTTATTAGAGAGTTCTTTGGTATTAAAAAGTGGTAAAAAATGTTGGGTAAGAAATACATAGCGCATTTGATCGGCTTGCTGCCAGGCATAGCGTTCAATATCTGCTTTCGCAATAGTTTTAGGTACTTCGATGGTAAAGCCTGAAATCATGAGCTTTCCCTTGGTTATGCCAAAATAATATGTTGTTGCAAGAAGCAGACTAATTACCATTAAAAAAACTACCACCCAAAGTATGATAATTTTTAGTGGAGTAAGTTCAGATTTTTTACGCTGTTGAAAAAAGGGGTTGGTGTAGCGCTTCTGATTATAATCGATTTTTTTGATACGTCTTCCTCTCCGCATCATGAGTATAGGTTAAGACCGGCTTATTCGAGTAATTTTGCCGGGCATATATTTTTGTAAAACGTTAGGAATAGTAATTGTGCCATCTGCTTGCTGATAGTTTTCCATGATAGCAATCAAGGCACGAGCCATGGATATGGCAGTACCATTTAGCATGTGAACAAATTGCTTCTCACCTTTTTCTGTACGATATTTTATATTTAATCCCCTGGCCTGAAAATCAGTACAATTTGAGGTTGAGGTAATTTCAGCCCAATCGCCAGTGCTACCATCTTTTTTGGGCTTTCCAGGGAGCCAAGCTTCGAGATCGTAAGTGCGATATGATGGATTACCTAAGTCAGCGGTGCAATGATCGATTACACGATAAGGAATGCCTAAACTACTAAATATTTTTTTCTCAATTGATAAGAGCTCTTTATGTATTTTTTCACTTTGAGACGGTGTAGCGTAGACAAACATCTCTACCTTGGTAAATTGATGAACGCGGAAAATACCCTTAGCAAACTTAGAATAACTGCCCGCCTCAGTTCTGTAGCAATGTGATAAGGCAGCATATTTGATGGGTAAGTTTGCTTCATCTAAAACCTCATCCATGTGTAACCCACCCATGGTAATTTCTGAAGTGCCAATCAAGCAGAGGTCGGTATCGGCCACGGAGTAAATTTGAGTGGATTCACCACGTGGGCTATAGCCAAGACCTTCTAGGACCTCTTGTTTGGCTAAATCTGGGGTTATAAAGGGGGTAAAACCGTATTTTATAACTGTTGCAAAGGCGTATTGGATAAGCGCCTGTTCTAACAAGGCTAATTCATTTTTAAGATAATAAAATTTAGCACCAGTTACTTTACTAGCACGATCAAAATCAATCAAATCAAGCCGCAGTGCTAGTTCAACATGATCTAATGGTGTAAAGTCGAATTTAGTTGGTTCTAAAAATTGCCCTAATACTGGATTGTCATCTTCATCAGCGCTAACCTTTACTTTGGGATGGGTTAGGTTTGGCACTTTCATTAACATCTCTCGGAATTTGGGCAGAATTTGATCAAGCGATTGTTCAAGTTCGCTAATTTTCAGGCCAATGGTTTTCATTTGCTCAACTACTTCCGGCGTTGGCTTGGTTTTTGAGGCTTTATTTCTTTCAGCCCGCAACTGTTCTAGATTGGATTCGATTTGCTTTTTGTCTGTATCAAGAACAATTAGCGCGTCAATATCAACATCAGCCAATCGATTTTTTGCATTTTTTTTAATTTTTTTGACATTCTCTCGAATATATTTAATGTCGAGCATGTAGGTGATTAAAGAATTATTTTAAATGTAAGATAAACCATTAAGGCAGCTGCTATTGCCATAGCCATATACCCGCCAAAGTTGTTTAAAATATATACTGGCGCTTCAATTTGATAGGACATAAATGAACGTCAAATATTATATAATTATACTTAATTTTCGCTTTAAAGTCAAAAAAAGAAGAGTTAAAGACTCCTCATTTTTTTAGATTCAGCAATTATTTAATTTCTGTAATTTCATATTCATTCGCTCCCTTTGGTGTAGTAACGGTTACCTTGGTGCCAACTTTTTTATGTAAAAAAGCTTGTCCTAGTGGTGATTCATTTGATATTTTTCCGATAAGCGGGTCAACCTCGTTAAAGCTGACAATGGTGAATTCTTTAGTTCCGGTTGAAGTTTTGACGGTAAATGCCGAGCCCATGCCAATTTCACCAGAGCTGCTGTTGTCAACAATGGTAACATTTTTTAACAGATTTTGAATTTCGATAATTCTACCTTCATTAAAGGCTTGTGCATCCTTGGCATCTGAATATTCAGCATTTTCAGAAAGGTCTCCCATGTCCTTGGCGGTCTGAATGCGTTGAGCAATGTCATGACGTTTTGTTTTGGTAAGGAATTCTAGTTCTTGTTTAAGTTTGTCGTGCCCGAGTTGGGAAATAATTTGATCGGCCATAGCGTGGTTTTTTTGAAATAAAGTTAGTAATATAACATGAAAAAGTATAGCGAGTTAATCGTTTTTTGACAAGAGTGATTGTGGTTGAATTGCTGCTATTAAAATAAGTAAAAGTAGCCCTATTCCGAGTGGGTGGTTAATATAGGGGGTAAACATGTGAACCGCGACTAATAAAATTGCCGGTAAAATTAAAGTTAAAGCAAGGTTGGCCTCATTTTTAAACACGATAATTAGTTTTTTTACCATTAAATAATATGTAGTGATAAAAAATAATAAACCAATTAGACCTATTTTAAGCCATAGATCAAGCCAACCCCATTCAAAAGCAAAAGTAGTGTACTGGCGACCGCTGTTACTGGTGGCAATACGTGGATCTAACGAGGTATAGGTAATTGCTTGCCCAAACCCCTGCCCTGCAATTGGATTTTGTTTTATGGCGTTTGTTAATTTCGGCAAAAGCAACCAGCGAGACCCAAGGGCGACTTCATTAGAGTCGCTAACCCTGTCTCTAAAAAGCTTGGCCGCGTCAAGACCAGCAAGCGGTTTTGGGTATGGAAAGGTTATTGCCACAATAACCATTAGCACACCTGCCATTACGGATAAAATTAGTTTATGGATAAATGGTTTAATAGAAATGCTACTACGATGGTAAAATTTAGGTATTATGATGTATCCAAAAAGAAAGACTAGACCAACCAGTAGACCAATCCAAAAACTGCGTGACAGACTTATGAGAATAACCGAAAAATTAAGACCGGCTAAGCCAAGCCAAGCCCAAAAATATTTATCTTTAAAACAAGCAATTTTGGTATTAAAATATGGGCGCGGAATTAAAATAATCAGCCAAAAGTAAGCAATAAGATTATACCATTGTGACTGGATAAATACTCGATAAAATCCCACTTGCATGGCGGTAATCTCCCCTACCCCCGTAGTCCTAACCCAACGATACAAAAGATAAACGAGCACATATTGTTCATGGGAAAAAATAAAAAACAACCCCAACGTTTTAAGCGCTAGCCAGCTGGTGCCAACCCAAAAAAGGGAAAAAATATTTTGCCAGGTAATGCGGTTCCACGTAATTGAAAGTAATGGGAAAAATAACAATCCATACACCCAAGCATTAGCATCACTAATAATATTAGCTACCGGGGTGTGGCGTAAAAACCCGTTGATTACACCCCAGGCCAAAAATAGACTAAAACCTAATAATGCCCAGTAAACATGCTTATTTTCTTTAAAATTAAATTGGATTGGATTTTGTTTTGTTTTGTAATATCGGTAACAAAAAGTAATAAACCAAATTGACATCACTGCCAGCCACAACGCAATCCGAATCGAAATTTTGTGACCACCTACAAAGCCATAAAATAAATACCCCTTGGAACCGATCAACAATTCAAGCCAAAGCATGGCTAGGCCTAGCTCCAGTTTTTTAGCTGTCAAATAAATTGCTAACAGTACTAATGCCCAAAAGCCGATTAGATTCCAAGTTGGCGCTAGATAGCCTAAGAAAGAAGTAGATTCAACTAAAATAATACTTAAAAATGCAACCCGGCTAAGATAATTTAATTTAGGCCAAAAAATATTCATTATTTTCGTTTAAAGATGGTGCGAATTACGTCGTCAATATCTACTTCATCGATTAAGATGTCATCAACGGGTAAATCAGATGAAAGGATGTTGGTAGCAACCGTTTTAACCTCTTCCCTTTTGACCGCAAACTCAACTTCAAATTGATTAAATTTTTGCACCTTACCAAATTTTTGCACCTCGTCTTTTTTTACTCCCGGTTCGTTAAAGGTTACTTTTAACAGCTTATGTGGCGCGTATTTCATAATGAGATCATCCAGTAAGCCATCGTAGATAATTTGTCCGTGGTCGATAATAATAACCCGTTTGCACAATTCCCTGATATCATCCATGTAATGCGAGGTGAGAATGATTGTGGTTTTTTTCTGTTGGTTATAGCGTTTGATAAAATCACGTATGTTTTTTTGCGCCACCACATCAAGACCAATGGTTGGCTCATCTAAAAATAAAATACGCGGCTTATGGAGTAGTGCCGCAACCAACTCGCATTTCATGCGTTGGCCAAGTGAGAGTTTGCGTACTTGAATATCTAGCACGTCGCGAATGTCCAAAAGATCGACCAGCTCATCAAGATTAACCTTAAATTCGGCTTCGGGAATTTCATAAATTTCTCGATTCAAAATAAAACTTTCCATGGCCGGCAGATCCCACCACAGTTGGTTTTTTTGTCCCATAACCAATGAAAACTGTTTTTGATATTCCTTTTGTCGTTTATGCGGTAAAAAGTCAAGCACGGTCGCTGTCCCGCTGGACGGATGCAAAATACCTGAAAGCATTTTAAGCGTGGTTGTCTTTCCCGCACCATTCGGGCCCAAAAAACCAACCAGCTCCCCTTCTTCAATGGTAAAGCTAATGTCTTTAACCGCTTCCACAAAAAGTTTTTCTCGCTTGAACAAGCCCTTGACTGAGGCCCAGAGCCCAGGCTGTTTTTTGTAATAATCGTAGGTTTTACGTAAATTTCGTACTTCGATAATAGCCATAATATGTGATTTAATTTGTTATATGCCGACAGCTTCATATTGACGCAAGCCTTTGCGCCACACTATTTTAATGATAACATAGAGTACTGCAAGCCAAGCTAATTCTATTAGTATGCCATAAAATCCTTGTAGTAAACTGATCTTTCCTAAATAAAGCTGGGTGGGTAGAAAGATGATATAGGCAAAGGGAAAAAATAAGCACGCCTGATAAACTGCTGCTGGTAATAAGGAAAGTGGAGCATAACCACCCGACAATAAGCGAATAATGACATTTGAAATATGAAGGATGCCGGAAATTTCTATAATCCAGAGCGCCAACATGCCTAATAGCATAGAAAGTTCAAGACGAACGAAATAGGAAATAAGCACAATAAAAATTATTTCAACAATTGCCCAGATCGAGCTGGGCGGTAAGACGTGGTTGTGAAATACGGCAATAACGCCAATTTGCATTATTGCCCCAGAAATAATTGACATTGAGGCGCGACCGATTGAAAAAGCAGTAATAGCTTTAAGATAACTAAGTGGCCGCACCAGGTAAATTGACAACTCACCGTTTTGAATGTTTCTGGCAATGGTATCTTCAACGCCGAAATTGGAAATAAAAAAATTTATTAACCAACTGATCATTATATAGGTTAGCATTTGATGATAAGTGTAGCCATAAACCACTTCTGTGCTTTTGTACACAGCCATCCAGATTGCCATTTGAAATAAAATGTCAAAAATATTGCCGAATCGATAGGCATAGATAGTGGTGCGATAAACTAACTGCCTCAGCCAGGCGGTTTTTATCAAGATAAGATATTTTTTAAATTCTTTGGGAAATTTCATATTATATTCCGACTGATTCGTATTTTTTTAAACCAAAATGCCAGATCAATTTAACTATACCATATAATATAATTAGCCATACCAACTCCACGCCAACGCCGATAACTCCCTGATATATCGATATTTTGCCTAAATAGAGTTGTAACGGAACAAATAAGGTATACGCAAAAGGAAATAATAATGTAAGGTTGATAAAAAATGACGGCAAAAGAGCAATTGGAAACATGGCTCCTGATAAAAATTTGGCAATAATATTAAGGGAAAAATAAGTACCAGAAATCTCAACCACCCAAATGGCAAATAGACCAATAATTAGGGAGAATAGTAATTTTATAAAGAATCCTATCACAACCATTATAAGAATAATCAAGAGTATAATAGGGTTAAAATTAAAAATTAGCCGGTCATGCATTAATAATAATAGAATTACCGCAATGCCCCAGACCGTAGCAAAGGCAAAACCGACTCGTCCTATAGCGCAAGCAGTAATATAACGAAGATAACTAATCGGTTTTATTAAAAGTGACGACAAGGTGCCTCGTTCAATATCACGTGCAACTCGTTCTTCAAAATTATAATTTGATGATGCGTGTTGAAAAAACCAGCCAAATACGACATAGGTCATCATTTCGGTAAGTGTATAGCCTTTAATAATGCTAACTTGACTAAAAATAACCGACCAGATAATTACCTGAGCTGATACATCAATAATATGACCAATGCTGTATGCCGTTATATTGGCACGATAAGCTAAGTGGCGTTGAAATTCATCAGTTATAATTAATAAATATTTTTTCATACATTAACTTGAAGAACTAGTATAACGAGATAAGCCAAACAGCCAAAATTTACGTGATAACAAGAAAAAAACCAGCGCTACTAAAATCGCAGAAATAATTAATTGAAAATTTAAACCATGAATTAATACTTTAGCTGGTACGGTGGCCAAAAATGTCAAAGGAACAATAGTTGAAAAAAATATGCGAACCGCTTTGTTGGAAAAAATATCAGTTGGAAATCGAGCCGCGGTTAATGTGTTGTCAATCAGCGCCCAAATGCCAAATGCGTCGGTGGTCCAAAAGCCGATGCTGCGGATAATTAAGGCAAAGCTATAAATAATACTAAAACCAGCAAACAATAAGACTAAATATAGAGCACCATTAATAAATGCTTGAAGTAAAGTTAAATGTAGCATTGGTACAACTTGAAATAATAAATATAGTGCGGTAACTACCCTGGCCCAATCTTCAGGATCGGCTCGATTTACCGAGGCTAAAAACTGAGCATCTATCGGTTTAACTAAAAATTGGTCGAGCTTGCCTTCAAAAATTGCTTCAGAAACACCATTTAAATAACCAACAGTGGCCCACATAAAACCTTCGATTATCATATATGATGCAACAACGATCAACGCCTCGTGATATTGCCAGCCAGAAATTTGCACAGTAAAGCCATATATTGCCTTAAAAAAAACAACGGTAATCGCCATTTGTAAAAAAATACCTACCACGGTAAGAAAAAAACTGAACCGGTGAGTGAGGCGATACATTAAACGACTCCGCATGGCTATGCCGAGAATGATCATAATTCGTTTGATTTTCCGAAAAAATCGTTTAATTGCCAAAAGCTTCATAAGATTTTAGACCTCGATAATAAAGCAATTTAGAAACAAGTAATAAAACACCTATCCACACTAAAGCAAACAAGGCTTCGTGAAGAAAAAATGATAAAGGTTGTGCCTGTTGCCAAAGAGCGAGAGGTGAGAAAAGGCTGTATTTAAAGGGCAACCAATCGGCAATTGTTTTGACATATCCGGGCAATAAATCAATGGGAATTAATCGTCCTGAAAAAACATTATAAACACTATATAAAAAAAGCCCTGGACCCATTGAAGAGCCAATAAAAAAAGCAGCAAGCCCGACCGAATAAAACATAAGAAAATAAATAACGAAACCTAAAAAAATAAGCAAAAGCGAGAGAATGATTTTATCCAGTCGAGCGATAATAAAATGCCAATAATAAATAATGGGTAAAAGGCCAACTGCACTAAAAATAATAATGCGATAACTGGCAGTGGCTAATGTAGCGGCAAAATGGCGAAACATAAAATTAATTGGCTGTAAAAGAAATGCTGAAAAACTGCCTAATTCAATACTCCGCCCTACTGTTCTGCCTATATCGCCAGAATAAATAATTAAACCAATCGCCCTGGTGATCGCATAATATATTACTAAGGCAGAAAGTGAATAAGTGCCAATTTTATTCCCTTGCTGATAAATGGAGTACCATAAATATGCAAGCACCACCAAAGACATGCCTTCGCCAATAATGCTCGAAACTAAGCTAACACGGTATTGGGCGCTGGTTTGGACGGTATTAGAAAAAATAAGCCAGTACTTTTTCATAGCTGGTGTTTTTGTTTAATGATTGCCAATGCACGATTGTATTTTTTTACGCGGGGTAAAAAGGGTAATAGCTTGTACGCAATAGCCGGTAGCCAAACAGACATAGTTCCGCCAGACACTGCATGGTATAATACTTGATCTATCCAAACACCTTCATGTCCATTTTCCAAAAGCGTTAGCCACAAATCCCAATCTTGAAATTTTTTAATCGATTTATCCCAGCCACCTGACGGCATAGCATTACGACGGACCAGTGCCATGGTGTTTATTCCTGGACCAGCTTTTAATCGTTCGGCAGAAAACGGCCAGATACGAAATAGTTTATTACCAAAGGTAAAGGCGGGATAGGCATACGCAGCACTTGGATTGGCAATCAATGTGTTGCGCATTATGTTAAACGCATCGGGAATCAGTTCAATGTCGGCATCACAAAAAAATAAATATTCACCTTGACTTTCGCGCATGCCATAATTTCTGGCAGCCGGAGCACCCTTATTTGTTTGCTTAAAAAACTTTAGCGAAATTTTTGCCGTGGCATAATCGGCTGCGAATTTTTTTATCACATTTTCAGGGTGGTCGCTTGAACCATCATCTACCACAACAACCTCCAAATCACGGAATGATTGTTTTAAAATTGAATCAAGTGTTCGTTCAACACGATCCGCCATGTTATATACGGGAATAATGATGCTAATCATATTATTGTATGATGTGACGATATATTAGACCGACTTGTTTTTGCCAGTTGAAAAATTGCATGGCTCGCTCCCTGCCCTGTTGCCCGAGTCGCTCAGCATAATTAGTATCTTGCAATAAAATGGTAATGGCTTTTACAATTTCGTCACTTTTTTCAGGATCAACCAAGAAACCATTTAAATCACTGACCACTGCCTCCGCCACTCCACCACTGTTACCGCCAATAACGGGCCTACCAGCTAGATTTGCTTCGATAAATACAATACCAAAACCTTCATAATCACCTGCAATATTCCGTGAAGGCATGGCGTATAGTCGGCTGGCTTCAAGCCAAGTCCATTTTTCTGCCTCGGTTAATTGTCCTAAAAAGATAACATGCGAACGAAGATTATCAGGTAATGCAGCGGCTATTTCTTTAAGATATTTTTCGTCGCTTCCGCTACCACCAATGACATAATACGCATCTGGTGTTTGCGCTAAAATATTGGGCATTGCAGAAATTATTTGGTCAAAGCCTTTACGTTTAACTAAACGGCCATAGGATAAAATAATTTTTTTATCAGTAAGATTGTATTTTTGCAGTAAGCTTTTAACTAAATCTGGTTGCGATTGATATTGATCTGGCTCGATGCCCGGGTGAACAATAAAAATTTTATCAGGATTAGTTACTAATTTTTTGGCCATCTCCGCTGCCACTGAATTACTAGAAATAACACATTTTGCTTGATTCAATATTTTTTTAACCAACCATTTTTTTCTTGGATGTTTAATCGCCCAGCCCAAATCCATACCATGAACAAACACCACGTATGGCGTAGGTTTGAAAAAATTTACCAGCCACATCGCCGTACCCAAGGGCAAGACTTGGCCAATTAAAACCTGGTCATAATGTGTTGATTTCAGTTCACGCCAAAGTGTTTGACAACTTACCAACCACTTAATTAGTGGTAGTTTATTATTAACTAATGCTTGGTGCTCGTTGGTGATGACTTTAATCTCATCTTCCTTGGGCCAATGACGCACCACTGCTCCATAAACAGAGGCCACACCGCCAAATTGGGGTGGATAATCAAGAGTAAGAAATAAGGTTTTCATAATTCTTCAGTTATGGTTGGCGCAGCTTTTTTAGTAAAAGATTGCCAGATGCTGGTGATGTCTGCTAGGTGAAATACTTTAAGACTCAATAATAAGCCAAAATATACTGCACCGGATAAGACGACAACCAAAAGTATTGGCAACATATCTCTGAGCCAAAAGGCAACGATGCCCATAGCCAAGGCGGCAACGAGCATTTTGGACATATCAAGCGAAAATCTTTTCGCTGCAAAACTAATAATTTTTGGCACTTCCCATAAGCACAATGCTAGCATTAACACATTCGTAACCGTATTGGTAATGGAGGCACCGATAGCTTTGTAGCTTGGAATTAAGAGAAAATTTAAGCCGATGCTAACCACGGTGACAATCAACATATTGCGGGTGTTAATTTTTTGCCGATCACTGGCATTAAGTAAAGCGCCAACTGCAAAATTTAAAAATAAAAACGGCAAGGAAATTATACAAATGCGCACCGGCCAAAAAGCACCGTCGAACCCACCTTTAAAGAGGTGTAAAATCTGTTCGGTAATCGCAATGGTGCCAACGCTAATTGGCAAAGAGATGATGGCCAAGTATTTCATGCCCCGTTCAAAGGTAATGGCAAGTTGCTCTTTATTGTGTTGCCAATAATTGGCAAAGGCGGGATAAAGTGAGGCGGAAAAAGCAGCGGGCAAAAATTGGATGGCAAAAATAATCTTAAAGGCAACTTGGTACAAGCCCACTTCTTTGTCACCAGCCAATTTTGATAAAATTACCGAGTCGGAATAGGTGTATAATCTTTGGCTGATAGCAAACATGGCAAAGGGCAATGTCAGTGCGATGGCTTGCTTAATCCAACCGGCATCGAAACGCCAATTAATGGGAACTTTGAGTCGATGTTTAATGATATAGAAAGCATAGGCGGTGTTAAAAACACTAGCAATGGCAAGACCCGCCATTAACCAGATAGCACCGTAGCCTAGTTTTAAGGAAATAAGGCCAGCGGTTAAGACGATGGCTTGGAATATTACTGATGAAACACTTTCAAAGCTTAAATTGTGAAAGCCTCGACTGACCGCAAAAAAGGTCAAGGTAAATGAATCCAAGATCATGCTGGCCGTAGAAATATAGACCAAATATATCGTTTCAGTTGGATATCCTAAAATATTTATACCAAAATAGACAATCGCGGTAGTTAATAGCGCTAATGGCAATTTAAGCTGTAAATTGGCACTCAAAAGCTGGCCAGCATCATGGGGTCGCTTGGCTACTTCCCTGGTAAGGACATTGGCCAGGCCAAGATCGATTAAAATACCAAAAACCGTGGTAAAGGAGATGGCAAAATAGTATTTGCCTAAATCCTCTGGACCCAAGGCGCGAGCAATGATGACAAAGTAGGTAAAAGAGATTACTTTTTGAATAATCAAAGCCAAGGTATAATAAGAGGTATTTTTAGCTATATTGCTAATTTTTGGTTGGTTCATATGAGCTAATTATAGCAATATTTTTCGATTTGGCCAATTGGCCAGCATTACACACAAACCCCAGCATTGCTGCCGGGGTTTGTGTGATATTATATGCAAAAAAGGTAAAAATAGAAATTTCACTAGGCCATATTGGCTCTTCAGTGAAATATGGCTTTACCTTAGCAGAAATTTTTGTAATTGTCAAGGTGCCATTGACAAATATTAATAAATATGCTATTTTCTTAAATTAATTTGTTCCTTACAATTCTAATTGACCAAAAAAACATTTTAACAGCCATTTTCTGAGCTTTTCACTGGGAAGAGCTTGGAAATGTGCTGTTAAGCAAGACAAATGAAAGGAGAAAGACGATGGAAGATTTTCAGAGTAAAAAATTAATGGCTGAGGCACCAGAAGATGTATTAAAAACAATCGGCATATTGTGTACCTTTGCCGAACAGTTTCAATTTGCCAAGAGGGCTAAAAATGATTCTCTTTGGCAGGAAGTACAAGATGCTTTTGTTGATTTTTTAGATCCGGATTGGAGTCAGGATTGTTGGCAGTACTACGAAACATTGGACAAAATTGAAGACTATCTGCCCTCAAGGTATATCGCTCTCTATGAGGCAAGTCGCATGTTTTTCAAACTGCCGAATGAGTTCATATTCGAAATAAACCCATCTTATTGTGTTTTTTTGGATAAATGGCCATGTTTTTATCACATGGACGAAATTGATGAACAATTTTTTGAAAAACTCGTCGCTGAAGAGCTTGAATATCTTGAAGAGGTAGAACTAGATTGCATTGATCTTTACGATCGTTTTTAGCATTTTGCGCTGCACAACACAGTAAAAATTTAATCGAGCAATTTGTTGATTCATGGGTTAATTAGAAACAAAAAACAAGCAACACGCCGTACTGCTTCATCAGGCCGGCTTTTTTATTTTTAATGCGGTTTACGTTAACGATAAAACACTTTATAATACCAATATGCAAGTACCAATTCGCAAGCCAGGCAAATATACCCACGACAAGCCGGATCCTCACATGACCCAGGCGAAGTTTGACGAGCTTAAAGCCAAAATGGAGCGATTAAAGAACTACAGCCAACCACGAGCGGCTATTGAGGTACGTCGTTTGGCTGAGATGGGTGATTTGTCTGACAATTTTGCCTATAGCTTGGCCAAAGGGCGCTTGCGTGGAATTAATCAGCGGATATTTGATATCGAAGAGCATCTTAAGCAGGCAATAATCATTCAATCAAAAGGCAGTTCTAGCTTAGTTCAACTTGGTTCAAGAGTAACAGTTGAAGTTAATGGCCAGCAAAAAATCTATCAAATTCTTGGCTCATCAGAAACCAATCCAACCCAAGGAGTAATTTCACATAATTCACCAATTGGCGCAGCTTTAATGAATGGCTGCGTTGGCGAAATTATTACTACAACCATAAATGGTAAAAAGGTAGTATATAAAATAGTTTCTATTCAATAACAGTTAAAATAAAAATAACCCCGTCTCAGTAAAGAGACGGGGTTTTGGTATGCGTCGAAGTAGATTTCTACAGGATGTTATATTCCTGATAAGTATCTAGCTCCAAGCCGGTGACTAAATGAAAGATATTCAGGTATCGCTCCGAGGTTTCGATTGCGATTTCTGGCGGATAACTGTAGTTGGCGACAAAAGCGACATGTTCCAGGTTAGTCGGGTCGAGACCTTTGAAGCCGACAATCGGCCTGCCTTTTTCGTTTTTAAAGGGAGTTTCGATTTTGGCGCAGAAATCACGCACCGGTTGTTTGTCCAGGAAAGCCGGTTCCCTGCCTTGCAGAATAGCTGATTCGAGCTCTTCTATCTCGACAAAACGTGACGAGTCGGGTGTTAACCATTCGTCACAGAGAACAAAGTCACCATCTGGCAAAAACGATATTTCGAATTTGGTGTCGAGCAGGTTGACGTCAAACCAGTCGAGCAGGTTGTAGGCGCTGATATACAGTTCGGTTAATTGTCTGACCGCCTTCTGACCAGCCTCGCCATAGCGTTCGTAAAAGGCGTTGGCTGGTTGATTGATGTCGTGGCCAAACTCCTCTTTGGTAGATGGGGTAAAGATGGGTGAATCCAAGCCTTGCCACTTTTTGAAGCCGAGCGGTAAGACATGTCCGGCAACAGCACCAGTTTCGAGAAATTCATCCCAGACGCTGCCGCCGATATGCTTGCGGAAGATCAGCTCGAACGGCACGATGTTGTGCTCTCTAACTACCATGGTGCGTTTGAGGTCGATATCCGGAAAGTCATCGGCCAAGTCTTTGGCCAAGTTATAGCCCGGATATTTTTCGGAACCAACCAGATGATTAGCAATACCACACTGAGCAAGTAAGGCTGTGGCAAAATGATGTGGCAAAGCAGTCAACACCTCGCCTTTGCGTGGCACCGTAAACGGCAGTACAAAATCGAAGACTGAAATACGATCCGAGCGGACACTAATAAGCAAATCATCATCGGTCGGGTGATAGTATTTATCACCAACCTTGCCCTGTCCAATTAGACAGGATTTGAGTGAAGGTATAACGGCTTGGCTCTTGAGACTGTTCGGGATAATTGCCATGGTGACGCTCCTTTTTTTAGTGCATCGAGTTGATGATAAACTTCTTGGCCTCTCCAATTGTTTCGAATTCGATTGCCTCCTTGGGCGGACGTGCCTTGATAAAGGGTAACAATTCCGTGGCCACGAGTGCCTCACGGCAGGCGTGTTCGAAGGTGGGGTTGTCCGGGTCAAAAATGACTTGGTGGCCAGGTACCTGAATAATCGAAAGAATGCCGGCCAGTAGGCTTTCATCCGGGTCTTCTTCGTTGGTAAACACGGCACCAAAAACTGGCACTTGACTGCCCATGGCATACCGTAAGTAGGCATCGCACGTTCCGGTTAAGTGATTTGCCTTGCCGGCAGCAACAATCCAGCGTGTAATTGCACCTTTGGGTGCAGTATGCATGATCAGATTATTGATGACGGTCATGGTGTTACGGTGAATACTGTTGACAAACAGTCCGCCGAATTTTATATTGCCTTGTTTTTCGGCTGCATCAAGAATCGCTAAACCTTCACGACACTGAGGCAGTTCTGTAATTGAATCGATCATCACGCCGATAATGGGAACGCCAAAACTTTTCATTGTTATTTCTCCTTTGTAGTGGTTGTGCTGCTTGTCAGTTTGTTGTTCGGAACCAAGATACCCCATATCAACTCCTTTCTTTGTAGGATTTTTTCAAAGGCCAAAACGTATTAAAACTAAAATTCAACAAAATTACTTGTTGAATTTGCTTATATTACAATTTTTTTTATAAATTGTCAATTTTTTTGCTAATACTTTAAATGGTTATAAAATCAATTTTTTTCAGTTTTTGTACTTTTTTTCTCCTCACTTTGGCCTAATAATAAACTTAACACTTTGCCCGTTTTTTCACGCTGAATAAATTTTTTAATACCTTCTCGCGTAATTTTTTTATCCTGTTCCGCAATTGCAAGTAGAAGCGCCCTTGGCCAACGATCCAACGGCTCACTCATGAGCAATATTTGAGTATTTTTTGGACCTAACACTTCTTGTAAATCAAACGCTGCTGCAATACTCTTTTTTAACACCTCAGTATATTCCTCGCCAAGAATTTTTTGAGTTTTTTCAACAACAAGCTGTTGCAGCGGTGTCGTCGCCTCCTCGGGCAAATCAACATCTTCGGGAAAAATTTCTTGCCAGACATTACGCCAATCATCCTTGTATTTACCAGTAAAATCATAAATACCACCTTCCGAACCCGGCTTTATAATTTTGTTTAAAATCTTTTCAGGTGAAAGTCGAGGTTCAGTCATGAAGGCAACAATTTCATCAGATGCATAGTACTCAAAATTTTTTCTGAACTTTCTTAAGCCTAACTCCAGACGACTTTCAATAATAGATTCATCCGCACTTCCTTCAATTGCTTGCCTTGTTTTGTTAAAATCACTGCCGGGCGATGGCAGACCGATTAACTCTTGTAGTATGTGGGCGTCTTCATGATCAGTTATTTCTTTCAACGTACGGGAAGATCTAGGTATCTGGTTAACATGTGTTAAGATTATTTCTAAAAGTAATGGCACTTCAAAACCATCTAATCCATTAACGTAAATTTTTTTCATCGTTCCGGTGGATCGATTAACCCCTTTCTCCTGGTCTTTAAAATTTCCAGGGGTGGATACGTGCCGTAACGTCTGGTAATCATCAACGTTCTCGCAATAAGCAACTAAATGAGCGGCACCTAATTCAAAACGAACACTTGATTTAGGTGTGGTATGAGTAAAAAATGAATACAGATTTTCATTGCTTGGATGTTCGGCAATCATTTGCTTGGCAATCTGGCGGTAATCTTCATAGCTGTTAAATCCTTTCATAAATCTCATGGTTGTCTCCATTGAGCCATAGATACCGAACGAGTCCAAGTGTTGTGTTAATTCTTGATCGAATTCTTCGGATTTTATATCTGGATTTTGTTTTACCTTTGAAATTAGCCTTCCGCCAATACGGGTAATGCTATTTTGATATGCTCCTATCTCATTGCGTAAATCTAAAAATTCTTTTTTTCTGACTCTTTTTTCTTGAGGCGTCTTGTGTGACATGTTTAAGACGCCTTTGATTTTTTCGCCGAATACTTCATTTTCAAATTTTGATGGAAAAAACTGCTCGTCTGTATCGTCTTCGCTGATTTTAGAAAATTGTTTTTTTACATTACCAAGTAGATGAGCCAAAAATTCATCTTTAGAAAGTGAGTCAATATCTACTTCGGGAAAACTTTCTGCTTCAACTTCATTTTTTTTAAATTCGTCCATATGATTACCCAATTAAATGAATAAAATCGTTTGCCTTAGATTCAAAAGTTCCCATTACAACCTCTTTAGTGGTTAAGGCCAGTTGAAGTTCAATTTTTTTATTAATAATTACTTCTAAATCTTTCTTAGCACGTAAATCGCCAGAACCGCCCATTGTGCAGACTAGTGCGATATTTTTAAATTCGGTTTTATACTCTTCTGCCAAAGTACGGATTGGCACAGACAAATTCCAAGACCAAATAGGGGTGGCAAGTATTACCAGGTCGTAATTAGAAATAGTAGCATGTATGGGTTCAATTTTGGTTAATTTACGCAGTGTGGCATCTTTGCCGGCGGAAAGATAACCCATAGCGCCAGAGCGATCGACTGTATCTTTAACCTTTTCTAGGTCAGCGCCCAACTTCCCTGCTAAATACTCAGCTAGTTTTCGTGTGGTGCCGGTTCGAGAATAATACAAAATTAAGGTTTTCATGGATTTTAGTTTATTTAATTATGTAACAATTATATTTTACCATAGTTCAATAAGATTGGTATAAAAAATATTTCCTAAAAAAATTAGGAAATATTTTTTTGGTATTTTTGTATGTAGCTATTTTTTAAGAATAAAATCTTGTCCAACAAAGTGCATCATGTCCAAGATAGTTTTTGTTTCTGGCAGAATGCCTGCCACGACAACATTGTTGCCAAATAAATCATTTATCGTATCACCGGCTTTAGTGATTAATTTTTTCTCGATCATCATCTTGGCCTCGCTAGATCCGATATAAATTGGCAAATATGTTTTGTCTGCGAGCTCAACCGGGCTAAATCCCTGAATGTTGTTCTTTATTTTCTCTGGCGTATTGGTGGCAGTGACAAAATAAAACTCTTTCAGCACTTCTTTTTCTGGTACATATGTAATTGTGGCCGTGTTTGTCATTTGAGACAAAGTAGCCATATTAACAAAATGATAATTATCAATCATGGTGCCAGTTGGCTCGAGAATGCCAACAATTTTAACACTGGCAAGTCCAAAGAAATCTTTTAGAGAATCACCCACGCCCTTGATTAAATTGGCTTTTTTCATCATCATGGCTTCGTCGTAGCCAAGCACTAATTCGTTTGTGTTTAACAAAAGCGTACCCTCCTTTGCCTTTAATTCGACTGGAAAAGTGTAAACTCCTAAAAATAATTTCGGGTTATCCTCACCTAAATTTATTTTAGTTGGATTATTGGCAATAAAATTATTTAATGTAGTCGCCACCTCAACTGATACGACAATTTTTTTCATACCTTGCGCTTCCATGCTTGAGCTTAACTTGGCAAATTGAAAGAAGCCAAAGGTGAAGACTAGAACCATAGCAACTGGCGCTACTAAAGAAAGGTAGTTACGCTTGCCTGGACGGAACAGTCGTAAAAGCAAAGCATTGCCTACTACTGAAATCGAACTCATAGCCATGGCGAGGCCGGCCAACTCCGGCTTCAATACTAAGCCGTATTTGGTAAACAAGCGGGCGGCAATAGGAATGCCAATAACATTATAGAATAAAGCAAAGAATAAATTCTGCTTAATCTTACCCATAGTTTCACGGGATAATTGGATGGCCGTAACAACATCATTCAAATCGCTCTTCATAATAACGATGCCGCCAGTTTCCATGGCCACGTCGGTACCTGAACCCATGGCAATACCTAAATCGGCTTGTGCCAAGGCTGGTGCATCATTAATACCATCACCGACCATGGCAACTTTTTGATTGTTCTGTTGTAGCTTTTTTACTTCATTGGCTTTGTCCTCTGGTAAGACTTCAGCTAAAACATGTTCAATACCAACTTGGGCAGCGATTGCTCTGGCGGTGCGTTCGTTGTCACCGGTGATCATATAGACCGTAATGCCCAACTTCTTTAACTTGGTCACGGCTTCGGCTGAAGTGGTTTTGACTGTGTCAGCTACTGCGATTGCGCCAATAATTTCTAGCTTGGTTGCCAGAATCATGACAGTCTTACCTTGCTCTTCCAGTTTGGCAATATCTTCTGTTACCTTAGTGACTGGAAGCTTAAGTAGTTCCGCAATTAAACGACGGTTACCGAAATAATATTCTATTTCGTCGATTTTCGCAGTTACCCCATGGCCGACAATGGCTTTAAAATCTACGGCTTCGCTTAATTTAATTGATTGTTCTGTTGCTTGCGCACAAATAGCCTCGGCCAATGGATGCTCTGATAGCTTTTCCATACTCGCTGAAAGGCGTAATATTTTGTTTTTATCAACTTTGGCGAAAGTTATAATATCGGTTACAATCGGCTTACCATTGGTCAAGGTGCCGGTCTTATCAAATATTATCGAATCAATCTTACAAGCGGCTTCCAGTGGTTCGCCGCCTTTAACTAAGATGCCATATTCTGCTCCTTTGCCAGTCCCAACCATTAAAGCAGTTGGCGTAGCCAGTCCCAAAGCGCAAGGGCACGCGATTACTATTACTGCAGTAAATGCCATCAAGGCGAATGAGAGGGATGCTCCGAAAGCGAAGTACCATACGAGAAAGGTGATGACAGCCAAGCCGATGACGGTTGGCACGAATACCGCTGAGATGCGATCGGCTAAGGCTTGAATAGGTGCTTTGGAGCCTTGTGCCTCTTCAACTAAACGGATGATTTGAGCTAAGACGGTTTCGCTGCCGATTTTAGTAGCTTTGAATTCAAAACTACCTAATTTATTAATCGTACTACCAATAACCGTATCTCCGATATTTTTCTCCACAGGCAAACTCTCGCCGGAGATCATTGATTCGTCAATGGCAGATGAACCTTTAGTAATAATACCATCGACTGGAATTTTTTCGCCCGGTCGAACCAGGATAATATCACCGTGTACAACCGCTTCAATTGCGACATCCATATTTTCACTATTGCGGATAACCCGTGCGGTTTTGGCTTTCAAACCCATTAATTTTTTTATGGCATCACCGGTTTTGCCTTTGGTGCGGTATTCTAACCACTTGCCTAGAATAACAAAGGTGATTAAAAAGGCGGCGGTCTCGAAATATAATTCAGGAATCTTGCCACCGATGCCTAGGATCGATTTATTCTGAATGGCGTAGGTGATAAAGTTTACCAAGCTGTAAAAAAAGGCAGTCGAGGTGCCAATGGCAATCAAGCTATCCATGTTAAACGTCTTCATTCGCAAGGCTGCCCAAGCACCCTTGTAAAAACTAGCCCCGACAAAAAATTGAACTGGGATGGTTAGTAAAAGCGAAATAATTCCGATAAATGGTAAGATTGCAGTTTTGCCAGGGATGGCGAAAAAATCCAGAAGCATGAAATACAGCATTGGCACGCTGAACGCGAAACTCAACCAAAACCGGTTAAAATATGATTTAGTTTCTTGTTCATGCTTGCGTCGATCATGATCTGAATCCTTAGCATCTACAAATTCGGCTTTGTAGCCAGCCTTTGATACGGCCTCAATTAATGATTCTACATTAGTCTGTTCCTCGTCAAAAACAACCGCTGCTTTTTCCGCAGCAAAATTAACATTGGCCTGCTCAACGCCAACTACTTTGTGGAGCGATCGCTCAGTTAGATTGGCGCAAGAAGCGCAATGCATGCCTGATATGCTTAAGCTTATTTTCTTTTTCATATATTTAATTATTCGACTGTTATTGAACCAAAGCGAATCATGCCCATACCACAGGTAATATCATAAGTGCCGGGTGTGGTCGGAGTAAACTCCATACTAATCTGTGAGCCAGCTTGTAATTGTTCCGCACTGTCATAAAGCTGAGGGATGGTAATCGCGCTACCGCAGCCATAACCACTGTCTTTAACTTCAATTTCTAAACGCACTTTAGCGCCGGTCTTAACGGTAAAGGTTGATGGTGCTAAGTAGTTTGAGGCTGTGTAGATTGCTTTTATGACTTGAACATCATTTTGATTGGTATTGTCCTGGATTACCTTTGCGACAACCGGTGCGTTATTTGTTGTAACTGGTTGTTTGCGCGCCATACCACCACAACCGCAACCGCCCTTACCAGAGCCACATGATCCGCTTGGTGTAGGCGCAGCTGCCTGGGCAACATTAACCGCATTATTATCACTCGGTTTTATTGAGGTGCTATCATCGTAAACAGTAAAGGAACCTGTATACATACCCATAGAACATGAAAATGGAATTTTGCCTGAATTTTTTGGTGTAAATTCTATGATATTTTCACCAGCAACTAAAGTTTTTTGAATATTTAATTTAGGAACAACCAAACTACTAGCACAGGAGTATGGTGCCTCCGCATTAATAATCCATTTAACGGGTATACCTTTCCTGATGGAAAATTGATTTGGCTGATAACCGTTATTAACTTCGGTCATCCTGACTACTTGAACTCCATCCTCCATGGTTACGTTTGGGTCTTTAATCTCCTGCCCTTGATTTGATGTATCACTATTATTTGAGCTGCCAAGACTTAACCCAGCCAAGGTGTAGCCATTATTCAAATTGAATAGCGCAAAGAAAATAACTGCCAACCCAGCTACTTTGAAAAATTTTTCCTTGAACGAGCCCTGCACTAATGCAGCGACCCCACCAATACTTAGTAGGCCTGGCGCGGTACCGAGAGCAAACAAACCCATGGTTAATGCACCTGAGCTAAAACTGCCCGTGCTAACGGCGTAAAGTTGCATGGCTTGAGTAAAACCGCAAGGCAGAAAAAAAGTCAGCGCACCCATAACCATGGCGTGCTTATGACTGTATTCTTTTTGTTTTTTACTAATGCCTAATGCCTTACTAATGCCTTTTGGCAAAGAAAACTTTATGGTATTCAGTCGAGGAAAGATATTTATCAGCTGTAAGCCCATGATCAACATCACAGCGCCAACAAGCAAAGTTAGTACTGCATTAGCGGTGGCTGAAAATTGAAAGACTGAGCCGAGTGATCCCAATAGTCCGCCAAGAGCGGCATAGCCAAGTATTCTACCGCTAACAAAAAACAAGTGCGGACGGAATTTTTGACCAGAGGTGGCGGTTGGATGATTTTCAGCAAATTTTGAAGATAGGCCAAGCGACAACCCACCAACCAAGGCCATACAAGTAGAAAATCCTGCCACTAAGCCAATAACCACAATTAACCCCCAGCTTGGGCTAGATAGATCTGGGTTCAGATTGATATCGGTTAAGCCTAAAATTTTAAGCAAAAGATAAACAACCATTAAAATCAAAAAGGCAATGCCTAGACTAACATATTCCTTTTTGTCGTTAGTCAAAAGAGGTAACTTGTCTGGTTCACCAACTTTATAACCGGCCTCAACAATGGCCTTATTTAACGAGTGATTATCTGGGGCTTGGCCGTCATAATAAACAACTGCTTCCCCAACCTTATAATCGACCTCGACTTTCTTAACATGAGAAATCTCTTTGAGCTTCTCTTCGATGAGGATTTCGCAAGAACGGCAGTGCATGCCTTTGATCGGCAGCCGCACCGTATAATATTGTGATGACATAAATAGAATTAATATTAAAAGCAAAACAGAAGCATAGTAGCGCTTTGCGGGATAATGCTAATTCTAAACGCGGAGGATGGTTGTTTTAAGTGAGAGTAATTGCGGAGGAGAAGTAATCGGCGATTGATAATAAATCGGTTTAGAAACAGCCGTGTTAAAATGTACTTCAGATAATATTAAAATTGGCAATAATTTAGCCAATTCGATTGGATGAGAAAGAGTGATGATTGAAGAATGGCTGTTATCGACACAGCATGGCATTACGGAATTATGATTATTAGTTTGCGGAGTCGGCATGTCTGGCGTGGTAGGTTGCGTAGTATCACCGCAAGCATCCTGATTATTAACCGATGGCATGTTATCAGTAGTGGCTTGGGCTACGTACAATGCCGATGGAGCGTCAAACAAGCTTTCCAGACAAATACCACTAGTCATCGGCAACAGGATGGCGAGCAAAAAAATCGATAATATATTGTTAAAATATTTTTTCATAAGAAACTAATCCATTTTACGAAAAACCTGAGCCAGTTCGTCGATTGCTTTCTGGTGGCCATTAGTTTTAATGGCGTTTAGCACGCAATGATTCATATGGTTCGTTAGTAAGACTTCTTCTGCTTTCTTAATTGCGCTTCTAATAGCCGAAGTCTGTTGCAAGACATCGATACAATACACATCCGCTTCAACCATCTCGATAATCTTACGCAAATGTCCTTCGACAATTTTCAATCGTCGAGCCACATCTTGTTTGGGTGCTAGTTTTTGCTTAACCATAAAATGATTTGTTATTTACCCTTACCCCCTGGGGGTGGGTACTAATACCTTATCTTATTTTCTATAACTAGTCAAATATAAAAATAAAACGATTTTTAATCGTCTTATTTTATAATATTCATATTCATTAAGCATTAGCTACAACCAAGGGTGTAAGAAAAATCTTTTAAAATTAGCTGCAAAAATGGACCAAAATCATCTTGCCAAAATATTACTGAATGGTTTATTAAAAATTCGTCATACGATTTGGCATTTTTTAGCGTTTCATCATCAAATTGTGCTAAATATCCCTGATAAATATTTTGTAACATTTCTTCACCATCAAGTGATTTATGTTTTTGGTCAGTGAGTTCATACAATAAATCACCTTCGCTCGTTTTACCGATTATTACTAAATTTTGACTGGAAATTTCATTCTTATAGTTACTCTCGCCACCAAAGCATTCGTTATTTTCTGCAATAGAATATTGGCTTGTTCCTGTTGCGCCATTTTGCCAAATAATATCAAGTTGTATAGTCTGAATATCATTATCAAGAAGATGAGAGTCTATAAATTTTGATCGATAAGATATCTCATTAAAACAACCCTGGAAAATTGAATAATCGCCTGAATCATAAAGTCCGGGCAAATCTTTCACATTAGCAACTTTTCTTTTCGATCGGTCTATATTTTGACCATTCCTTGATGTTGACAAATTTCGCCAGCCACCTGAGAGAACTTTTTTGTTTTCAAAATATAAATCTCCACCCAAAAATAAATTTTTAATTACAGTATTTTCATCATAAATAAACTTTTTGTGATTGTCATAAACTGTTTCTTCATTAACATAAAGAATTGAATCTTTTCGTAAAAAGGTAAATGAACCCTGCTCTTCAATTAAAAAACTAATAAATTCAGTTCCACAATAAACATCACCACAATTTTCTTTTTCGAGTAGGTATAAATTATCGCCTAAATATTTCCCAGAATCAACGACACCAACCTTGTTGATTGTATAATGTTCATTACCACCTTCAGGTAAATACTGCATGAAAAATATTTCTTTTTCGCTCTTTGGCATTACTTCACAGACATTAGACCATTTTACATCAATAGCATTTTCTTCAGTTTTTAATCTCGCATCGTAATTTGGGGAATTCAATATCGATGACGTAGAAATAACAAAATTATTATTTGACGACTTCTGACTGATTTGTATATTAGAATTAAAATTACGATTAACTAATGGATTAATATTTTTTACGTTTTGAATGCAATCCTGAGATTTAATAATTACAAAAACTAATGTTAAAATTATAAATGCGACAAACATCTTAATTGCAAGGTTGAAACTAATATTTTTCATAATATTTTTATTTTTTAATATTTATATTATAGCATAAATAATTAATACAGACAGGCTAATCTTGTTATGAAGTGTAAATTTATAATTAAGTATCCAATTTACTTTCAGTCTAGAATCTAATGCAACATAATTGGCGCGAAGCGCCAAAAGTGCTAGGTTAGATTTCTATGACAAATTATTTAAGATTAAGTTTAGAAGAGCGA
>Ga0194044_10000199_pt1 | contig 27684 bp, 30 predicted proteins | sample JunL4417m_MetaG_FD_155460 | JGI IMG/M metagenome (GOLD analysis project Ga0194044, IMG submission 155460) | Anoxic zone freshwater microbial communities from boreal shield lake in IISD Experimental Lakes Area, Ontario, Canada - Jun2016-L442-17m | ecosystem: Environmental > Aquatic > Freshwater...
ATGAGCAGGACGCTCGCCTACTACCCCGGCTGCTCGCTGCACGGCACCTCCGGCGAGTTCGACGCGAGCTTCCGGGCCAGCGCCCGGGCGCTCGACCTCACACTGCTCGAGATCCCCGGCTGGGAGTGCTGCGGCAATACCGCGGCGCACTCCATCAACCGTTTGCTCGCCACGGCCCTGCCCGTCAACGAGCTCGCCAAGGTCGAGCAGGACATGAAGCTCGACGCCGTGGCCGTGCCCTGCGCGGCGTGCTACAGCCGCTTCAAGACCGGCGCCCATGAGGTCGGCGAGAACGCGGAGACGGCCGCCGACGTGCGCGCCGTCGTGGGCCGCCCCTACGGCGGCGGCGTCAGCGTGCAGAACCTCGTCGATGTGTACCACGACGCCGTCGGCCTCGAGGAGCTCGCCGCCAAGGTCACGAAGCCGTTCGGCGGCCTCAAGATCGCCTGCTACTACGGCTGCCTGCTCACGCGGCCGCCCAAGGTCACGCTGGCCGAGGACCCCGAGTACCCCACGCACATGGACGACGTGGTCAAGGCCATCGGCTGCGAGCCCGTCGACTGGAACTACAAGACCGACTGCTGCGGCGCCGCGCTGGCGCTCACCGAGCAGGGCATCGTCGACGACCTCGTCATGCGCATCCTCAACGACGCCAAGGCCTGCGGCGCCGACGCGGTGGCCGTCGCCTGCCCCCTGTGCCAGGTGAACCTCGACGGCCGTCAGTCCGAGATCCGCCGCAAGCAGCGCGACTGGCAGACCATCCCGGTGATCTTTCTCAGCCAGCTCGTCGGCCGCGCCGTGGGCGTGGGCGATAAGGAACTCGGGCTCAAGAAGCATCTGGTCGACGTCATGGCGGTGATGGCCTGACGGCCGCCGCCACACGGACGTGCCGTAGCGAGAAGGAGGCGGCGGGCCATCCGGCCCGCCGCCTCTTCTGCACCTGCATTGACGTCGGCGACTGTGCGGACTATCATGGATTCACAGTCTGAACCCGGCGCATGCCGGTCCAGGACTGTTTCTCTTTCCAAGGGTACCGCACCAGCGCCGGCGGCCCGCCCCGCACCTTGTTCACTTCCTCGAGATGCGCCGCCCCAAGCTCATCCCACAGGTTCCCAGGAACCACATCTCTTGGGTCGACGTAGTGCGAGCGATGGGCAGCATAGGCCGCCCAATCGGCAACCTGTATGAGGTATGAGAGCTGTGAGTCCCGCTCGTTTGGGTCCTCGAGGATCCGCTCGACGCGCGCGTCCCGCTTGCCGCCAACTGCCCCGGCCGCCCGCTGAAACCGGCGCAGACGCCGTAGCAGCGGGCGAATGAACTGCGTGTGTCCCTCATCGGGGAAGATGACGCCTGGTCGTCTCTGCTGCGACAGAAGCGATCGACACGCTGCAACGCGAAAGTCCAGGCAGCTGTGCGTGGCTCCCAGCCCGCTTCCGCAGCGCCCTGCTTCTCGATGGCGATCGCGAATACCTTCACGTCGGGTATCGTTGCCACCCTTCTCAGACACTGAGCGTAAACTGCCAGCCGTTCCCGGCGGTCAACACGCGAACCCGTGAAGCCGCCTCGCCCCTTGACGAAGTCCAGAGCCTTCAACTCGGGTCGAACGGGCACTCCGTATTCGTCGCGTAGCCATCTTCGGAGATCGATCAACCGGTTGAGGGTCGACTCCCACGAGAGTGCCGGCACCAGGACGCAGGCCAGGACGAAGAAACGCGTGGGTGACCCGGAACCCACGCCTGAGTCGCCCGATTCATCGAAGTACGCAAAGTACACCTCGACCTCCATGTAGATCAGCGTGCTCGACTGTAAGGCCCGACGCGGACGAAAGATACGGCCCCACGCTAACGTCCACCCCGCCGACAGGTGGACGTTTGGCGCTACCTATCAGTTTCCCTCGCTGCTTTCGCGACCCGCGTCCGTGGACTTCGCGCGGCACGGCCGCCGGCGCCGTCCCCGTCGCCAGGCTTCCCTTGCGGGCACGTGACCCGCGGCCAGCGCGCGCGGGGGAGGGATGTCTGCTTTCGGCCGCGCACGGCATTGGCGCGGCCTCGGAGGGCCGACCCAAGTGAAGAGGCGACGCTCGTCGAGATCCATGGCCCCCTCCCACGTGCATAGCTGCAAGTTCCCATCCGAGGTGTCTGCTGGTAGCCTGACCATGCCGCGCAACCCGCACTTGGAGATGACGCGCATGGCAGCAGACAACGGCAGGAGGCCGGCGAGCAGGGCGCTCCGCTTCACCCGCGTCAAGCTGGGCAACTGGCGCAACTTCGTCGACGTTGACGTTCCGCTGCAGCGACGGGCGTTCTTGGTTGGTCCCAACGCATCCGGCAAGTCCAATCTCCTTGACGCGCTCCGGTTCCTACGGGAGATCGTCATAGTCGGCGGAGGCTTCCAGAAGGCAGTCGAGACGCGAGGCGGCGTCTCCAAGCTGCGCTGCCTGGCGGCGCGTCGCTACTCCAACGTCGCGATCGCGGTCACGGTGGGGAGCGACGATGAGCCCGAGCAGTGGGAATACGAGCTCCACTTCACGCAAGACAACCGCCGACGTCCGCAAATCATTCGCGAGCGCGTCGTCAAGTCTGGCAAGGAGATTCTGAGCCGCCCGGACGAAGATGATGACCGCGACCGAGAGAGGCTCACGCAGACGCTGATCGAGCAGGTCTATGCCAACAAGGACTTCCGCGAGCTCGCCGAGTTCCTGTCGGCGATCAGGTACTCACACATCGTGCCTCAGCTCATCCGCGAGCCGGAACGATCCGTGGCGCGTGAGAACGACCCCTACGGAAGCGACTTCCTCGAGCAGGTCCTGCGCACCCAGGACAAGACGCGGGCAGCTCGACTGCGCCGTATCGGCAGCGCTTTGCGCGTGGCCGTGCCGCAGCTCAAGGACATCGACGCCTACCGAGACGAAAAGGGCGTCGCCCACCTGCGCGGCAAGTACGAGCACTGGCGCCCGCAGGGGGCCTGGCAGTCTGAGGACCAGTTCTCTGACGGTACGCTCCGCTTGGTCGGGCTTCTGTGGGCGATGCTTGACGGCACTGGCCCCTTGCTCCTGGAGGAACCCGAGCTGTCGCTGCATCCTGAGGTTGCGCGGTTTGTGCCACCGATGTTTGCCCGGGTCCAGCGGCGCTCCGGGCGCCAGGTTCTCCTGAGCACTCACTCCGCTGATCTGTTGCGCGACGAAGGCATTGGCCTCGACGAGACGTTGCTCCTCATCCCCGGCAACGAGGGCACCACCGTGCGGCCCGCCGGCGATTTCAATGAGATCGTCGCACTTCTGGAGGCCGGTCTCACGCTTGCCGAAGCAGTCATGCCCGTCACCCAGCCCCGCAGAGCCTCGCAGCTGAGCCTCTTCGGCAACCTGTAGCTGCGACGTGAGGGCCTCACCTGGTTCCGTTCCGCCGTGTGTCTACGCGGCAGTCGAAGGAACGACCGACGAGGCTGTCCTGCGCCGACTGCTTGCCGAGTGCCGCCTTCCCGAACCGATCGTGTACGGCAAGCAAGGCAAGGCGGCCATCCACAAGCAGTTACGCAGCTACAACGCGGCCGCCAGACACACGCCATGGATCGTCATTGTCGATCTCGACTCCGAAGCCGACTGCGCACCCCAGTTGGTGTCTGACTGGCTCCCAGAATCCGCGGACCTGATGCACCTTCGAGTGGCGGTGCACGCAGTTGAGTCCTGGCTGCTGGCAGATGCTCAGAGAATTAGCAAGCGGGAGTTCCTAGGCGTGCCTCTGACAATCATGCCCTGATAGCCCCCCGACGGGATACCCCAAAATGACAAACGGCGGGTGGTTCGACGGATACGGCCGGGTCGGCCGGTATGGCCGCTCCGGGGTCCCCTGGCCGCGGGAGCGGGTCCCTCCCGGGGGTGCCTCGCGGGCCGCACAGGCCCCGCTGCCGGCGCCCGCTCAGGCTGGGAGCGGCCACTTTCCCGAGCGGAACAGCTTCAGGATGTTGTGCACCTTATGCCGACGTCGGCATAAGACACAACGACGAGGAACACGCCAAGGCGCTGGCGACTCTCGATGGACTCCTCGATGTTGAGCCGCAGCCCGGCACTCCCGAGGCCGACGAGCTGCAGCTCCTCGCCTTGGTGATCGAGGCCTACGAGAAGGCGCGCTGGCCCATCGGCCTTCCCGATTCCGTGGACGCCATCCGCTTCTGCATGGACCGGCAGGGCCTCACGCGGCGCGACCTGGAGCCCTGCATCGGCAGTCGCGCCCGGGTCTCCGAGGTGCTCTCGGGCAAGCGCACGCTCAGCATGCGCATGATCCGCGCGCTGCATGCTGGGCTCGACATCCCGCTGGAAGTGCTGGTCCAGGAGCCGCGCCGCCGGCGTCAGGCTTCATAGGAAGCCTCATGAACGATGGCCTCCTTGTCATCGTCGCGGAGATCGGAGGAGGGCGACGGCGCTACGCCTCGGTCTCTTGGTGCTCCGCCGCGGCCGACCTGGCCTCCGCGAGCCGCGCCCTATAGCCTGCCCACCTGCCGCGGTCGCTGAAGCACTCGCGCCACACACGTCGGCCGTCTGCTTCGGTCAATGCCCCGGCAACCACCATCTCGATGATGAGCTGGGGCGTGTCGCGGTACGGCAGGCCGAAGCGTTGGGCGAGCATCTTGCCGTCACGATCGTCCACGACGATCAGCACCCGCACATTTCGATCGGCACGGAGTTGCTCGGCGAGCAGTACTGTGGCCACCTCGCCCGCGTGAGCGTTGGCGTGGTCTCCGGGCGCACGCAGGAGGGCGCGGATGGCCGCTGCCTTGGCCGCCCACGCGGCAGAGAGTTCGAGCGGAGGTGCAACCGGCCACGCCGCGAGCAGCGCGCGGACCGCCGGCGACGAACGCGCCAGACGCAGCAGCTCGTCCTGCACATCGCAAGACAGCCGCGCGACGGCCCCAAAATACGAAGCCAAGCGGCGGCCGTGACCGGCAGAACAGAAGTTGACAATCACCGAGGCGTCCAGCAGAACGATGTCGAAGGAGACCGGCTGCAGCCGGTCAGGCATCGCCCTCGGAGGCCACCACAAGATCGTGCTCGAGGGCGTCGGGCGTGGTTCGCAGGCGTGCTGCAACACGCTCGAGATCGAGCAGATCGCCGCGCAGGGCTTGCATGAGGTTCTGGCGCATGTCCTGGGGCAGGCGCGTACCGCCCCTGCCGACACGCGCCAGCGTGTCGGCGAAAGGATCGAGCAGAAGGTCGCGTTGCAGCTCGAGGTGCTCGCCCTGTGCGATCGCCCGCTGCAGCTGGTGCAGAAGCCGCGACGGCCGCAACAACCCGGCCGCGGCGAGACGCAGCAGCGCGACCGCCGCGCTCACTCCGAAGGCCGCCGCGAAGCGCACGACGTGGCCGAGCGTGACTGTGTCCGCCCCTTGGCGATACCACCAGGCGCGGGCGGCGGAGAGGGGCGCCAGGAGCTCGGCGGCAAAGCGGTTGGCGGCGACCTCGCGGGGGTCCTGCCCCTTGGCCGCGGCCGGTTCCGCAGCAATCAGTTGATCCCACGCGACCCCGTGCGAAAGTACGTGGTGGCCGAGCTCGTGCGCCAGGGTGAACCGCATGCGCACGACCGCGTCCCGGCTGTTGATCAAGATGAACGGTTCGCCTTGCTCGAGCGCGTAGGCGCCCTGCGGCCCGCCGTCGGGCAGCGGGGCGACGAATGCGTGCACACCGGCGCCCTCGACCAGCAGCAGGATGTCGGGCACCGGCGAAAGACCGCCCACGCCGAGATTGTCGCGGGTGCTCAGAGCAAGCGCGACCGGGTCGGGGGGCCTGATCTCAAGCGTCATCCGACCAGGGCCCGAGCGCCCAGGTAGTCGCCGATGAGCTCGCGGAAGAGCTGCAGCGACTCCTGGACGCCGGACGAGTGGCCGCCGGCGAGTGCGCGCAGCGCGACCAGACCGGAGCCGTCGCGCCAAAGCAGCGCCCCGACAGTGACACCGAACACCTGCGTGAGCCGGCCGAGCTCGCCTACCGTGAGCGCTCGCTCGCCCGCTTCGATGCGGCTGATGGAGGACTGCGTGACGTCCAGCCGCGAAGCGAGCTCCTGCTGACTCATGCGCATCTGCGTGCGCAGCTGAGCCACCCGCTGACCGGTCTCGCCAGAAGTGCAGTACGAGTCTGCCATGACTTCCTCCCTATTCATCCCAGCATAGAATCGTCAACCATGGCCTGTCAATCATTCATTCTGCGCGACTCACTGGTTTGCCCTTGCAACCGTCACCTCGCTGACCGCTGCGGCCTGGGCAAGCATCAGGGGGCGTGCCTTCATGACCGAGACGTGCAGAAGCAAGGCTGCCACTCCTCCGCAATTGCCCACCTTCCCACCGGCCGCGGTGGGCGCTACGCTGGGAAGCCCACGCGTTCTGAACGCGACAGCGACTCCGAGGGCTGAACCTTGTCGGCCAAAGCGCGACGCGACTTCATCTTCATAGATGAACACGGTGATCCAGGGCCGGCCGCCACCGGCAGCACACACTTCGCATCCATCGCGATCCACACCACAGACGTCAGCCTGGCGCCATTGGTCGAGTGTTTCGCCGACCTGCGCTTCTACCGCCAGATCTACAAGGAGACGAAGAGCCTCGACAGCATCCCAACCCTGCGACCGAAGCTCGCGGAGATCTTTCGGCACATGGCCACCGCCCATGCGATCCACTTCAGCGTGACCCACATCGACAAGCGAACGTACGCCGGGCCGTACATGGATCCGGTCGACGGCGTGCGGTTTCGCAACTTCCAAGTCCGCTGCCTTCTCGAATGGCATTTCGCCCGACACCCTGTGGCCTCCACCGAATGCGAGATCGTCTTCGACCGTCACAGCCACTCGCACAGCCAGCTCGACGACCTGCGGCGCTACTTGGGTGGCAGCGGGCAACTCCCGAAGTTCGCTGCCGTGACCGCCGTCGACAGTCGCTACGTCGAGTCGATCCAGGTGGCCGATCTGGCTCTGAGGATCTGGAGGCGTCGACGGCTCGACAAGGATCCTCGCTACGCGACGCTGGACCTCGGCTTCATGGGCGAGTGCTCCCTCACCGGGAAAGCCAGAGGCTGGCCGCCGCAGTTGAATCCGTAGCCGATCCGGGTATCATTGGAGTACGTTGATGGCCAGGGGAGACCTTTCACTTTCGAAGTGGAGGTGGTTGGAGCTCCCCACCTTGAAGGGCCGGGGGTGCGGAAGCACCCCCGGCCCTTCGCGCATCTGCGCGAGATCGGCGCGGCGTGCGGCGGCATGTTGAGCAGCCTGCTGGTCTACCCGACGGCGAGGAGCCACGCGACAGCCGGTAGTCGGCGAACACCACGCCCGGCCCTGAGGGCGAAGGCGCGAGAGAACACATCTCGGCGTCAAGCCGTCGGCTTGGTCCGCCCTGCGCTCTCTGCGCGGCTGACCATTCTCTTCACGGCCGACCTCATGTGGATCCCACGCACTTCGATCTCAGGGTGGTGATCGGGAAAGACCCGGAAGGTCTCGTCCGCGAACGCTTGGCCTATGGCGTCGATCCCGTCGAAGTCGAGAACGACGACCTTGAATCTGTCTACTCTTGCCAGGAGCCGCTGTGCCTGGGAGCGAGAGACGAGATTGTCGTCGCCGTACGTCGCCATCCGTACAGGAACCACGGTCTTGGTGAAGCCGTAGTCGTCGCCCCCCGAAGTGAACCGATCGAACACCTTCTTCGTGGTTCTCGCCGTGTGGTTGCTCAAGGTCATCAGGACCGCTGTACCCGGGATGCGACTGTCCCGCTTCACGATCCAATCCTCATCCTTCGCGAACGCGTGATCGAAGAATACTTCGCCCGAACGGATGATGAAGTCGTCAAACATGCGCGAGGAGAAGAAGATGCCTTCGCCGCTGTGGTTGGCGGGGTCGGTGGTGAACTTGCCCTTGGCAAGCTCGAGGACCGAATGCCTCTCGTCCTCGAGCCCAAGCGCTGCCTGGATCTTCTTGAAGATGCCGACCCCGTCGTCGCTGACTCCCAGGTCTGTGCTCGCCGCAGTCTTGACGATGGCGACATGTACGGCGCTGCCTTCAGAATGCTCCAGGGCGTTGTTGAACATCTCGGTGAAGGCGTAGTGCCAAATGTCAGTGACGTTCTGAGGCATCTGACCGAGGCAAGGAGCGACATCCCGCATCCACACACGATCCTCGGCGAGGCCGTCGCCCATTGCGTAGTCTTTCTCCCAAGTAACCAGGGGAGCCAGTTTGTACGAGCGACTGCTCGTCGCACCGTCTGGCCTGAGGGCGCCCTCGTCGACGAGTCGGCGGAGGTGAAGGTTCACCGCTTGCCGGGAGACCCCGAACTTCGCGGCTGTCAGCCGAGTGATGTCGTTCGGGTGCTTGCCGACGTTGTCGATGATGAAGCGGCGGACCGCCTCCCCACGCGCCCTCACGCCTGTCAAAGCCAACCTCCAATCTTGTCAAGGTTACCGTTTCATGTTATCAATCTTAGAGCGTGTCTTGTCAAGCTTTGAGGCCGTCGCCCCCGTCCGTAGCTGACTGTCTCGGAGTCACCGGCGAAGGTGGCCAAGGTAGCCGGCAATCGTCATCCTCACAAGCCGCCGGCACTCTTGCAGCGGGCCAAGCCGGCGCCAGGATTTCCCCATGCTTGTTCTGCTCGCGCATCCGGCTCACAATATCCCCGATATGGGAGCTACCGCTTCGCGCCGGCCGAACGCTTCCGCCTGCAACCGTCACCTCCGTGACCGCTGCAGCTTGGGAAAGCTTCAGGAGGCATGCCTTCATGGCCGAGACAGACAGCAGCATGACCGCGATCCCGGAGATGGAAGACGCGAAGAAGCGCGGCTCGGCAGAGAGTCGCCAGACAGCCGATCACGCGCCCACCGCGCTGTTCACCGGAACCCCAGTGCCAATAGATGAACTGATGAAGCGGCAGGGCATCGGCGGTCCTCAGGGCTTGGCTGCATTCGCTGACCCGGACTGGGAGCTCGATGAGCAGAGCCACAGGTTCATCGAGGCGGTCTTCGCCGAGAGCGACTGACTCTGCTCTACTCGGCGTCCGGCACTGCCTTGTGCGCGACGTTCAAGAAATCACGCTCAGTCTCGGCCAGCGGCGGGCGCCAGATTTCCTCCGGTGCGTCTGACGGCACGCCGAAGTCGTCGATGAGGAGCCGGATGACCGATTCGACAGTGGGCCTTCCGCACGGGAAATGGACCCGATCGAGCGTCTCCTTGCGAGCCAGCACACCGGGGCTGGCCAGCGGGCCACGTATGTGCAGATGCCCGACAGGCCGTGGGTCTCCTGGGTCGGGCTCCCGCTTGTATGCTGGAGCTCCTGCCGCTGCGGGCGAACGGCGCCCCGGCGGCTGATCCGGCCTCTTGACTGGGCGACAACCGGCAGGGCCGTGTGAGCGGGCGAATCGCGAGGGGATTGCCAAAGTGCCTGCTCAGATCGACCACGTAGGATGTCGCGGGCTTGAGCGGTTCGTCGACCGAGTGTGCGCGTCTGCCGCGGTGTCCACCCCGTCGCCGCTGTGCGCACGCCAGCGCATGCGTCAGCTCTTCTTGTTGTACCGGCGGAGCTCACCGAGGAGCTCCTGGCCTGGGTGCACTCTGGATACTCGTGGTGCACCTCGCCTTGGCCCATTCCTCGGCGATTGTCTGTGCGGGCTGGGACGATCCCGATCTTCGATGATCCATGCCCGAATCGGTTGGGCAGCCGCGTTGAACCCCTTTCGCGTGTCGTTGCCAATGGCCAGTCGATGGCCAACCAGAAACCCGAGCGCGAAAGTGACGAGACTGGCCAGAATGGAAACCGCGTTGCCGTCCTTCACTTCGTGGGGACACGATGCGGGGGACCGCGGAGAAGCGCGCTGCCAACGGCTCTACCGGGCGCTGGGGTACGAGAGGCCCTCCTCCACCAGAAAGTCGACGATACTCAGCCATCGCACCCCGAACTCCTCGCAGACGAACGGCAGCTTCGGGTTCTTGATCGACTGGCCCCACTTCTCGGCGGTGAGAACCACCAGCTTTCGATTCTGGGCCATCGCCACGATCCAAGGATCCGCGTGGGGAGCCTTGGTGAGCCAGACCGTGCCGGCAGTCGAGAACCGCTGCTGTATTGCACCGACAAGGGGGTACTCCGCCGGCTCCGGATCAAGGAAGACGTTCTTGTGCGTCTTCGCCCAAGTGGTGAGCTCATCTCGGCCATCATCCAGCTCTCTTCTGACTTCGCGAGGTGCAACCATCCGTCCATCGTCGACAAGCTGCTCGAGGTCATCCCAGATTCCTGGGAACACGGCCCGTGGGTAGATGCCCCGGTGAAGCTCAATGAGAACACTGGTGTCCAGACAATAGGTGCACGAAGCTCCGCTCATCGATGCATCACCAATCGCTCAACGCCTCGGACGTGCTTGGGCTTTGTCGCCAAGTAGTCGGCCGCTGCCGACAGAGACAGAGCGCCTGTGTGCAGGCCCTCGAGTACCATGCCCGAAAAGAGCAGGCCGTTTCTACGTATCACCTCCGCGGGCTTGTCGGCGACGAAGCCCGACGTGTCTGGGGTTCGCCTCTTCCACACAGAGCGCATACGCTGATAGAAGCTGTCGGTCGTTCGCTCCAACGTGAGCAATCGACGAAGAACCACTTCTCGGCTCACGCGGTAGGTGCGCGAAAGGCTCCTCAGCTCATCATCACTCCACTCTTCGCGGCCCCCGTGGTCGAGGACAACGGGGTGCGCGAGCATGTCGTCGCGCGGTACCAGAGCCGCCCCCGCAACGTGATTGCAGTAGACCTCCAAGGGCGGACCGGGCGCAGAACGGCGAGCAGAGCCCACCCGCATGTCACACAGGCCACCGGCATGACTGACCACATGGACGAGCTCGTGCAGCAGGGAGAACGATCGGGCCTCAGGCTGATCCTTCGTGCTGACTGCGATGATCGACAACGGTCCGTCCGTCAGCGAGAAGCCCCTTGTCTCGGCCACCGGCATCGCCATCTGAAGTACGATGATCCCGAGCGCTTCCACGGCGGCAACGCGCCCGCGAAGCGCCGCGTATCGATCGCCCCACCCCCGTAGTTCGGAACCCGTCCATCCCAGCAGGACACGCAAGCGCGCCGCGGTCTCTTCTGGATTGCGTCTGTCGATGTCGAATCTCAACTCGGGGACGTCGACGTCCGCGCTCTCGGCCAGCTCCTCGGCCAGCTCCTGCACCTGACGAGCACGGCGAAGAGCCAGGATGGTCGGCTCGGACAGGTCGCTTCGTTCCCCCTCGGGCAGCGTTCGGAAATCGGCAGGCGGTGCGACTTCGGTGGGGGGCGTCGCGAGGAAGAACGCTGCCAAGGGGCGCTTGTAGGCCCTTGAGAGCGCCTCGAGCTGGGGCAGGCTGGGCTGTTCGGAACCTGCCTCCCATGCGAGGAGACGCTGGGTGGGAACACCGGCGCTCTTGGCAGCAACCGCGGTGTCCTTGGCAATGCTCGTCCGCGCCCAGACGAGCAGCTCAGGCGATATGGGGACGGTCACGTGTTTGGCGGACAAGGTATCCACACCTTCGGCGCATGCCGGCTGGGTACTCCTGACGAGCTCTCGCTGGAGTCGACCGACCGGCCCTTGCTGGCTGGTCTGTCGTAGTGTACACGCACCATCGGCCGGCAAAGTAGGGCGGACGGCGGCCTCTTCGCTCGGACACTGATGCTACACAAATCCGTGTCCAAGAGATCCGGAGCCGGCAAATGCCGAGGCGGACACGGACCCTGAGATAGCCGTTGCGATGCCCTGAGACTGCCGCATGGTCGCCGCCAATGATTGATGCCGACGCTCGACGGCATCCAGTTCAGACACGATTCGACGCTGATCGGCAAGCGACGCCACGGGCACCAAGAGCTGCCGGATCTCCCGCAGCACGAGATGTCGGATCATGTCGCCGCGCGAGCGCTCGGCGATTCGATCCTGCAGATATGGAGCCCGGAGGGCCCATGTCAGGAAGCGCCCATACAGTAGGTCTCTCCGTGGCTTCACCAACGCGACGCTCACGAAGAAGCTGAACTCGCGATCAGTATCGACGTGGCAGGGCACGCCGAGTGTGCCGTCCTTGCTGATGAGCACGTCGCCGGATTCCGCCTTCGCCCTCTTGGAATACATCTCGTGAGCAGCAGGAGTGATGTGCTTCGCTCCGTTGAAGTCCACGCGTCCTGACGTGATGTTCAAGACAGTCACGAAAGGTACGCCCTCGTCCACGTACTGGGGAGTAGCGTGGGGACCGTCGGCAACATCCGATGAGAGCTCCTGGACGGAAGCGAACTCGGTGAATCCTCCGTCGCCCACAATGCCCTGGTACGGGTCGCCGAAGAATCTGTTCAGCCTCGCCAGGAGCAATGCATCGACGGCGCCTTCTACGTGCCCCTGAAGATTGCGAAGTCGCGCCGACTGCGTGGCGAGTCGATCGAGCTTCTCGACAACTCGCCGCTGCTCTTCCATAGGCGGAAGCGGTATCTCCAACGCGACTAGGTCTCGAGGACGCACCGACGCGTAGCCCGTCGTACCGAACGCTCGCTCTTCGAGTTGGGGCTCGAGGTAGTTCGCGGTGAAGATCGCTTGAAGCCAGCCCGGCTCGAGCTTGGATGTGTCTACGTCGAAGAGGAAGAAGTGACTCGTGCACAGTGCGCCATCGCCGCTCGGCGGCACGAAGCCGATGGCACCCTTCTTTCCCCAAATCTCGGAGAGGATTACCTGTCCCGGCTTCGCCAGCTGGTGCCGTTTCATCTTGAGGCTGGCGCCATCCACCGGGGCATCCAGGACAGCACCCTTGCCGTACAGCTTGACCGACAGTTTCGGATACTCGCGTGCCTCAGGCGCGTCGATGTACTCCCGGTATTGGGTCAGCACTTTCCCAAGCGCCACCATCGGCCAACGACTCACGCCTGAGCCCCTGCGTCCTCTTCATCCCAGCTCGCGAGCTCGGCCTTCATCTCCTCGAGAATCGCGATGATCTCGCGTTCCTTGGCCAGGATATCGTCGATGAGCTGCTCAGGCGGTAGGTGCTCCAGGGCCTCGGCGCTGGTCGGGTTCTTCACGTCGAGGTTCACGGACTGTAGGCCGCCGGCATCGTCGTACTCGAGCACGTCGCTCGCGGGGACGCGCCAGGCGTGCTCGTTCTCGGCTCGGCTGGCGCGCGGCCACCACTCGATCAGCGGCGCGAGCTCCTCGTACTGCAGCGGCTTCGTCTTCGTGTAGTTCTTGCGGCCCTCGGGCAGCGGCAGCTCGTAGTACCAGATCTCCCTGGTCGGCCCGCCGCGCACGAAGAAGAGCAGGTTCGTCGGGATGCTCGTGTAGGGCGCGAAGACGCCGTTGGGCAGGCGCACGATGGTGTGCAGGTCGAACTCGGTGAGGAGCTGCTCCTTGATGCGCGCGCAGACGCCGTCGCCGAAGAGCGTGCCGTTGGGGACGACCACGGCGGCGCGGCCGGGGCGCGCAGCGCCGGCGCCGCGCCGCAGCTTCCGCATGATGAGCTGCAAGAAGAGCAAGGTCGTCTCGCCGGTCTGCATGTCGCTGGGGAAGTTGCCCTTGATGCCGGGCTCCTCCTCCCCGCCGAACGGTGGGTTGGTCAGGATCACGTCGACGCGGTCCCTGTCGCCGAGCTCGCTGAGCTTGAAGCGCAGGCTGTTGCCGGGGTCGATCTGCGGCGCCTCGAGGCCGTGCAGCAGCAGGTTCATCTGGCAGAGCAGGTAGGGTAGCGGCTTCGCCTCACCGCCGAACAGGCTGCGCTCCTGCAGCGTGCGCCGGTCCTCCACCGTCTGGCACTGCTTCTCGAGGTGCTGGTAGACCTCGGCGAGAAAGCCGCCGGTGCCGCAGGCCGGGTCGAGCAGGGTTTCGCCGAGCTTCGGATCGGTGACCGCGACCATGAAGCGCACCACCGGCCGCGGCGTGTAGAACTCGCCGTTCTGGCCGGCGGCGTCGCGCATCTCGCGGAGCATCGTCTCGTACATGTGGCCGAGCGTGAACAGCTCCTCCTTGGCGAGGAAGTGGATGCCGTTCACCTTGTTGACCACGTCGCGCAGCAGGTAGCCGCTCATCATGCGGTTCTGCACGTCCTTGAAGACGGCGCCGATGACGTTGCGCCGCCTGGCGCCGTCGCCGTTGACGCCCTGCAGGCCGCGCAGATAGGGCAGTAAGCCGGGGCCGCGGGTGCCGTCGGGCAGCAGGCAGTCCTCGTAGCTGATGAATGCTGTGAGCTCGTCGCCGGTGATGCCGTCGCTGGGCGCCGCCCAGTCACGCCAGCGATAGGGCGGCTCGATGGCGGGCTTGTACTCATCCCCGGTCAGCTCGGCGCGCTCCTCCTCGAGCCGCTCCATGTCGTCGAGGGACTTGAGGAACATCACCCAGGTGAGCATCGGCAGCCTGTCGATGTCGGTGCTCAAGCCTTTGTCTTTGCGCATGATGTCGCGCGCGGACTTGATGAGGCTGCCGAGCTGCTGGGTGGTGGTCAGCGGTGCGACGTCAGGCTTCTTGGATCTGGGCATGGTGCTCCCCGGTTAGGCGGCGTACAGCAACGCCTGCAGCTGATTCACGGCGGCGCGCAGCTTCTGCGCCCCGCCGAACAGCTTGGCGATCTCGATGACGTTGCCGAAGGCGTTGATCGGCGGCACCTCAAGCACGTCGGGCACCTCGAACTGGGTGGCGCCGTGCTCGGTGTACTTGTCGAGCAAGTCCTCGAGGATCTGGCGCGCCTCCGCGCCGTACTGCGCGAAGAAGTCCTTGCGCTCACTGCGCAGCCGCTGAGCGCGTTCGCGCCGCGTGCGCAAGGGCGCGTTGAAGGCCAGATGGCAGAGCAAATCGAGCGGGTCGGCGTCTGGCTGGCCGGCCTCGTCGGCGAGGTGCGCGTAGTCGATACCTCGCTCCTCCAAGGCTTCCACCACGTCGGCCCGCTTCAGCGGGTCGGCCCACTCCTCGCGCAGCTCGTGCGCGTTGGCGAAGAGCGTGCGCACCTTCTCGGCGGTGTAGTCGGTGAAGCGCACCACGCGGAGCTGCTTGCCGTCCGGGTCGAGCTCGTACACCAGATGCGTGGCGATGGCGACGTGGCCGCCGTCGACGTAGTACTTGCGGCGGGGCGTATTGTCATCGTCGTCTGGCGGAAGTTCGGTGACTTCGGTCTCGAACGCCTCTTCATCCTCCGGCGTCAGGGGCTCTTCTTCGACGACCTTCTCCTCGCCGATCTCCTCGCCCTCCTCGTTCACCGGCACCTCGATCACCACGACTGGGTCGCCATCGAACTCGGGATCGGCGAACAGCCGCGTCGCCGAGCCCGTGTAGTCGAGGATCGTGAAGAAGAGCTTGTCGTAGTCGTCGCGCGCGCGCGTGCCGCGGCCGATCATCTGCTTGAACTCGGTCATCGCGTTGACCACGCGCATCAGCACCACGTTCTTCACGGTCGGCGCATCGACGCCGGTCGTGAGCATCTGCGAGCTGGTCAAGATCACCGGCGTGTGCCGCTCCACGTCCTGGAAGTGGCTCAGGTGCCCGCGGCCGATGTCGCCCTCGTCGGAGGTCACGCGGCACACATAGTCCGGGTTCTTCCTGACGAGGTCGGCGTTGAGGTTGCCGAGCGCCGTGCGCATCTCGCTGGCGTGTTCCTGATCGACGCAGAAGACGATGGTCTTGCCGTAGCGGTCGGCGCTCGCCAGGTAGTCGCTGAGATGACGCGCCACCGCCTGCGTGCGGGCGCGCAGGGCCACCACGCGCTCGAAATCGGCCGTGGTGTACTCCTCGTCGGGGATCGCGTTGCCGTAGCGGTCGAGCTCGCCCTTGCTCGGCCGCCAGCCGGCGGCGTCCCACTCGGTGATCACGCGGTGCACGCGGTACGGCGCAAGGAAGCCGTCGTCGATGCCTTGCCGCAGGCTGTAGGTGTAGATGGACGCGCCGAAGTAGGCGTAGGTATCGACGTTGTCCTTGCGCTTCGGCGTCGCCGTCATGCCGATCTGGAAGGCGGGCGCGAAGTACTCGAGGATCTCGCGCCAGTTGCTCTCGTCTTTGGCGCTGCCGCGATGGCACTCGTCGACGATCACGAGGTCGAAGAAGTCGGGCGCGTACTCGCGGTAGAGCCCGGGCCGCGCCTCATCGCGGGCGATCGCCTGGTAGATGGCGAAGTACATCTCGCGGCTCTTCACGACCACGCCGCCCTCGATCTTGTGGCGGGCATCGCCGAACGGCGCGAACTGCTTGTCCTTGGGGTCGTCGATGAGGATGTTACGGTCGGCGAGGTACAGCATGCGCGGCTTGCGCCCCTCCTTGCCCTGGGCGTTCCAGCGCGCCGACCAGAGCCGCCAACAGATCTGGAAGGCGACGTATGTCTTGCCGGCGCCGGTGGCCATCGTGAGCAGGATGCGCTTCCGACCTTTGAGCACGGCCTCGATGCTGCGGTTGATCGCCGTCTCCTGGTAGTAGCGCGTCTCGCGGCCGGGCTCACGGTAGCCGGGGGTCTCGAGCGTGTCGGCGGCCTCGTCTGAAAGCTGCTCACTGGCCGCGCGACGCCGCCACAGGTCGACCGGCGTCGGAAAGACCGTCAGTTCGGTCTCAAGCCCGGTCGTGTAGTCGAACTCCACGATGCCGTGGCCGTTTGTCGCGTAGGCGAACTTGAGGCCGAGAATCTCGGCGTAGTCCTTGGCCTGCTGCAGGCCCTCGCCCGGCGTCTTGTACTCGGGCTTGGCCTCGACCACGGCGACAGCGATGTCGGGGGTATAGCGAAGGATGTAGTCCGCGCGCTTGCCGGGGCGGCGGCGCGCCTTCTGCCCTGCCACCACGATGCGCCCGTCGGTGAAGGTGCGCTGCGAATTGACGCGGTGCGGCTCGTCTTCCCACCCGGCCGCCTTGAGCTTCGGCTCGACGTACAGGCGGCAGGTGTCGGCTTCGTTGCGGCTCACGCGGTCCGCACCTGTGCGACCCCTTTGCGGCACGCAGCCCCACTGGCCGCGCGACACGGTCGTGTCGATTCTACCTTTGTGGTCGGTCGGATGGGGTGACGTTTGCGGAACGTCTACCCGATCAGGCCATTGTCACTCTGCCGCAGCCGCGGCGCCCGAGCTACCATGGCAGCCCTTGAGACGCCTGACCCGCAACGCTATACTCAACTCAATATTGCCCGCTTTCGCGGCTTCGGCCGGGAATGGCGGGCTTTTGGCTTCTCCCGCCCCCGACGCTGAGACCCCGGTGCCAACGGGCGCCGCGGATCCCGCTCGTGTCGTAGTGTTCATCGACTACCAGAATGCACACGCTCTGGCACGCGACGGATTCTCACCCCCGTCGGGCTCGGTCACGGCGGGTCAGTTCGATCCGCTGCGGCTCTGCAGGCTGCTGATCGCTCGAAGCCCGTACCCGCGTCAGCTCATCCAGGTTCGCGTGTATCGAGGCATACCGGATCCCCAGCGTCAGCCCCGCGCCTTTTCTGCCAGCCATCTGCAGAACCAGGTACACCAGGAACGCGCTGCGAGAGCCGTCAGGGTCGTCACCCGGCCGCTCAAGTACCCGCGCGATTGGCCTCGAACCCCGGCTCGAGAGAAAGGCATTGACGTGGCCCTCGCCGTCGACTTCGTCAGGCTGGGCCTCCGCGGCGACTACGACGTGGGCATCATCTTCTCGACGGACACCGACCTGGAGCCAGCCCTGGAGACGGTGCAGGAGCTGCACGGCGATCCCTTCCCCCGCTGTGAGGTCGCGGCCTGGCAGACCCGGCGCAATGGCTCGCGGCTCAGCATCCCCGGTACCCGCATCTGGTGCCACTGGCTCAGCGAAGCCGACTACCTCGCGGTGCATGACCCCACGGACTACCGGCAGCCAAGACAGGAGTGCGGGCACGACCGCCTGACACCCCACGGCGCGACGCTGTGGCCGCTCTTGCCGGCGACGTAGACAGCGCTGCCGGTAACCGTGACGGCCAGCCCCTCCTGCGAACCGTCAGTGCCCAGCGCCGCGTGCCAGTCCTGAACCCGGCGGCGTCGTGCTTGACGGCCGCGGTCACAGGGTTCCAGTGCGCCCCGCAGCGCCTGCCCGGCTTGTCACAAGGGCTGCATGGATGAATGCGCATGGTGCCACGAGCCGCAGCGGTCAGCATCTTGTTGCGACCCTTCTGCGGCCACACATCGAGAGACCCGCGTGTCACAATGGCCACATCGACGAGGATCTTCAGCGTGGGCTCGAAGCGCTCGCCGCCGAGTACGGGCTGCTCGCGATCTATGTGTTCGGCAGTCGGGCGCATGAGATCGCGGCGCGAGCAGCCGGCCGCCCGCTGACCGCGGCGCATCCTGCGTCGGACGTCGATGTCGGCGTCGAACCGCTGCGCGGCCGCACTCTCTCCGCGCAAAACCGGGTCCGCCTGATGCAGCAGATCGAGACGCTTCTGGCCGCCCGCCGCGTCGACCTCGTCATCTTGCCGGCAGCCACTGCGTTCCTGGCCGCCGACGTGGTGCGCGGCGAGCTCCTGCTGGCCACCGACCTCGACGCCGAAGCCGAGGTGCAACTCTTCTACCTGCGCCGCGCCGCGGACCTCGCGCCGCTGCTTCGCGAGCAATGGCGCGAGACGGTGGGCGGCGGGGAGCGACCTGTGAGCCCGTCGAAAGTGCGGGTGGCGACCGTCATGCGCAAGTCGAGCCTGGTCGATGAGATGTCTGCGCGGCCTTGCCACGCTCCCGCTCGCGAGCCTGGAGGCGTACCACAGCGATGCCCGCGACGTGGCCGCCGCGGACTCGTCCCTGCGGGGTGCTTCTGCGGCGAGGTGCTTTGGCGGTGCTGCCGGACTTTGGACATCACGTTCCGGCCAATGGGCTCGGTGAGGAGACCCGCGCTTGAGAACGTCTACAAGCCCTCGGGCGACGTCGTCGCCCGCGAGATCGGCGGCGAGATCATCATCGTGCCCCCGGTCGCCGGCAGCGGCGACATGGAGGACGAGCCGTTCACCCTGAACGACACGGGCAAGGCGATCTGGGACCAGCTCGACGGGCAGCGCAGGCTCGCGGGCGTAGTCGCTGCCCTGAGCCCCGAGCTCGAGGAGGCCGAGGACGGCGCTGAAGAGCGCGACGTGCTCGGCCTCGTCGCCGAGCTCGTGGAGCGCCGCATGCTGGTCGCCGGCTGAGGCGGGGGCAAGGCCTGCGCCGCTTCTGCTTCGGCGCTGCGCGCCGCGACGTAGCGGCTCTGCCACTTGCCCCCCCCCGATAATGGAGTACGGTCGGCAGCGAACGCGATGACCCAGGGCGGCGGCAGTGCCATCGCCAGAAGCAGGAGGCGCGAGCCCATGGACGAGCCGACGAGAAGAGCCTGGAGCAAGCCTGAGCCGATCGTGCTCGTGCGGAGCGGGCCGGAGGAGGCTGTACTAATGGCGTGTAAGGGCCTATCCCGACAGGGATGTGCGTGCGGGGCGTTCGTGGACCGAGCGGGGCGGTCACGAGACGGTTCCCTCGTAGCCCAGCTACGTGGGGATCCGGGGAGAGGCCGCGTCCGCGTTGTAGCCGCCCGGGCTGCGCGCGGCCTCGGCCCACGCGCCGCCCACACGCGCGGCCTCGGCCCACGCGCCGCCCACACGCGCGGCCACCGCCTCCGAGGCCGTGTGCTCCTGCCGGATGCGCACGGTAACGGCACGGTAGTCGCCGTTGCTCACAGCGGGACGCCTTCAGCCAGCATGGTGGCGCGAAGGACGGGAGGGCAGGCGGCGAGGTCGATGTCTGAGCGCGCGCTGAAGTGCGTGCCCTCAGCGAGCGCACCGAGGGCGCGCGCGCGCGTGGCTCCGCGGCGCGAGCGCAGAAGGCCTGCGTCTTCGCCGGCCGCCGCCCAAGCCGCTTCACGACGCTCTGCGCGGCGCCCGTCGGCTTCGGCGGCGCGACGCCGCATGGTCCGCCGGTAGGCGTCGAGCTGCCGCGGCGCCAAGGTCGAAGACATGGGATCAGTGTACTGCCCGGCGTTCGCGCGGAGTCGTGTCGTTGCGCGAGCGATCGGCTACCGGCGTGCTGGGCGCCCAGCCGGCGCGCCGCCGAACAGATGCGCCAGCGCCGCGGCGACGGCATGCGCGTCGGCCGCGGTCAGCGCACCGATCTGCCGCTCGACCAGGCGGTCGTCAAGGGTGAAGAGCTTCATGCGCACGAGCGAGGGCGCGGGCAGGCCGGCGCTCACGAGGTCGGTGACGGGCACGTCCAGCGGCCAGGCGCTGTGGGCGGCGCTCGTGACCATGGCGAGCACGCTCTGGCCGACGCGCACACCCAGAGCCTCCGGCCGCGAGACGACGAGCGCCGGCCGGCGGCGCTCGGCGCGGCGATCCGTGAACGGGAACGGCACCACGACGACGGTCCACTGTTCAAAGGCCACAGTAGGCCTCTTCGTCGTCCGCCGAGTCCCACTCGGACAGCAGCGGCTGAAGGGCCGTCACGAAGGGCAGGTCGAGGACGACGGCCTTGTGCGCCGTCACGACACCATCCTCGCCGATCTCGTACGCCACGGCGTCTCCTTTCTGAAGGCCGAGGGCGGCGCGCACCGCCGCCGGCACAGTGGTCTGGTACTTGCTGGTGAGCTTGCTCACGGCGCGGGTCGTCATCGCCGGGCCTCCGCTGTCGAGTGGTAAGGGTTCCTTACTACATTACTACCCGACAACAAGTGCCCTGACGCATGCGCTGGGCGTTCGGACCCCGCACTGAGTCTACTCGGCCGTCCGCGCCGTGTCTGCGCGCTTGGCGGCCGGCCATGATGACAATGCCGGCCGCCGGCGGGTGACATTCGCTCGCAAGCGCTCGTTGCCGCTTGGCGGTCCTCGATGAGCACCGCCGCCAGCCGGGGGTCCAGGCTACGCGCCGCGCAGACTTCGCCTGCTTCGGCGCCGGCTTGCGCGGCTCGACACTCAGCCATGTGCGGCTGACGACGCCGGAGCACGGTGAGCACCACATCACGATCCCGCGACACGCGTTACTTCGAGCGCGCACGGTCGCGACGATTCCTGGAGACGTTGACGATTGCGTCGGCTTGTGGCTGGAAGCCCTCGTCGAACGGCTCCTTGCCCGTTGAGCGCATCTGCCGGGTACCTGGAGGCATCCGCAGAGCAGATCGAAGACTGGAAGGCGAGAGTGGAGCGCGTATGAGCATCGGGGGCGAGATCATCATCGTGCCCCCGGTCGCCGGCAGCGGCGCCATGGAGGACGAGCTGCTCACCCTGAACGACACCGGCAAAGCCGTCTGGGAACAGCTCGACGGGCAGCGCAGCCTCGGCGAGGTGGTCGCCGCGCTGAGCCCGGAGTTCGAGGAGGCCGAGGACGGCGCCATAGAACGCGACGTGCTCGGCCCCGTCGTTGAGCTTCTCGCGCGCCGCATGCTGGTCGCCGCCCGAGCCAGGGCGAGGCCGGCGCCGCCGCCAGGTCGGCGCTGCGCCGCGACGTAGCGGCGCTCATTGCCCCCCCATCCCGAAGAGCGTACGGTCGGCGACAAACGCAGTGACCGGGATGAGGCTGTGTCGCAATCGCCAGAAGCAGGAGGGGCGAGCCCATGGACGAGCCGACGAGAAGAGCCTGGAGCAAGCCGGAGTTGATCGTGCTGGTGAGGGGCAAGCCGGAGGAGGCTGTGCTGGGCGCATGCAAGCTGGCGACTGGGGGCAGTGGATTGAGGTCTATGACTGATGGGTGCGATCGCTCGGGTAGTCGACCGTGCGATCCCTGCAGAGGCTCTGTCGGGTCGTAGGTCATCTACCCCTTTATCCCTTGGCCCTTGGGAATCCGTGAAGGAAGGCGTGGTTCAAGGACCCCGCCGCGGAACGCAAGGGGTGTGCACTCCTCCGGCTTTGTGAAAGGGGCGGGCGGGGATCCTGCAATAGCGTTGCTACCCGCTCCGTGATGCTCTGCAGGGGGGCGCAGATGGGCTCTTTCCACCTGCGCCCCCCGGTCTTCGCTATGCCCTCTGAGGCCTCGCTGCCCATCATCGACCTGACCTACCGGCTGGTCCTCGAGGTCGATCGCGCCGTGGGCGACCTTCCGCGAAATCAGCGTCCGGGCCAGGGGCGACGCGGCGAAGCAGCCGCCTTCGACCTGCTGGAGGCGCTGGGCGCGGCGCGCTACGCCCGCGGCCCCGAGAAGCAGGCGCATCTGGCGGGCGCCTACCAGGCGCTGAACCGCTTGCGCCTGCCGATGCGCAGTTCGTACACGCGCGAGACGACCTCCTCCCAGGCCTCCGACAACGGAGCCCCGAGCCGGGTGCTTCTTGAGTCGACAGAACCCGGCGCGATGCCCGTCGGCCTTCGGTATCCTGATTGCCATGAAGCAGAGGGTCTACGTGAAGACGAGCGTCATCAGCTACCTGGCGAGCCGGCCCGCTCGTGACCTGATCGTCGCCGCCCATCAGGAGCTCACCCGTGAGTGATGGGAGGACTGCTCCTGGCGCTGAGCGACAAAGCGGTCTCCGTCGCCGAGGGCGTGGTCGGCGGCGGTCCGATCCCGCGGGAGGCCGCTGCCGACGCGCTCCACATCGCCATTGCTGCCGCCGACGGCATCGACTACCTGTTGACGTGGAACTGCAAGCGCCTCACGAACGCTTCGCTGCGCGTCCGGATCGCTGCTCTGCTGGAGGACGCCGGCTCTGCCTGCCCCGTGATCTGCACCCCGGAGGAGCTGATGGAGGACATGGAAGCCGATCCGATCATCGAAGAGGTACGCCGCATCCGCCAGGAGTACGTCGAGCGCTTTGGCCACGATCTGCGCGCCATCGCGGCCGACCTGCGCAGGCGCGAGCAGCAGCACCCCGAGCGTCTCGTGTCCTTCCCGCCCAAGCCCGCTCGCGGCAAGAAGACCGCGTGGTGGGCTTGCTCCTGAATCCGCGCGGCGTCGTGCTTGACAGCCGCAGTTGCGGAGTTCCATCGCGCCCCCGATGAGATACGGTTCGCCCATGGTGATAGGTCGGCCGACAGCAGCTGAAGGTCAGGGGGCGGGGGCCGCAGGCGCTCCCGCGTCCTCGTCCGGCGGCGCCGGAGCGCTCGCCGGCGCGCGCCTGCCCCTGCTGGCGGTGATCCTGCTCGGCACGCTGGCGGGGATGAAGACCGCCGATGCCTCCATCGCCAGCATCACGCTGGTCGAGGTTTCCGAGACCTTCCACCTGTCGGCCTCCATGCAGGCGTTCGCGGCGAGCGTCGGCACGCTCGCCCTCGCCGCCTCGGCCCTGCCGCTCGGCGCGCTCGGCGACCGCATCGGCCGGCGCCGCGTCCTCACGCTGTCGCTGCTCATCGTGCTGGCCGGCGCGCTGCTCGCCACCGTCGCGCCGGGCGCGCTCGTGTTCATCATCGCGCGCGCCATCACCGGCGTCGGCCTCGGAGGCGTGTTCGGCTGCGCCTTCGCCATGGTCGCCGCCGTCGCGCCCGGCAGCCTCACCCCGCGCGCCCTCGGCATCTGGAACGCGACGATCATGCCGGCGGCGCTCATCGTGCAACTGCTCGGCAGCGTGCTCGCGCAGATCGACTGGCGACTCGCCTACCTGACGCTGCCGCTGCTCGCGCTGCCGCTGCTCTTCGCCGGCCGCGCCGAGCTGCCCGAGACGGCGCGCGAGTCGCGCCGCGGCAACCCCGCGGCGCTCATCGCCATCGCCGCCGCCATCCTCGTCTTTCTCAGCGGCATCAGCATGCTGGCCAACAGCCCCGGCGCCGCCGGCGCCTGGGCCTGCATCGCCGCCGGCCTCGCGCTGTTCGTCGCCTGGGTCGTGCTCGAGAAGCGCTCCAGCCACCCGACCTTCCCGGTGAGCCTGCTGCGCAAGCCGATCTTCATCGCCGCCGTGATCGCCGGCATGCTCTTCAACGTGGCGCTCGGCTTGCTCACCCTGCAGCTCGCCAACTTCTGGGAGTACCTGCGCGGCTACGAGGCCGTGCAGGTCACCGTCGGCCTGCTGCCGGTCACCGTGGTCGCCGCCGTCACGTCACTTGCCGCGGGCCGCTGGCTGGCGCACGGCGCCAAGGCGGCCTGGCTCATGCCGCTGGGCCTTGCCATATGCGCCGCCGGCTTCTTCACGCTCCTGCCGGCCACGGCGCACAGCCCCTACCTTGCCTTTCTGCCGGCGCTCGTCCTGGTCCCCACCGGCATCTCGTTCGTCACCGTGCCACAGTCGCAGGTGTTCATGGCGCAGGCGCCGCCCGGCTTCACCGGCGCCGTGACGTCCTCGCGCATCACCTTCGGCCAGCTCGGCTACAGCGTCGGCATCGCTCTCAGCGTGGCGCTCATCTCGATCGGCGCCAACATGGACTTCCCGCGCCTGCTGCGGGACGCGGGCGTCAACCCGGTGCGCGCCGGCACGGCGCTCGCCGACGTGCAGATGTATGCGGCGCTCGAGAACGGCAAGGACGTGCCCGCGGCGCGCGCCGTGGTCGAGGCCTCGGCGGGCGCCTACACCGCCGGGTTCCGCCTGGTGATGCTGGTGTTCGCCGGCGCCTGCCTGATCGGCGCCTTCGCGATCATCGTGCTGGGCGCGGTCGGTCGGCGTCGGGGGCCGTGACGGCGTAACGGCCCGCGGCCGCCGCTCCGGTGAGCGGCGGCCGCGGGCACGCGCGTTGCCGCAAGGGCGTCCGCGTCGTCGTTAGGGCCTATCCCGCCAGGTCTGCACGCACGGATGCGCCCGTGGACGCATCGCGCCTGCGGCCCCTCCCCGGATCCCCACGTAGCTGGGCTGCGAGGGAACCGTCTCGTGACCGCCCCGCTCGGTCCACGAACGCCCCGCACGCACATCCCTGGCGGGAGAGGCCCTTAGAGCGTCAGCGCCGTGCCGCTGGTCGCCGAGCCGGCCGCGCTGTTCGCGCCGTTCTGGCCGGCGCCGCCGCCGTTGCGCTCGAAGCCGCGGCCCTGGTGGTCGCCGTCACCAGGCAGGGCGTGCGTCTCGGTGAGCTCCTCCTGCAGGTGCGCCTGCAGGCCCGCGAGGATCTGCGTGCGCTCGGCGTCGGTCAATCGCCCGGCCGTCACGGCGGCGTCGAGCTCGGCCGTCTCGAGTCTTGTGGCCTCGGCGAGCAGCGCCTGCGTGCTGATGCCCTTGGCCTGGGCGATGGCGGCGAAGCTCGTGCCGGAGGCACGCTGAGCCATGATGTCGCTGGCGTCCGTGTTCGTCAGATCGGCGAGCGCCTCGGCGAGGTCTCCGCCGCCGCGGCCATGGCCGCCGCGGCGCGCGTGCTCGCCGTCCGGGGTGCACTCGGCGTCCGCGGTCGCGGTCGCGGTCGCTGCCGCCGCGGTCGTGGCCGCCGCGGTCGACGTCGTGGCCGCCGCGGACGCCGTCGTGGCCGCCGCGGTCGTCCTGGTAGCCGCGGCGCCGATGGCGCCCAGAGAGAGAGCGGCGACGAGCCCGACGGTGATGAATCCCCACTTCTTGCTGCTTCCGTTCATGATGGTCTCCTGTCTCGTTGGTGGTGCTGGATGATGCGAGAAGAGCGCGCGCCGCCCTCGGATCGTCTACTGAGTGGCGTGACAGCTGTCGGCGGCGCATCCTGTGGCCGGGCACACGAGCTGCTCGCCGGCGGCGGCGGCCGCAGAGTCCGGGGTGGTCTGCGCAGGGGCGATCTGCGCAGGGGCGATCTGCGCAGGGGCGATCTGCGCCGCGGCCGTGCGTGCCGCGGCCGTGGCGGTCGGGCCGAGGATGCGGCCGGTAAGCTGGACGGTCGCGAAGATCGCGAGCGCCGTGAACAGCGTGACGACGAGCACCGCGGCCACGTTTTTGAACGTTCGTTTCATGGGTCCTCCTGAGATCATGCGGCGGGCGTGGCGGGACGCGCCATGCGGCGCGCTACGCACGTGATCCACTTCCAGTGCAGCGCGAAGTGGACGACGAGCAGAGCGATGGTCGCGTCGGCGGTGAAGGAGTGCACGGAGGTCCAGAGGGCGCTCGGGGCAAAGACGAGGCCGAGCGCCCCGGCGATCGCCCGCGACACCATGAAGCCGCTGAGCGTCACGCCGACGGCGGCGACAAACAGGGCGCTGTCGACGATCAGGTTCAGCCGCGGCGTGTGCCGCAGGTGCTCGGCGAACCGCTGCGCGAGGCGGATGGTCTGGTTCCAGTTGACGACCAGGTGGAACAGGAGGGGCGCTATCGCCGCGGCGCAGAGCCACTCGTGGAGGGCCAGCCCGGTCCAGGACGGGTTGAACGCCACGACCAGGGCGCCGAACAGCGCCAGGTCGAGCAGAAGCCGCGATCGTGCGGACATCGGCGCTCCTTTCATCGATCGATGGACAGAGGCGCCCCGCGCTGTGACGGCGGTGACGCAGCTCGGACTCTGGCAGGCCGGGATGAAGCGCCTATTGCGGCGCGGCAACGGTGTCGTAACCGGGGCAGCGACGGGGGCCGGAGGAAGGTTACGGACCTGTAGCCGCCTCGCAGTCGCCGCGCAAGCTTGCGGAGGCATAGTCAGAGCACGAGGCCGGCAGCCCACCGCCGGCGCAGTGACCACGGAGAGAGGTGTGAGATGACGGACACCATCGACGAGAACGCGGGAGACGCGGCAGCGACGCCGGGCGAGGAGCCGACGGGCGCGACCCCCGAAGAGGCTCCGGCGGGCTACGCGACGCCGGCGGCAGAGCCGGCCGATGAAGCGCCGACCGACGCGCTGCCGGCGGCCGAAGCGCCGACCACGGTGCAGGCCGCGGCCGCTCCCGTAGCCACGGCCGCTCCCGTCGCCGCGGCGGCTTCCGCGGCCGCGGCGGCCCCCATGGCCGCGCCGCCGCGGAGCTGGTTCCGCAAGCGCTGGGTGCTCATCACCGCCGGCGTCGCGGCGGCCGTCGTGCTGCTGCTCGGCGGCGTGGCGATCGGCAGCGCGATCGGCGGCCCGGACGGCCGCGACGGCCACCGCGCAGCGAACGGCCCCGGCCAGTCCAGGCAGGACGGCGACGGCTTCGGCCGGCAGGCCGACGGCCAGGGCCACGGCGGCTTCGACCGCGACGGCGACGGCGGGTCCGGTCAGGGTGGCGGGTTCGGCCGCGACGGCGACGGCGGGTCCGGTCAGGGCGGCGGCCCGTTCGGCGGCCAGGGCGGCGGCCAGTTCGGCCAGCCTCAGCAAGGCCAGCCGCAGCCCGACGGTACGCCGCAAGCCCAGGGTTCGACCGCTCCCGCTCAGTGACACCCACGCTCAGCCGCCCCCGCACGCACGCCGAGGGGGCGGCTGAGCCCATGCTAGGATCCCGCCATGTCTGAGCGCCCGCAGAGCATCCTCGTCATCGAAGACGATCCGGCCGTGGCCGAGGCCCTCGTCGAGGGTATCGGCGACGAGGGCTACGACGTCCACTGGGAGGCCACGGGCGCCGGCGGCGTCGCGCACGCCCGCGACCGTTCGCCGCAGCTCATCGTCCTCGACGTGCGCCTGCCCGACGGCTCGGGCTTCGATTTCTGCCGCCAGATGCGCCGGCTCGGCATGCGTCAGCCCATCCTCATGCTCACCGTGCAGGCCGACGAGGTCGACAAGGTCCTGGGCCTCGAGATGGGCGCCGACGACTACCTCACCAAGCCGTACCGTCTGCGCGAGCTCATCGCCCGCATCCGTTCACTGCTGCGCCGCGCCTACGGCGAGCTCGCCTCCACCGAAGCCGACATCGTCTACGCCGCCGACCTCACCATCGACCGCACGCGCGCCACCGTCACGCGCGACGGGCGCGCGCTCAACCTCACGCCGACCGAGCTCCGCCTCCTCGCCTTTCTGGCGCAGCACCCCGGCCAGGTCTTCTCCCGCGGGCAGCTCATCGAGAACGTCTGGGGCAGCGACGCCGG
>Ga0194044_10000200_pt1 | contig 27655 bp, 26 predicted proteins | sample JunL4417m_MetaG_FD_155460 | JGI IMG/M metagenome (GOLD analysis project Ga0194044, IMG submission 155460) | Anoxic zone freshwater microbial communities from boreal shield lake in IISD Experimental Lakes Area, Ontario, Canada - Jun2016-L442-17m | ecosystem: Environmental > Aquatic > Freshwater...
ATAAAATACTATCTCCAGGAGCCAAACCATAAATATTTGAACCTGACCCTGCAGTATCTAGCTCAGCAAAAGCTCCATTATCGTTTTCTACCTTTAAAATAGAAGCAGTATTAGTTCCATTAGATAGTCTAACTGTCGCAGAAGGCCAAGAACTACCAACAACAGTTAATAGACTATCTGGCGTTGTTGTTCCAATACCGACTTTACCTTCATTTGTAAGCCTCATTCTTTCTGACCAATTAGCACCATATTCAGTATTAAAGGTTAGGTCAATTCTTCCTGGTCTATCATAAACTAAACTCAAGGCAACATCTTGCTCTGAAACTCCTGTATTAAGATTAATAAATCTACTACCTATAGTACTGCTAACAGTAAGTTTATCTTCAGGATTAGTAGTTCCAATACCAATCTTGCCATCTGCAGTGACGTTAATAGCACCAGAACTTATCGGCGCTGCTACGTTACAACCAGAACTACCAGGTATACAATTAGGATTTAGTTGACCAAAAGGCAAAAAAGCATTCATGGCCATAAAGCCAAAACCAAGAACGGCGAGCACTGCTAAACCGACAAGCAGAGCACTGCTAGTGCCGGTTTCTGTTTGAACTGCTTGTGGTGGCAGTTGGAAATTTTTAGGCATAAGTTTTTTTTATTTAAATTTTTAATGTTTATATTATATCACATAATTAAAATAAATGTTCAAGTGCTGTGGATAAGTTTTGAAATAAAAAATTACCGCCCTATGCAAAGACGGCAATTTTTTATTTTAAATTTTATTTTACTTCAACAATTTTTGTAAATATTGTCCAGTATAACTGTTTTTAACCTTGGCCACATCATATGGAGTGCCACTAGCCACCACTTCGCCACCACCCATACCCCCTTCCGGGCCCAAATCAATAATCCAATCAGCGGATTTGATAACATCCAAATTATGCTCAATAATCAACACTGAATTGCCTTTATCCGCCAATTGATTAAGCACTTGCAACAAACGTTTGATATCATCAAAATGAAGTCCTGTGGTTGGCTCATCAAGAATATAAAGAGTCTTGCCAGTCGGGCGTCGTGACAATTCCGTGGCCAACTTCACTCTTTGAGCCTCACCGCCAGACAGGGTGGTAGCGCTTTGACCCAGTCGCAAATAGCCCAAACCAACTTCTTCTAAAATCTGTAATTTATCAACAATTTGAGATTGATCACCAAAAAATTTCTTGGCATCAGCCACGGACATTTGCAGAATATCCGCAATATTTTTATCTTTATAATGAATTTCCAAAGCTTGATGGTTATACCTTTTGCCATGGCATTCTTCGCACTCCACATAAACATCAGGCAAAAATTGCATTTCAATTTTTACATAACCGTCGCCAGAGCAAGTTTCGCATCTTCCTCCGCCTTTAACATTAAAAGAAAAATGGCCAAGTTTAAAACCTCGCAGTTTACTTTCAGGAAGTGACGCAAACAAATCACGAATATAAGTGAACACGCCAGTATAGGTGGCTGGATTTGATCTTGGCGTGCGACCAATTGGCGACTGATCAATATCAATCACCTTGTCCAAATTTTCCAAACCTTTTATTTCTTTGTGACGGCCAGGCAAATCTTTGGTGCGATAAAAACGATGCGCCAAAGCCTTACCCAAAATTTCCGTCATGAGTGTGGATTTACCACTGCCAGACACGCCAGTAATACACACCAACTTGCCCAAGGGAATTTTAACATCAATATTTTTTAGATTAAATTCGCTGGCACCAATAATTTCAATGGCCTTACCATTGCCTTTTCTGAATTGTTTGGCAAGCGGAATGCTTTTGGCGCCTGACAAATATAGTCCGGTGATTGATTTTTTATTTTTTTTAATTTCAGCATAAGTGCCTTCGGCCACGACTTCACCGCCAAGCACACCAGCTCCTGGACCAATATCCACCAAATAATCAGCCGCAACCATCATTTGCTCGTCATGTTCCACCACAATCACGGAATTGCCCTTATCGCGCAATTTTTGAAGAGTATCAATCAGCTTGGCCGTGTCCCTGGCATGCAAGCCAATTGAAGGCTCATCCAGAATATACACTACACCTTCCAAACCAGAACCGATTTGCGTGGCTAGTTTCACTCTTTGAGCTTCACCGCCAGCCAGAGTATTAGCGCTACGAGAAAGCGTGAGATAATTCAAACCCACATTTTGCAAGAAGCCAAGTTTTTTTTGAATTTCTTTTAACACCAATCTGGAAATTTTCCCTTCACGCGAGGTAGCCGACCATTTTTTAGCAAGAATATTAAAAAATTCAATAGACTCATCAACTGACAAATCAGCCACCTGAGCAATTGATTTATTTTCTATTTTGACAGCCAGGCTTTCCGGACGTAAACGAGTGCCACGACAAATCGGACAAGTGGAAATACGCATATAATCCTCCAAAGTCTTTTGCAAATATTCTGATTTAGTCTCGGAATATTTTTCATCAAGAAATTTGATCACGCCTTCAAAAGCCAATAATTGACCTTCAACTTCGTAGCGTTCATCGCCAGTGCCGTGCAAAATCATATCCAGCACCTTGTCTGGCAATTCCGAAACTGGCGCATTCAAATCAAATTTATATTTTTTAGCCACACTTGAGAGCAATTTAAAATTAGAATTTTGACTGGCGAAATTCCGGCTCCAAGGCTTGATAGCGCCCTCAGCCAAAGTAAGCCGATGATTGGGAATAATCAATCCCGCATCCGGCACAAGCTTTATTCCTAATCCCCGACAAGCCGGGCAAGCGCCAAACGGCGAATTAAATGAAAAAGTACGAGGTTCAACTTCAGCCACGCTATTGCCACAATTACGGCAAATAAAATACAAATTAAAATTCAAATCACGATCTTCCTCGCGCAAATAAATATTCATAAAGCCATTACCCAAGTCCAGTGCCAAATTCACATCTTTTTGCAATCTTTGCCAGTCCAGTGAATTTTTGTCTTGGCGTTTGGCCTCTTCGGACAAAGTAATGCTATCCACCAAAATTTCTATAATATGATTGATATTTTTATCCAGCTTTAAGTTCCTGGCCTCATCTATATTATAAAAATGGCCGTCAATACGCACCAATTCATAATTGCTTTTTCTAATGGCCTCAATCTCGTGTGTGTGCGCGCCTTTTTTGTTATAAACCACTGGCGCCAAAATTTGTAATCGCAGTCCAGCCGTCAAATCCAAAATCTGTTCCAACACTTGAGAAGGAGTTTGTTTGCTCACCTCATGTCCGCATTTGTGGCAATACACCGTGCCTACCTTGGCATAAAGCAAACGCAAATAATCATACACTTCCGTCACAGTGCCCACAGTTGAACGCGGATTAACCATTGATGACTTTTGATCAATGGCAATGGTGGGAGACAAACCTTCAATAGAATCCACATCAGGCTTGTCCATCAGATCCAAAAATTGTTTGGCATAAGATGACAAAGACTCGGCATAACGTCTTTGACCTTCAGCATAAATAGTATCAAACGCCAAAGATGACTTGCCAGAGCCAGACAGTCCAGTAATGACCGTCAATTCATTTTTGGGAATATCAATGTCAATGTTTTTTAAATTATTGACCCTGGCCCCACGAATGGAAATTTTATTTTTCATAATTAATAGAAAAATGAGATGTTTTAAAACCAACCTTCATTTTACACTAATAATACGAGGTTGTCAAAGAAGACACCAAAACAACAAAAAATCCGCCAGAGGTTTTACTTCTGACGGATTAAGCAATATAACAATTAAACCTGAGATCCCTGGTCAAGCCAGGGATGACATTTTTTAAACCAATTTTTTTCTGATGGTAAAGAAAAATTTTAAGGTCATGACTGCCCAATAAATATAGCCAGCTAAACCAACCAACCAACCAATAAATGGCACAATAGCTATTAAACTGCAAACCATAGGCAATAAGAGTAATAACTGAAACCATTTCTTTTTGTCTTCTTTGATTTTTTCAAACACAGCTTTGTCAGCCATGCCCCAGGTATAGATATTAATCAAAGTGATAATACCTAGCGCTAAAACTGCCAACCAAATAATTCCCATCACTAATAAGAAAACTCCGGCCAAAACGCCAAAACCACCCATCATACCAGATTCAAAACCGCCATTAGCTCCGCCTTTTTCTAGAAAAGATGTTAATTGAAACATAAACATATTTTTTTCACCTCCCTTCTTTTTAAAGATTGTTATTTATTAAATTAAACCGTATTTTTTAATATTCTCATCGGCAATTTTTTGAATTTTTTTAATTTCAGCCTTGCCAGCAACATCTTTAAATAAATGTTTAAAGCGTCCTTGGGTTTGTAAAAACTCAGCCACTGGAATTTTTTTGTCTATTTTTATTTTGCCAGTCAGCTTGCCATCAGTGTATTCAACTATTGGATATAACCCAGCTTGCACGATCAACTTGGCAGCCGGCATCATCTCTTGAGCCAATATACCCCACCCAGGTATGCATGGAGCAATGATCTGAATATATTTTGAGCCCTTTATTGTCAATGCTTTCTTAACCTTGTTTTTTAAATCCTCTGGATAAGCCACACTGGCCGTGGCCACATATGGCACCTGATGCGCCAAAGCAATACCAACCATGTCTTTTTTATTGCCAGGTGAACCGAATGACTCCTTGCCTGCTGGAGCTGTGGAAGTATTGGCGTCAAGCGGTGAAGCCCCGCTATGCTGATAACCTGTATTTTGGTACGCTTCATTATCATAACAAATATATAAAACATCATCCCCTCTTTGCCACAAGCCAGACACCTGCCCCAAACCGATATCAAAAGTGGCGCCGTCACCGGCCAGCACAATCACTTTGGTATGGTCGTTTTGTTTTTTATATTTCAAAGCACTGGCAATACCGGTCGCGAGTGGCCCAGCATTAGAAAATAAACCATGCATCCAAGGCACTTTAAAAAAAGTATTGGGATATTGGCTGGTTGTCACCTCACTGCAACCAGTAGCATTAGTCAAAATCACATCACGGCCTGCCGCTTCGGTAATTAATAAAAGCGCTGTAATCATACCGCAACCAGCGCAAGCACTATGCTTGGGTGAGAAAGTTTTGGAAATTGGAGCTAAGACTTTTTTCATAAATTTTTATACACAGGAAATTGTTTGGTTAATTTTGTCACCTTCAAAGAAATTTTTTGAATTAATTTTTTATCAGTTGGATTTTTTAATATATCAACTATCCACTTACCAATCAATTTCATTTGTTTTTCTTTCATTCCACGCCTGGACAAAGCTGGCGTGCCTAGTCGCAGTCCTGAAGGATTGAGTGGTGTACCAGTATCATTAGGAATCATATTAGCATTGGTATAAATTTTAGCGCCAGCCAAAACATTAGCAGATTCTTTGCCGGAAATATTTAAAGCACGTAAATCCAAAAGTAATAAATGATTGTCCGTACCACCAGATACCACTCTTATTTTATTTTTCTCAAAAATATCAGCGAGTATTTTAGTATTTTTAATTGTCTGTTTTTGAATAGCTTTAAATTTTTGACTCATGGCAAAATCAAAACAAATGGCTTTGGCCGCGATCATGTTTTCTAAGGGGCCACCTTGCAGACCAGGAAAAACAGCACGGTCAATTTCTTTGGCCAACTCAATGCGAGAAATAATAAAAGCGCTACGCGGACCACCAAGCGTTTTGTGCGTGGTGGAAGTGACAATATCAGCATACGGAAACGGAGAGCTGTGAACGCCTGCCACTACCAATCCAGCAATATGAGAAATATCAGCCATCATGAGTGCACCCACGCTTTTGGCAATGGCGCCAAATTTTTTAAAATCAATACTGCGCGGATAAGCCGTGGCACCACACACAATCAATTTCGGCTTCTCGGCTTTGGCAATAGCTAATATTTTTTTATAATCCAATTTTTCAGTTTTGCTACTCACACCATAATGCACAAAATTAAAAAGCTGGCCTGAAAAATTGACCGGACTACCATGAGTGAGATGTCCGCCTTGCGCCAAATCCATGGCCAAAATTTTGTCACCTGGTTTTAAGAGTCCCAAATATACAGCCAAATTAGCAGACGAACCAGAATGTGGCTGAACATTGGCGTGCCATTTATTTTTTGATAATTTAAAAATTTTCAAAGCCAAATCAATAGCCAAATCTTCTATTTCATCAATGGCCTCATTACCAGTATAATATCTTTTGTGCGGATAACCTTCACTGTATTTGTTGGACAAAGGCGAACCCATGGCCGACAGCACATCACTAGACGCGTAATTTTCTGAGGCAATCATAACCAAGCCATCTTGCTGGCGACGAACTTCCTGACTTATCAATTTTTTTATTTTAGCCGTGTTATTCATACTAAAAATTTGTTGTTTATGATATAATCATTTTAGCAAAAAATAACATTTGATTCAATCTATGCAAAGATTCTATTTTTCAACCGACAAATTCCAAGGCAACTACGCCGTGTCTGATGATAAAAATCTAATCCACCAACTAGCCAAAGTTTTGCGTGCCAAAGAGGGCGAGCGTTTTATTATTTTTGATGGCTCTGGTTATGAATACAATTCTCAACTAATAACCTTGGACAAAAAACAAGCCAAATTTTTACTTCTTGATAAAATAGAAAGTAAAAAAGAATTGTCCAGTGACATTATAATTTATCAATCAATTCTCAAAGGCGAAAAATTTGATTGGTTATTACAAAAATGCACGGAGCTGGGCATCAAAAAAATCGTGCCAGTTGTCAGCGATAGATCTATTGTCAAAAATATCACACCAGCCAAATTAAAACGTCAGATAGAAATTATTCGCGAAGCCACCGAACAATGTGGCCGATCATGTCTGATGGAAATTTCTCCGGCTGTCACTTTTGAACAAGCGCTAAAAACCATCACACTTGAAGGCGGAGAAAAATTCATCGCCTGGGAAAAAGAAACAGAAAATTTGGTCAGCCCTATCAAAGCCAAAAAAATCAACCTGTTAGTCGGGCCTGAAGGTGGCTATGACCAAAAAGAAATAGACTTGGCAAAAAAAATCGGCATCACACCGGTCAGTCTGGGCCAGCGCATTTTGCGAGCCGAGACAGCCACCATTTATCTGGCTTCCATTTTTTCTTATACTAATAACTAAATCAAAAAACTCACTTAATTTGTCATCCCGACCGAAGCGATAGCGTAGTGGAGGGATCCCTTTTAATCAAATCTTATGATAATAAAATATTTTAGAAAACACTTATATATTCTTCTAATTAATAAAATGCAATTACTCTTGACTTAAAGCGATTCCTCCACTCGGCCTTGAGGCCTCGGTCGGAATGACAAAAAAACAACCTCCGTCAGATACTGCTTTTATTTTTTTTATTTAATATTATAAACATTTTACCATATAACTCCCATCCAACATATAACCAGACTTTTTATAATATTCCCTCACACCAATACCGGAGATAACCGCTATTTTCTTTTTGCCATTTTGCTTGGCAATTTTTTCAGCTTCAATTAATAATTTTTTGCCTAGTCCCAAATGTTGCACTTCACCCACACTGCCCAATTCGGCCAGTTGGCCATAGGTGTGCAGTTCACGAATCAAGCCCGCGCCTTTTAATTCAGAAATAAATTCATTACCGCTAATCCTTAATCTTAAAAAAGCATACAAAACTTTTTCATCTGGAGATTCAAAAGATAAAAAATATTCTGTACCACCATTAGCTTGATATTTTATAATATGAAATTTTAATTTTTTAGTTTGTATTGGCTGATGTCCGGCTTCCCTGCATCTAATACATTTGCAATCCCAACCATCTTTTTTTGCCTGATTGGCAATGAGCTGACGAAGATTAGTAATTTTATTGCCAGCCACAATTGATTCCTCTGGAATATCGCGAATCAATCTAGTGATGCGCACCCAGGGCGGAGTGATTTTTTTTATTTTTATTATTAGCTCCAATAACTGTTTGTCAGAATAAGCTTTGTGTTTGCCTTGTTTATATAACTTATACAAATCAGCATGTTGATTCACCACACACGGATAAATTTTTATCATGTCCGGCATGTAATTACCATCGGTAAAGATTTTTTTAAACATCGACAAATCTTTGGCCGGAGTAGAGCCATACATATTAGGCATCAAATGCAAATTAATTTTGAAACCAGCATCTTTAAGCAGTCTAATGGCTTCAATGCTTTGATTTGCTGTGTGACCGCGACGATTTAGTTTTAAAATCTTATCATCAGTGTGTTGGATACCCAGTTCCACGCGTGTGCAACCAAGTTCTCGCATTCTCAAAATTTCTTTGGCATTAATATAATCAGGACGGGTTTCTAGTGTCAGGCCAATACAGCGATGCTTGGCGGTTTCATTTTTCTTTTGCGCAGTTTTTAAATCTTTTGAAGTGCGACCATTCAAAGAATCAAAACATCTTTTGATAAACCAGTTCTGATATTTAACAGGCAAATACGACCAAGTGCCACCCATTACAATCAATTCAATTTTGTCGGTAGGATGGCCGTTGGCGCGCAAAGCATTGAGACGAATTTGCACCTGCTTGTAGGGGTCAAATTTGGCTAGAATCGCCCTCATGACAGCTGGCTCATTGGATAAGTAAGATTTCGGCATGTTTTTTTCAGTCGGGCAGAAAAGGCAGTTTCCAGGGCAAGGCGAGGCTTTTGTAAGCACCGAAATTACGGCTACACCTGATTGTGAGCGTATTTTTCTTTTTATCAGTATATTTTCAATTTTGGCATTTGGCTTGATTTTGCCAGCCTTGACCAACTTATGATATGCTGAAAGCAAAGAAGACTTTTCCGGTGGTGGCAATTTGTGTCGGCCAAACTCTTTTCTGGCCACATTAAAAAATTCCTTTTCGGTTGAAGGCATAAGGTCAAAGATTTTTTTTATGATAATTTGTTTGTCCATATTCAAATTATAATTATACTTATGAAAAACAATAAAGTCAATACAATTCTCACTCAAACCCGCAACATCTATAATACAATTGCGCCAGATTTTTCCGATACGCGTGGCAAGTGGTGGCAAGGTTTTGGTGGCTTTCATCAATATACCAAGCCAGGCGACAAAGTTTTGGATTTGGGTTGTGGCAATGGTCGCATGGCTGATATTTTTGAAGGTAAAAATATTAATTATTTGGGTATTGATAATAGTGAAGAACTAATCAAAATTGCCAAAGAAAGATTTAAAAATAAAACTTGGGTAAGTTTTGAAGTTGGTGATGCTACTGATACTTTGCCAGCCAATAATTTTGATCTGGTTTTAATCCTGGCTGTTCTGCATCATATTCCCACACAACAATTGCGACTAAAAATTTTAACCAATACTTATAATTCTCTAAAACCAGGTGGACACCTAGTTATTTCTACTTGGAATTTATGGCAAGCAACGGACGGCAAAAAAAACTTTCGTTATTTTAAACATCTTTTTAATTACCAACAAAAAATTAAACACGGAATTTGGAATTTGTCAGACGCTCTGGTGCCATGGAAACCACTTGCTAGCAAAAATCTTCGCTACGTGCATTCTTTCCACCAAAGTGAACTCAAAAAATTACTCCTTCAAGCTGGTTTTGAAATTGATTGGATATCCTATGAAAAAAAAGACGGTACCAAAACTGATATTTTCCATGGCGACAATCTCATGGCTGTGGCTGTTAAAAAATGATATAATTATTTTATAAAATAAATTAATTTACCAATATCAAAATGATCAATCCCAAAATCTTTAAAGAATATGACATCCGTGGCCAATATCCTGATGAAATAGACGAGGACGCCACCAATAAAATCGGCCAAGCTTTTGCGTCTAAAACCAAAGCCAAAAAAATTATCATCGCTCGGGACCTGCGACCAGAATCGCAAAAAATATTAAAACCACTGATAGCCGGATTGCAATCCAGGGGCGCCAAAATTTATGATTTAGGTGTCACCTCTACGCCTGGTTTATTTTTTGCCGTAGGAGCTAAACAATTTCCAGCCGGTGTCATGATCACAGCTAGCCATAATCCCAAAGGCTATACCGGTCTTAAACTTTGTGTTGATTCGGGATTATTGCTAGGTATGAATACAGGCTTAAAAGAAATTAAGCTACTAGCAGAAAAAAAAGATAGTATCAAAGACTTAAAACAAAATAAAAAAACAGCCACTATTCCATTAACAATTGAAAATGATTACAAAAAATTTGTTTTTTCTATTATTAATAAAAAATATTTATCAGGCCTAAAAGTAGCTTTGGACGCCTCTGACGGCTCAGGCGCCAAACTAGCAACCGCGGTTTTTGCTGAGACCAAAACCAAAAATACCAAAATAAACTTCCGTCCCAATGACGGCTATAAAGATCATGGACTTAATCCTCTACTTCCAGAAAATCAACTTACTATCAAAACTGTTGTTAAAAAAACCAAAGCGCACTTAGGTGTTATTTTTGACGGCGATGCTGACCGTTGTATTTTTATAGATGAAGCTGGACAATTTGTGGAACCATACTATATTAATTGTCTGCTTTCACGTATTATGCTAGAAAAATTTCCCAAGCTAAAAATAACTGTGGACGCGCGACTAACACTTGGCATCAAAGAAATCATTTCCCAAAATGGCGGGCAACCCATTGTCAGCCGTAGCGGTTATGCCAATATTATTAGCACCATGCAAAAAAAGAAATTGCTTTTCGGCTGTGAAAATTCAGGACATTATATGTTTAATTTCGCGCTTAAAAAAGGTGGACGTCACTATGCCTATGGTGATGCTATTTTACCAGCCTTGATAATTTTGGAATTCTTGGGCAAAAGCCAAATAAAATTATCCGAGGCCATTAAACCGCTCCTGACGAAATATCCAATTTCCGGAGAAATAAATATGCCAAATAAAATCTTTAGCGAGGTGGAGAAAAAAATAACAGCCCTATATAAATCAGAAAAAATTTCTCATCTTGATGGACTCTCAATCCAAGGCTCAGATTTTTTTATCAATATTCGCCCATCAAAAACCGAGCCATTAGTGCGCTTGAATATTGAAGCCAAAAATAAAACCAAACTGGAAGAAGTAAAAAATAAAATACTAAAAATAATTTAATCTAAAATAAAAAACATCTCCCGTCCGCCAGCTGGCGAAAATCGGGAGATATTTTTTTTAATCTTTTATACTTCTATAATCACCGGCAAAATCATGGGACGTTTCTCGGTTTTTTGATACAAGAATTTTCCGATTTCGTTTCTGATCATATCTCGGAGCAATTGATCATCTGGCGCTAATTTTGGATTGTTGTCTTTGAGCATTTTTTTCACTTTCAATCTGGTCATTTCAATCAGCTTTTTATTTTCTTTCATATAGACAAAACCGCGGGAGATCAAATCAGGATTGTGAATAAGCTCACCGGTCTTGGCGCTAATAGTAGCAATAATAACCAGCATGCCGTCTTCGGCCATCATTTTTCTGTCACGCAGTACCACATTATTAGAATCGGTAATGCCGAGTCCATCTACAAAAATATAATCAGCCGGAACTTTTTTATTGGTGAGATGGCCACCGCTCTTATCAAATTCCACCACTTGTCCATTGTCCGGCACAAAAATTCTTTTTTCATTAAAGCCAATACTTTTGGCCAGCTTGGCCGCTTCTTTGAGCATGTAATGATTGGCATACACTGGAATAAAATAATCAGGACGCGCTTGGCGCAACATGTGCACAATATCATCTTTGTTGCCATGGCCGGACACATGAATATCCATAATACTGCCATGAATAACATTGTCGCATTGACGATACAAATTATCTTTTAATCTCTGGATAGTGCGCTCATTGCCAGGAATAATTGACGATGACAAAATCACCGTATCATTTTTTCTAAGCTTGATATTGCGATGTGTGCCTTCAATGATGCGTGACAAAACAGCATTACCTTCGCCTTGAGCCCCAGTACACAAAATAATTATTTTGTTATCTGGATATTTATCAGTCTCATCTATTTTGATAAGCACGCCTTTTCTAACTTTGATATAGCCGAGTTTTTGCGCAATCTCTACATTCATTTTCATACTGTAGCCATCAAGCGCCACCCGTTTGCCGATTTTATCAGCCACAGACAAGATCCAACCGATTCTTTCTATCTGTGAAGAAAAAGTGCCGACCACCACGCGACCAGGCGCGCCAGAAAGCAACTTGGTAATATTATTTTGCATTTCCTCGGTGGTAGCGCTCTGACGCACATCAATAGCACCAAGAGACTCCAACATCAAAATTGTCGGACGCTGAAATTTTGACAAATGACTATAATCCAAAAGTGGCTTGCCGTTTTTGTCTTTTTCCATGGTCCAATCACCAGTATGCACGACTGTGCCAACAGGAGTTTCAATGGCCACGCCGACCGCATCCATAATTGAATGTTCTATTTGAAAAAAACCGACGCGAAAAATTCCAAATCTCATTTTCTCTTTGAGATTTTTAATCATGACTACTTTTAATTTTTGCGCTGTATCTTTTTTATAATCTTCTTGGCGATGCTTGATCATGGCAATGGTCAAATCACGACCCACAATGGTCGGATTGCCAAGCTTCTCAAGCAAAATTGGCGCGGCGCCGATATGATCCAAATGTCCGTGTGAAAAAATCACGGCTCTAATTCTTTTTTCCTTGCCTTTTAAATATTCCACATTAGGAATAATATAATCGATACCTGGCATGTCCTCTTCAGGAAACTGAATGCCCATATCCAAAATAATAATATCATCGCCATATTCAAAAACAGTCATATTGCGTCCCACCTCTTCACAACCGCCGAGCGGAATGATTTTGAGTGTCGGGCCTGTCACTATTTTTTCAGATGGTATAAACTGGCCCTGTCTTTTAGTATCATACCTATTTCTATTGTTCGGTTGTTTGCCAACAGCTTGTTTATTTGCCATCGGCATAACCGGTTTGTTTTTTATGTTTGTGCCAACTTGCGCCAGATTATTATTCGGCTGAGTTTGCGGACGATTATTATCTCGTCTAAAAATTCCGCCTCCCCTATTAAAAATTTTTTTGGGAGGACTTTGTTTATTATCCATTTTTTTTATTTATTAATTTTTTAAATTTTTGGCCTTATTGGCCACTGATTATTTTCATAACCAGCTAGAGCATTAATTGCTCTGAGTTTGGAAATATTACTTGAAAAATAAAATTTCTTTTCCGCTAATTGCGGATTCGTCCTTTAGAAATTTTATCATTAAAAGAGTGATTTCTGTGCCGACGGAGAGACTTGAACTCTCACGGGATTGCTCCCACACGGTTCTGAACCGTGCGTGTATACCATTTCACCACGTCGGCCTACATCTAAATTTATTTTCTGATTCTTTTGGTATTAACATACCAATTGCCGATATCGGCAAAACGATCTGCGGGAATGCTGATATTAGTCAGATTATTCCCTTTTAGACGGCTGTCCTGCGGATAAGTATAAGTTGAATTGTATAAAAAGATGGCTGGCAAATCAGTCGCCAAAATAGATTGAAATTTTTGATAATCAGTCAAACGAGTATTCCAATCATTAGTTTTTCTAGCATCTTCCAAAAGTTTATCAATATTTTTGTCAGAAAAAATTGCCAAATTCAAACCAGGATATTCATTTTGTGAAGAATGCCAAAAAGGAAAAGGATCTGGATCAGAACCAAGATTTTCACCAAACATCAAAGCTTGATAATTTCTAGATTTAATAACATCCTGAAAAATTTTTGATTTATCCACTATTTGCAAATCGGTCTTAATACCTATTTGTTCCCAAGACTCTTTGATAAGCTCAGCAGCACTAATAGTTTCTGGCTGATCAACTACGGTCAAAGTTATTTGCAAAAAAATTCCTTTTTTCACACGCACTTGTTGAATTTGGCCATCAGAAGTGGTGGTTGATTGAAAAGTCCAACCGTTTTTATCTAAAATCTCACTGGCTAAAAGCGGATTATAATCATAATGCTTGATATCAGTCAAAGGCTCAACGCCAGGCAAGGTGGGGGCATCTATGGATTTGGCCTCCTGATTCAAAGCCTGAGAAATTATTTTATTTTTGTCAGTGGCCAGCGCCAAAACCTGCCGAATATAATCGGCGGCTAGCAAACTATTTTTCTTTTGATTGAAAAAAACTGCTGTATACTGAGGTTGATTTAAATTGTGATATTTTAAATTTTTATATTTTTTCAAATTCTGACGATATTCTTTTGGTAAATAAGCCAAGCCGTCAACTTCTTTATTTTTAATACCTTCAACTGCCGAATCAAAATCACTATAAAATTTAAAAACCAAACTTTCTAAATACGGTTTGATGCCATAGTAATCATTATTTCTCACCAAAGAATATGACTTAACATTACCATCAGCGTCTTTTTTAAAACTTTCAAATTTCCAAGCGCCAGTGCCAATAGGTTTTTTGTTCAATTCAGTCAAATCAGCATTGGTAGGCGCGACGCTATACCACAAATGCTCAGGCAAAATGCCAAAAGTCATAAAACCCAAAAAAGGAGCATACGATTCTTTGAGCGTGAATTTAACAGTAAAATCATCAACTTTTTCTGCGGCAATGCCACGCAAACTTGTTTCTAATGGACTTTTAAATTGAGGATCCTGAATAGAAGCGATCGTAAAAATTACATCATCAGCCGTAAACGGCGATCCATCATGCCACCTAACTCCATTTCTCAAACGAAAAGTATAAACCAACTGATCAGCAGTAATTTCATAACTAGTAGCCAAATCAGGAACTAGCTGATTGTTCATATCTCGTTTCATTAGTCCCGTAAAAATCAAACTGGACAAATCCAAATCAACATCATTAGCCTGAGCCAAAACCGGATTAACAAATCTAGGATAACCTATTAATCCTTCAGAATATTCACCACCAACTTTGGGAATTTCTTTAGTAAAAGCAAAATAAACATTAAAAAACAAAGCTACTAAACACAAAAGAATAATTATAAATAAAGCACTCAGTTTTCTTTTTTCACTGCTACTTAAAATTTTCGGCAAATATTTTATTTGTCGAAGAGAAGGCAATTTTGCCTTATTGAGCGAGCTGACCAAATGTTTGTCTAAATTATGCTGGTGCTCAATTTTTTTTAATTTTCTTTTCTGGGGTGAAAAACGATCAAAAATAAATTTTCCCCAAAAATGGCTGAGGTTCACAAATTAAGGTAAATCTTAATTAATAGATGATGTTAATAATGGCCACCACAAAAAATAAAACAGCTAGAACAATAGTGGCTTGAAAAATGACTTTTTCCAAACTACGGCGAGTGCGATAAATATTGCCTTCACCGCCAAAAGCCGAGCCCAATCCTGAGCCACGGTTTTGAAGCAAAATGCAGATAATCAGCATAATGCCGATAATTATTTGGATAATATCTAAAATCATAAATAATATTTTATACAATTCAGGTTGAATGTATTGTAGCACATCTACTAAATTGAGTCAATGGTTGTTAAACTTTTAAAACTTTTATGTTATAATGTAAAAGTTATGGATAACTATCAACTAAAAAAATGGTATCAAACACCTTGGGGCATTCTTTTTGCTATTTTAGTGGCCTTGGTTGTTATTCTTTTAATTTTAACCTTGGTCTGGTTTGGAAACCTAGTAAACCAAGTAAAAAATAATCGCCTAGGCATTATTCCAGATAATTTGACTCCTAATGCCGTCAATACTATTGCCGTTAATAACAATAATAACAACCAAAACAACCCGAATAGAAAAATAGCGGAAAAAAATAATCGTCCTTTTTTTGGCAATAAAAATGCCAAATTAGTGGTGGTAGAATTCGGCGATTTCCAATGTCCATATTGCGCACAAGAATTTACTGTCATTAGAGAGATTATGAACAAATACAAAAAAGACATCCTATTTATATACCGTGACTATCCAATTATTAATGAAAATTCAATCCCCTTAACTAAATATTCTCTGTGTGCCAATGAGCAAGGAAAATATTGGCAATTTTTTGACAAGCTATATACCAACCAAAATAATATTGCTTCCACTAGTACTATTTATAAAATGGCCAAAGAGTCTGGTCTTGATATAAATAAGCTAGAAATTTGTTTTAATAGTGACAAATATGAACAACAAATAGCCGAAAATATGAGCGACGCCTTAACCTTAGGCATTGACGGTACGCCAACTTTTTTTATCAATGGCAATAAAATGGCCGGGCCAGTACCGCTAAAAGACTGGGAACAAGTCATTACCAAATCATTAGAATTATTAAACAACCCCATTAAATAAATATGATTGAAATACGGCTTCATGGACTGGGAGGGCAAGGTATTGTGACGGCGGCAGAAATTCTGGCGACTGCGTTTTTTTATGAAGGTAATTTTGCTCAAGCCGTTCCCCTATTCGGAGTGGAAAGACGTGGCGCGCCCGTGGAAGCTTTTATTCGCGAAGATAAAAAAATCATCCGCTTGCGTAGTCAAATTTATAATCCAGATAAAATAATTATTTTTAGTGATCATCAATTAATTTTGGACATTGCTCAAATCGGCGCCAAACCGACTACTGAATTTTTTGTATATTCTGACAAGTCAAAAGAAGAATTATCACAAAAATTAAAAACAAAAAATATTTTTGTCATTAGTAAAAATGAATTGGAAAAAAATATCAAAAACGTCAGAGTCATTAATACTGCTATTCTAAGTTATTTTATATCCCAAACAAAATTAGCATCACTATCATCAATCAATAAAGCTATAAAAAATAAATTTTCTTCCGAAATTGCGACTTCAAATATTGAAGCTACTAAAATCGGATTTCAAATGACAAAAAAATGAAAACAATTCTTGAAGGCTCTCGCGCAGTTGCCACTACAATTAAAAATATTGCTCCGGCCGTAATCTCAGCTTATCCGATTACGCCCCAAACTCATATTGTTGAAAACCTAGCCAAATTCAAAGCCGATGGCTTGGCCGATTTTGAATATGTCATTACCGAAAGTGAATTTGCCGCCATCTCTATTGTGCAAGGCGCGGTCGCAACTGGCGTGCGCGCTTATACGGCCACATCTTCTCAAGGACTGCTCATGATGTCTGAGGCAATCTTTAATATTGCCGGTATGCGATTGCCAGTCGTCATGACTTGTGCCAACAGAGCAATTTCCGCACCTATTAATATTTATAACGATCAGCAAGACGCACTCACCTTTCGCGATGCTGGCTGGCTCATGTTTTTTGCCGAGGATGTACAAGAGGCTTGCGACCTACATGTGCTCGCCTACAAAGTTGCTGAAAAATTATCCTTGCCAGTCATGGTCAATATGGACGGCTTCATTCTCACTCACGTAGTAGAACCAGTGGACATTCCAGAAACAAAAAATATCAAAAAATTCTTGCCACCATACCAGCCAGAAATTTATTTGGATCCTAAAAATCCACTCACTCTTGGTGCCTATGTCGGTCCGCAAGATTATTTAGAGATGCGACAAGCTTTGCACCAAGATATAATTGATAGCGAAAAAACCATTCTTGAAGAAATGAAAAATTTTCAAAATATTTTCGGCCGTAAATTATCAATGGTTGAATATTTTGGCCCAAAAAATCCAGAAACAATCATTGTGGCCATGGGCTCGGTAATAGGCACAATTCGCGAAGCGCTTGATGAATTTAAAAATAAAACAGTTGGCGTTTTAAAAATTACCGCCTTACGTCCGTTGGCTGACAAACAAATTATCAAACTCTTGAACTCCGCCAAAAATATTGCTATATTAGACAAATCAATTTCTCTAGGCACTGAAGGAATTTTGGCCACGGAAATCCGTCGCACAATCAAGGACAAAAAAATCATCAGCTTTGTAGCCGGACTGGGCGGACGAGACATTAAGATTGAAACCATTAAAAATATTATCAAACTAACAGAAGAAGCCAAAGAAGAAAAAACTATTTTTTTGAGAGAATAAAAATTATGCCAACAAAAAAAACAGTTGTCATTCTTGACGGACAACAACTAGCTGACCAGATAAAACTGGAAATCAGAAATAAAATAATAACCAACCAAATCCACCCGGGCTTGGCTGTAATTTTGATAGGCGATAATCCAGCTTCCACCATGTATGTAAGACTCAAACAAAAAGCAGCCGAAGCTGTTGGTATTAATTTTAATAAATATATTTGCAATCAAGATGGCTATCCCGACGCCGATGAAAAACAAGTTTTAGAAATGATTAAATTTTTAAACAATGATCCAAAAGTACATGGCATTATTGTGCAATTGCCACTACCAAAAGATTTTGACACCCAAAAAATAATCAACGCCATTGATCCCAAAAAAGATGTTGACGGTTTTCATCCGAAAAATAAAAATAACAAAATAATTCCGCCAACAGTTGATGCTATTTTAGAACTCCTAAAATCAACTGGAGAAAACTTAATCAATAAATCAACTTTAATTATCGGGCATAGCGATATTTTTATATTTGGACTAAAAAAACATTTGCAGACCAAACTTAAAATTAAAAATATAAAAAATAGCCAGCCAATTCCGGCTGACTCCCATACTTTTGATATTATTATTATGGCCCTTGGCCAACCACTAGCGTTAAAAAAATCCATGGTCAAAACCGGGGCAATTGTGATAGATGTAGGTATTAATAAACTTGATGGCCAAACTGTTGGCGATGTTGATTCTCAAGTTTCCCAGATTGCTGGGCATCTCTCCCCTGTGCCTGGTGGCGTGGGACCACTCACTGTGGCCTGCTTGATGCGAAATGTTTATTTATTAGCAGAATAATTATTTATTCAACATAATTTCCATCAGCTCCTTAAACACTTTGGCATTCACCTCCACATCAGGCATGGCCCGATGCGCATTCTTGTGCTCATAGCCAAAATGCTTGGCCACAGCCGAAAGATTAAAAGCGCCAAGTGGCAATAATCTTCTAGACAATTCCAGAGTGTCAATTATTTTATTTTCTTGCGCTGGTAAATATAATCTTTTCAAATGGTTCAAGATAAACAGCCAATCAAAATTTCTAATATTGTGTCCCACTAAAATTCCATCACCGACAAAATTCATAAACTCTCCCACCACGTCTTTGGCTGGCCGGCCATTGACCAGCAAGAAAATATCATTGAGGCCATGAATTTTTTCTGACTCAGGCGGTACAGGCCGAGTGGGCTGGATCAAAGCCTCAAAGCGACCTATCTCCTCTTTGCCTCTTAGACGCAAAGCAGCGATTTCCAAAATCTCATCACGAACAGGATCAAGGCCTGTGGTCTCAATATCAAAAACCACAAACTCCGTGATTAAAAAATTTTCGTATTTTTGTTTTTGTTCTTCGGCGGTCATAATATATATCAACTTAAACTATTTCCAGTCTTTTGGCAATAGCAATACAATTGAAAAAAATAACAAATCATGCTAAACTACTTTTAACTTTATAAACTTTCTAACTTTTAACTCTGTTTTGTATGTCATTTTCTATCGGCATTGTCGGCCTGCCTAATGTTGGCAAATCCACTTTATTTAAAGCGCTCACCAAAAAACAAGTGGACGCGGCCAATTATCCTTTTTGTACCATTGACCCAAATGTCGGTGTAGTTGCCGTGCCTGACGAAAGACTAGACAAATTAGCAGTGGTTTCCAAATCCGCCAAAATAGTGCCTACAACCATAGAATTTGTGGACATTGCTGGACTGGTCAAAGGCGCGCACAAAGGCGAAGGTTTGGGCAATCAATTTTTAGCCAATATCAGAAACACCGATGCTATTGTGCAAGTGGTGCGACAATTTTCAGACACCAATGTCATTCATGTTGACGGGCGTGTCAATCCAGATTCAGACAAAGAAACTATCAGCTTGGAATTAATTTTTGCCGACCTACAAACCATTGATAAAAGAATTTCCACTATTGATAAAGAAGTCCGTGCTGGCAAAAAAGAAGCTCTTGAGACCAAACCTATTTTAGAAAAATTAAAAAAAGAATTGGAACAAGGTAAATTGGCTAATGAAGTAATAACAGACGAAGAAGAAAAATTATTAATCAAAGATTTGTGTTTGCTTACTATCAAACCAATGATCTATGTGCTCAATGTTGATGAAGATAAAATTTTTCAGGAAACAGACTACCTCACCATCTCAGCCAAAATAGAAGCAGAACTATCTGAATTACCAGAAGAAGAAGCTAGAATTTATTTGCAAGACTTAAATCTTGATGCTTCAGGCTTGGACAAACTTATTAAAAAAGCTTATGAGACTTTGGGACTTATTACTTTTATTACTAGCGGTGAAATGGAAACCAAGGCTTGGACTATTAAACATGGATCAAGAGCACCACAAGCAGCCGGTGTGATTCACACTGATTTTGAAAAAGGTTTTATTCGCGCGGAAATAATCAACTGGCAAGATTTGGTCAATTGTAATGGTGAAGCTGGCGCCAAAGAAAAAGGTTTGATTCGTTTGGAAGGCAAGGATTATGTGATGAATGATGGCGATGTGGCTCACTTCCGTTTCAGTGTTTAGGATTTTGTGCTATAATTAAATTAAGAAAAAATTTAAATTAACAATCCATGTTTTCAGACGATACTAAATTAAAAATCGTTTTATACACCATTGTTTTTTTGGCAGTAGTAGCTGTTATTGGCCTTTGGGAACAAATCATCAAGCCAGTATTCGGTTTTTTAGCTGAACACATACTTATTAAAATGTAACTAATTTTTATCTAAACTAGACGCGAAAAAGTCATTTTTCGTGTTTTTTTATTTAAATTTAGATAAAAATTGTCATAAATCATTGACAAAAAAAGTCAGATATGCTACAATAAACTGTTGCCTATCTGTTTAGGCTTGTACATAAAACAAAAACTAGATCCGAATAGTTCGGACAAACCTTGGAGGAAATATCATGACGAAAGCAATGAGAATAATGTTGCAACAAGAAGGTGAGGAAATGGCCGAAGTTAATCGCAAACCAAGAAAACCGCGTAAAGAAAAAATCGTGGTTGAGGGTGTTGCGGAGCTTCCCGTTGAAATCGCCGAAGAAATTCCAGTTGAAACCGAGGTCGTCGTGGAAGAGCCAATGTGTTTTGTTGCTCAACCTAACTCGACGCCAATCGTCACAACTGTTTGTGGTTTTCCATTTGATGGAGTGTGCTTCATTACTCAACCTGAAGTGCCGACGCCAGTTGCCACAGCCATATTTGATTTTCCATTCGAAGGATATGGCATTGGCTCATGGCTTGGCCCGATTTCAGAAGAAAGGCAAGCGTTGGTTGGATCTGTGGAAGGAGAAGAATCGATTGAGAATAAAATAGAAACACCTCAAATAGAATCTCCTATCACACCCAAACCCATGGTCAAAATCATCACGGTCAGAGACGGAGACTTCTTACTAGAAATGGAAAATGCGGAAATGATTATTTCCGTGCATATCAACCACCGCAATCGCGTGCTTCGCGCCATGGCCGATGCAGGTATTACCGAAGTGTTGTGCCAGGAAAAGCCAGGCAAAGACGGCAAACCTTGCTGGCTATGGTGGACGGCCAGAATCAAAGAGACGGACCAAGTTCTGCCCATCATGATTAAGGCCATTTCCGACTCTACACAAGGCATTGGTCCAAAGAACAAACCGTCTTTTTACCTCATGCCCAAAGTGCCACAAGCTTCTGCTGAACATCACATTGAAAATGGCCAGTTCCAACGCGAATTTTCCATAGACTACGGCGACCACAATCTTGGCTACCGCCTACTGCAAATCTGCTTCGGAGAAACCCAAGACACGGCCAATGACTTGTCGCTAAATCTCATCCAAGTCCATCGCGAATTCCAAGGTGGCAATGAGATCGGCAATCTGACCGAAAACCGTCAACCAGCCATGAAATTGGAAATTCCTCAACGTAATGAAGAGGAAAAGTTCATGGCTTGGGTTACCCGAGTCGCAGTGACACTAGCCACTAACACCTGGCCAAATAAGCCGGAAAAATTCTTGCTAGACAAGGCGGAAGACATCGTTCGCACCATCAATGAATTCTATTGTCAGTGCCGTCAAATTCGCATTGACAAAAAAACGGCCGAGAAAGCGGCCGCCCAAATCAGCAGTCTGACCTATCGCCTGCAACTACGCATGCAGGGAAATAGTCGGCGCTAACATCTAACATCGTTCTTTACTACCCACGAAGGCCTAATCAAAATTGATTCAGGCCTTCTTTTTTTTCCAAAATCATTGACAATAATAATAAAATTCCATATAATGTCAGCACATCGCTCTTTATTATCTTGGAGGAAAATATCATGGTAAAAAAAGAAAAAACACCCTTAACTGTCTGGGAATTTGTCGCCATGGACAATTATCCTAATGGTAAAAAAATTCAAGGACAAGTTAATGCTTACACCCTATCAGAAGCAGTAGAAGAAATAATGAAGCAGGAATTATTTCCTATTGAAGTCTGCCTGCCAAAAGGCAAAAGTCCACTCCGAGCTCAAGGCCTAGCCATTGCCGATGCGGTAGCCAACAGACTTGAGACGGCTGGCATAGAAGCTAAAGCCATTGCCAGTGGCAGACTAATAAAGTTTTCCAAAAAACAATAAAAAACAGCTCGTCGTTATAGACGAGCTTTATTTTTTAATCCGCCAACTGGCTGATTTTTTGCCACACTGTTATTTGTCGCCAAACTTTCTGATCTTCGCGCTTATAATATAAATTATTTTTATCCAATTTTTCAAACCCCATTTTTTTCACTTTTTCAATCCGCCCACTGGCGGACAAATTCCAAATTTTATTTTGAATATGCCACTCGGGCATTATGACAATAGCCTTGCCACCAGCTTTTAAAACTTTTTTAAATTCTGCGAAAGCTAGGGTGTATAAATCTTCAAGCTCATTTATAATTTGCTGAATTTTTTCTTCACTCTCAGAGCCTCTCATGGCCGGACCAAGATACGGCTCGGTGATAATGGCGTCAACAGACTTTTCTTTTATCTCTTGTGATAAATTCCTAACATCACTCTTAAAAATTCTTAATTCTTCATTCTTAATTCTCCCGCCTGCAATGCTTTGCGTAGCAATGCGGGCAGGTAATTTATCCGCCAACCATTTTAAATTTTCTTTGGAATCATTAATGGCTTTTTCCGAATTATCACAGCCTATTAAACTTTCAAAACCCATGGCCAGAGCTTCTGATAAAATCGTGCCCGAACCGCAAAACGGATCCAAAATAATTTGATCTTTTTCAGCCATTGATAAATTGATCATCATCTTGGCTACTTTGGGTGGCAACATACCAGACAAGGCATCACTCTTGGGCCGGCCAAAATCACGTTCGCCATATTCTTTAAAATCCTGCACCGCACAAGTCATGCCAAAAAAATCAGGCCCAATCAAAAAATCATGGCATTTTTCTTTGGTGACAATAACTGATGACAGTGCTTGTTCGCGACTCACCACCAAACGAGAGGAAATACCTTTGGCTTTTAATTGTTTTTTTATACTCATTCCAATATCACTTGACTTCTGATTATAAAAACTAAAACCAAAATTAAAACGACCAGTAGCCGTACTGGCTGTCCCAAGCACAGGACCTTCGTCAAATTTATTGCCCAAAAAAATCCCAATCTTAATAGTACCACCCAGTCTAGTGATCATTTCTTGGCAATCAAATTTTGGCGCTTCAACGCCCAAATATTCCTTGCCCACGGCCAAAATTTTGGCAGTCGGTAAAACCGCCTTGATTTCGGCAATTGAGAGCTCGGAATTATTACCTAAAATAAATATATATTTCATATTTAATTATGATAGCACTACTTGACTATTTTTTCCAGTCATGTTAAGATTGGGACAGATTAACAATAAATGCTTTTCCCACGCTGATTTTAAATCGGCGATTATCCTAGCAGGCATGACCTAGCCAGGAAAAGGCAAGACTCCTACCCCAAGGTTTTGCCTTGGGATATTTTTTTTAAAAATTAACAAATCATGATGACAAACTACGAATTGCTTTATATCGTGTCCAATCAGTACACGGAAGATGAGCTCTCTGTAATTAGAGAAAAAATCAAAAATATGATCACCAAGTACGAGGGCGTTTTGGGCCTTGAAGAAGCTCCAGAAAAAAAGAAACTCGCTTATCCAATCAATAAAATTGTCCACGGTTATTATGTGGCTTTGGAATTTGAAATGGAAAACGGCGAAAATTTAAGCAAGATAAATAATGATCTAAGATTAGACAAAGAAATAGTCAGAGCGCAAATCATTGTTAGAAAAAAATTAACTCCTGAAGAACTTGCCAAACAAGCTCAACAAAGACTGCGTGCCGAGCGCCAAGAACAAACCGCCTCAGTCGCTGAGTCAATAGAAAAAATAGAAGAAACAAAAACTGTCGCCGAGAAAAAAGATGACAAAAAAGTCAGCTTGAAAAATTTGGACGAAAAACTTGATGAACTTTTAAAAGACGACGAAACAATTTAAACCAAACATTTTTTAGAGAAATAAAAACAAACATTTATGAATCTTAACAAAGCCATCATCATCGGTAATCTCACCCAAAACCCAGAGGTAAAAAAAACTCCTAACGGCCAAAGCGTAGCCACCTTCACTGTGGCCACCAATCGCACCTGGAAAGACCAACAAGGCCAAAAACAAGAGCAAGCTGAATTTCACACTGTCGTAGCCTGGGGCAAACTGGCTGACATTGTTGGTCAATATTTAGCCAAAGGCAGACTTTGCATGGTAGAAGGTAGAATTCAAACCAGAAATTGGACTGACCAAGCTGGCACCAAGCACTGGAAAACAGAAATCATTTGTGAAAATATCCAACTCGGACCACGCGGTGCAGGCGAAGGCTCATCCAGCCCATCATCATATGGCTCCAACAGCTATTCATCTCCGTCAGATAATGACATTCAAATGCCAGCTAGCGGACCAATTGAAGAAGAAATAAAAATTGAAGACATTCCATTTTAAAAATTAAATTATGAAAAAAAATCAAAAAAATACCGGCCGTAAAAAACCGGCCACAAATAGTATCACCAATGAAAAAAGATATTGCTTCTTTTGTGTCAACAGTATTGATCATATGGATTATAAACATTCTCAAATTTTGAGACGCTTCATTTCTTCATATTCAAAAATCGTGCCTCGTAAAAGAAGCGGTGTCTGCTCCAAACATCAAAGACAACTGGCTGAAGCCATTAAGCGTGCCAGAATCATGGCCATCTTGCCTTTCGTCACTAAGTAAAACACGAGTTATAAAGTTCATAAAGTAAAAAGTTTATAAAGTAATTATTTCATAAACTTTAATGAACTTTTTACTTTTAACTTACAGTACTTATGATTTCTACATTAAACGATATTAAAAAAGGTCTCAATATCATCCAAGATGGCGAACCTTATGCGGTGGTGGAAGCGCATTTTGTGCGTATGCAACAACGCAAACCGGTCATGCAAACCAAGTTAAAAAATCTGCTCACCGGCAAAGTCATGGAAATTAATTTCCATCCTGGTGACCGCGTCCAAGAAGCGGACATGCAAAGAAAAAAGGTTGACTATTTGTATAAAGACAGTGACAATTTTTATTTTATGAATCCCGAAGATTACGAACAATTTTCTTTGGAAAATTCAACTGTCGGAGACTTGTCAGGACTTATGAAAGACGGCGACAAAGTTGACGCCTTATATTTCAACGGCCAACCAGTGTCTGTTTCTCTGATGCCCAAAGTAGAAATGAAAATTGTTTCTGCTCCAGATGCTGTCAAAGGCAACAGTGCTCAAGGACGTGTCACCAAGACCGCCGAACTAGAAACTGGTTATAATATTCAAGTACCCTTATTTGTGAAAGAAGGTGACATTATCAGAATTAACACCGAAACCGGAGAATATGTAGAACGAGTTTCTTAAAATAACTACTCAAAAAAACACGGAAATAACTTCCGTGTTTTTTTATTTTATTTTCTAAAAATTTATTCTTCATCCTCCGGCATCTCATCTTTTTCAACACCAGCAGGTTTGGCAGTCGGATATTCGGCTTCACGAGTTTTTTTGACCGCATCCAAAATCTCTTTGCGAATGACAGCCATAAGTTTTGGATTTTCTTTCAGATATGTTTTAGCAGTTTCCCGACCAATACCTAATTTTTCTTCACTATAGGTATAAGTGTTGCCTGATTTTTTAATCACACCTTTTTCAATACCCACATCCAACAAATCTCCTGAGAGCGAAATGCCTTCATTATACATAATATCAAATTCACAAGTCTGAAATGGCGCCGCCACTTTGTTTTTGACAACTTTCACTTTGACACGGTTGCCAATATTTCTCTCACCTTGCTTGATTTGCGCGGCACGACGTACTTCAATACGGACCGAGCAATAAAATTTTAAAGCATTGCCACCGGTCGTGGTTTCTGGATTACCAAAAAAGACACCTATCTTCATACGAATCTGATTAATAAAAATCAACACCGTATTTGATTTGGAAATAGCACCTGTAAGTTTGCGAAGTGCCTGACTCATTAATCTCGCTTGAAGTCCCATATGAGAGTCGCCCATATCACCTTCTATTTCCGCTTTAGGCACAAGCGCGGCCACACTATCAACCACAATTACGTCCACAGCATTAGAGCGTACCAAAGTCTCCACAATTTCCAAAGCTTGCTCACCAGTGTCTGGCTGAGAAATAAATAAATCATTTACTCTAACACCAATTTTTCTGGCATAATCCGGATCAAGCGCATGTTCAGCATCCACAAAAGCAGCTACTCCACCTAATTTTTGCACCTCAGCCACAATGTGCTGAGCCAGTGTTGTTTTACCAGATGCTTCAGGCCCGAAAATCTCAATAATACGGCCACGAGGCACACCGCCCACGCCGAGAGCAATATCCAACGACAAGCAACCGGTTGATACTGCATCAACTTCCATAGCTCGGGCTTCGCCAAATTTCATAATAGCCCCATCGCCAAAACGTTCTTTGATTTGGTCAATTGCCGTTTCCACAGCCTTCAATTTACCGCTAATTTTTCCTCCTTCAATTTGGTCGTCTTTTTTGGCCATAATGGTATTTTAAAATTAATTTATATTTTAATCACTGCTACTATTATCTTTATACAAAATCCTGCTTTGAGCCACACTTTCCTGACTGTAGCGTTTCTTTGCTGTAATCTTAATCAAATTCAGACCCTTTTGCAAGTCCACCTGAGCGCTGAATTTTCCTTGGCTATCCACAAAGATATCTTTGTTGTTTATCACCACATCAGCCTCTGGTTCAGACTGACCAGAAACATTGACTTGGCTTTCATAACTAACCAGACCATCAGAGGGTGAAAAAATCTGCAAATCCGGTGGCGTAAATATTTGCTTAATCTTGAATCCTAAAAAAACAAAAACCAAAGCCAAGATTAAAAGTAGTAAAGCCTTACCAATATACCTGGGCCAAATGCGAAAATGTTTTTGATCCAAATTACCGACTTTTTTATCTCCACCAAAATCAACATGCCTAACCAGTGGCCATAAATCTGCAAATTTCAAATTCAAATAAGCACAGTAATCCTGCAAAAACTTTTTTAAATACATGGCTCCTGGCAACTCCGTAAACTTGTCATTTTCCAATGCTTCCAAATATTTATAAGCGATATTCAAATCTTTGGCAACTTTTTCCAAAGGCACGCCACGATCGTTTCTGGCTTCTTTTAATTTGTCACCCAAAGAAGCGT
>Ga0194044_10000201_pt1 | contig 27642 bp, 21 predicted proteins | sample JunL4417m_MetaG_FD_155460 | JGI IMG/M metagenome (GOLD analysis project Ga0194044, IMG submission 155460) | Anoxic zone freshwater microbial communities from boreal shield lake in IISD Experimental Lakes Area, Ontario, Canada - Jun2016-L442-17m | ecosystem: Environmental > Aquatic > Freshwater...
GGGTTAACACGGGTCGTAATGTGGCCATTTTCTCGAATCTGGGAAAAGTATATGTGATTCGAGCAATTGATGTTCCTGCGACTACGGGTTTTGGGGAACCTATTGGAACCTTTTTTAACCTAGAGGATGGCGAAACCGTCGTTGGGTTCATGGCTCCAGATCCTCTGATCGAGGGACCCTGTGGAACCGAACCACTGAGCGAGGATCCGCGGTCTCAAATAGAATTGGACCATGTTGGACAGCAGGCCGATCTCTTTGCATTTACTGTAAATGAGAGTGGTCCGGAAAAAGTTAGCAGTGTTTTCGGTCCTGTAAGAGGAATTGTTGTAACCCGCCTCGGTAGAGGTTTCCGTTTCGATTATGATCTCATTAGGGAACCATCCAAACGCGGTGGGAGAAAAATCGTGACCCTTCGGGATGGCGATGAAACTGTCTGTGTGAAGCCGGAGGTGGGCAAGCTCATCGCTGTATGCGCTGATTTCGGCAACATTCTGATTTTTCCGGTTGACCAGGTCCCAGTCCTCAGTGGGCCCGGTCAAGGAGTCCTCATGATAAGGCTTAGGCAAGGTTCAATAGTGGTGTCTCTGGATTCGGTGGACCCGGATGACAAACTGCTGGTTCTGCCGAAAAAGGGCAGAGAAAAAACTGTTTCTGTCGGGAGCATTCCCGCGATGAACCGTGGAGGACAAGGAAGGAAACTGTGTGACGGTTTAGCAGAGGTGCAACGGATTAAGGATTGTGAGAGGCAGGGATTATGAGCGGTTCTTACACAGTCGAAGATATCCAGGTGTTAAGAGGACTGGATCCTGTACGCAAGAGGCCGGGAATGTACATTGGAGGAACCGGCCAGGAAGGACTACACCAGTTAGTATGGGAAATTTTGGACAATAGTGTGGATGAAGCTTTGAACGGACACTGCAGTTCCATAAAAGTGATGTTGTATCGAGACGGAGGAATTGGAGTCGAAGATAACGGCCGTGGAATTCCTGTTGAAAAGCACCCAGCCACAGGCAAGAACTCCGTGGAGACCATTTTTTGCAATCTGCACGCAGGCGGAAAATTTGACGACGACGCATACAAGGTAGCAGGCGGACTTCACGGCGTAGGAGCTTCTGTTGTGAATGCCCTGAGTGAAAGCATGATCGTGGAGGTAAAACGCGACGGTTTCCGACATGTTCAAAACTTCAGTCGAGGGAAGGCCCTTTTCCCAATGCGAAAGACGGAAGTGGTTAAAGGGACGGGAACCAAAGTGATCTTTCTACCTGACCACGAAATCTTTCCCGAAAGCACTTTTTCCATAGATATCATAAGAGAGCGCCTGAGGACCAAGGCGTTTCTTGTGGCAGGCCTGAAAATCACTCTCAGTGACGAAACAGAGGGAATTAAGGAAAGCTTCCTTTATCCGGGAGGTATAACGGATTTTCTTCAAGATCTTGTCCGTGGGCGTCCCCTGATCGACTCTCAGCCATTTTATTACAAGTATGAAAATGACGTGCGGTTGGAGATGGTTATGGCCTGGACCTCCGATACTTCCAGTAGAATACTCTCTTTTGTGAATTCCATACCGACACCGGGGGGTGGTACCCATGAAACCGGCTTTCGTAATGGGATAACCCGTGCCCTCAGGAACTATATCGAAAAACGTAACGGCCTCCCCAAGGGGGTAAAGGGCGTCTCGGCAGAGGATGTGCGAGAAGGTTTAGTGGCCATTCTTTCAGTTTACCTGCACGGGGGGAACCTCGAATTCCAGGGCCAGACCAAGGAACGTCTGAACAGTTCCGCGGCCATGCAAGTGGAGCCCCTGGTTCGAACGGCGTTCGAAACATGGCTGCATCAGAACCCGACCCAGGCAGCGGCCATAACAAACAGGATTTTGCTCGCAGCACAAGCGCGAACGGCCTCTCGGGCTGCGAGAGACGAGATCAACCGTAAGGCAGCAACTCGGCGGTTGACGCTTCCCGGTAAATTAGCCGACTGCTCATCGACTTCTCGTGATGCCACCGAACTCTTTATTGTGGAAGGAGACAGCGCAGGCGGATCTTCCAAACAGGCCAGAGACAGGAAATTTCAAGCCATCCTTCCCCTTCGAGGTAAGATTCTCAATGTCGAACAGGCATCCCTTGAGAAATTGAAATCCAACAAAGAAATCCAGAGCCTCGTCCAGAGCATCGGAACCGGAACAGGACATGCATTCGATTATTCGCGACTTCGCTACGGGAAAATCGTCATCAACACGGATGCAGACGTAGACGGCCATCATATAGCGACTTTGTTGCTCACGTTTTTCTACCGCCATCTCCCGGAATTAGTTCGGCGTGGGCACGTTTACCTAGCAATGCCACCACTTTACAGGATTCGAATAGGATCCGGAAAAAAGACGGCCATCCGATACGTCTTTTCGGATGAAGAGAAGGACAGGCTGCTCAAACGCAGCAACGGAAAAGAATTGGAAATTCAAAGATTCAAAGGTCTAGGCGAAATGGACGCGGCGACTCTCAAAAGCACCACCATGGATCCGGCTAGTCGGAACATTCTGCGGATAGGCTTAGGCAATGAGGCAAAAACCGACGAGATTGTTGATACGCTAATGGGAAAGGATGTCCGAAAAAGGTTTTCCTACATCAAGGAGCATGCCAGGGAAATTAAGGATCTCGATATCTGATTATAGATGAAGCAACGCACGTAAGGACTGGAAAAGACCGACCACGATCCGGGAGCCATTTTATTTCGTATCTTTGGCTTTTCGCCTTTCATCCTTATCCACCTTTCCGACGCTGTCAGCAGGTTGTGAGTCCTGTCCTTTCGAGATGCTTTCCAGTGCAGACTCTATAAGCCTCTTTGATGGACCATGTTTTTCCACTTGCAATGCATCCTTCAATATTGGAGTAACTTTTTCGGGGTGATCTGCACCCAAGTTTCGTAGCGCATTGACGGTAGCGTTACGGACACGGGAATCACTTTCTTTGAGGGCCTTGTCTAGAGCGGGAACGACTTCCGGAGGAAGGGGCCGATAGATCACTACTGCGTTGATCGCGGCATTGCGGACGCGATGATCGGGGTCATTCGTCAAGGTTAGAAGATCTGGTACTGCCGCCGTTCCTTCCTGTCCCAAGCCCCTGATGATTCCTACCGCCAACAGCCGGTTTTCCGCATCACTGTCTCTCAGGGCTCCAGCCAGATGTCCGATAAGAGCATCCCCCTTGGACCTGAAACGCATGAGGCCCAATAGAGCATCCTTACGGTCATTGGAATCAGCTTCCTTCAGGGCCTTAAAAAGTACGGGCAGCGCATAATCTCCTTTGGCATCGATTGCCGTGACCGCTTCAACAATAATGATCCTGGTTGCTGCTTCTGAAGCGTCGTACAGGGCAGAGATCTGAGGGAGTGCCGGGGCTGCTTGGGCTTTCATCTGCTTCAACACACGCAACGCATAACCGGACGCAGGATCATGTTTTTTTTCCAAAATCTCCGTCATTTTGGGGAGCACTTTTTCCGGCTCTTTAATACCCAAATTTCCTAATGCTCGGCTCGCGGCCTTGGCAGTCCCGACTTCTTCGATGGAGAGTGCTTGAACCAACATCGGGATAACGGTATCGTCAATTTTACCTAAACTGGCCAGAGCGACTACGGCGTTGAGTCGAATCTGAGGATCACTGTCTTCGGCAAAAACGATCAAGGCGTCCTGTACTGGTGATTGGCCCTGACCCAGCTTCCCGAGAGAGAGCATGGCAGAGATACGGACCGGTTTCTCTGCGTCGCTCAACCGCTCCATGAGGACGGGAACGGCCCGGTCGGCTTCTTTAGGAAAAAAACCAAGCGACTCGGCAGCATTTTTGCGAACTTTCCATTCAGGATCTTTGAGCGCTTCAATGAGAGGCGGGACCGCCCTCGAAGACTTGTTTCACCCGCAGCCGAGTTCGTAGGCCGCTTCGGCCCTGACTTCCGGATTCTTATTCTTCAAATCTTTTATGTGCTTATCAATTGAAGATTCCGCAGCTACGGCTATGGCAGCAATAGAGCCGATCAAAACTATTGCAACGAGCAGGAAAACTCGTTTCATTTCTTCAACTCCTTATTGCCCAGTACAACCCTTTTCATTCGTTCAAGATAATCTCGGTCGATCTTTAAGAAGCCTTTCTTGCCGAATAAAGCAAACCGGAGCCACTGGGCCCCAAAATAGAGAAGAGCAACGTCATCTTCCCTGATTTTTTCAATAATATCTTCATCAATTCTGAACTTTTGCAAGAAACTGCTGCTGAATACAAATTCTCTGAAGCGGTCGGAATCATAGAGAGCCATGAGAATCATGTCCTGCATTCTCGGGTCCTCGATTTTACTCTCCCAAAGTTGGTCTGCCAGCATGACATCCTTGAGGTTGTGATCCGGATCGTCGTAAGGGAGCAGACCTTGCTCACGCCTCCATTTCTCGACGGTCCATTCATCGGGTTCCCTCAGTCCGTGACAAGCCTCCTGGTCAACAATAAACCTGAACTCCACGCCTTGTTCCGTGTCCAACGGGTAGAGTCGGCACGAATATGGCCTGTCCTCATACACTTGGCAGCCGACATCGCCTACAAAAGGACACGTCTTGGCTTCATCCAGGTTCATCTTGAGCACTACTGCGGGCATCCCTCCAGCCTTGGAAAGCACACGGTGAGTGTAATTCTCAATAAACTCCGTGGAACTGATTCCCAGCGCACTCCTTAATCGTATCACATCCAAAGGGTTCAGAAATATTGTGACATCCTTACAGCAAGAGTTGAAGCAGTCGATTCCGGGATGACATCGAAACGAAAAACTGTCGTCCCAGGTCATAAGACGGTCTTGTACACAAAGCTGATCTCTTAATCTCATACACGGTCCTTTCAATTGTTCTCAGATGAAGGTTCTTTCTCCAGTGCGGATCTGACTCTTTCAATGTTGCCTTTGGCTTGTTTATTGTCAGGGTCCAGTTCAAGGGTTTTTTCCCAGCATTCTATCGCTTTTTGAACATAGCCCAGAAGTTCATACGCTATACCACGCTGGTGATGAGCACCTACGTAGTCTGGTCGAACAGCAGCAGCACGATCAAAGAAATGGAGCGCTTTAGAAAAATCCCTCTTCTTAATAAGGCTGATCTGTCCCAAGTTGTAATAAGCCTGAACATATTCCGGATCGAGGTCGACGCATTTCTGAAAATTCTCTATGGCCTCGTCTTCCTTCCTTAAAAAGGTATAGACAACCCCAAGGTTGTAAAAGATCGCGGAATTTTCCGGATCCATAGGGGCAATTTTTTCAAGCCGGTATGCGGCAGATTCGTACCGTTCATCCTCCATCTCGGTAAAAGCCCTTTGAAGTTGCGTCTGAATGTAGAAGATATTGGTTTTTCCTTTTCCTTCCTGAATCAGTTCCAGTTTTTCGAGTATTTGGAGGATGGCCTGTTTTTCCGGCAGGCCTTCGTGTAAACTTAGACATTCCCGGAAAGCTTCTGACGCCTTTTTTAGTCTTTCCCCGCATGCTCTGGAAACACCAAGACGGTAGTTAAGCTCGAAACGCTTTGAACCTGGACAGCAGGTAAGGGCTTTCTCGTAATATTCTGCAGCAAGAAGATAATTCTCCATACCGTCGTAAGATGCCCCGATAGCTTCGAGGACAGGGTGCTTCTCGGGTTTGGTTTCAAGTACATCCTTGAACAAGGCAATGGCTTCGTCCCAGTTCTCGTCGGCCATGTTTTTGTATGCCCGAGCTAATAGGCCCTGTGTATCATCTGAGTCGGAAATTGAGTCGCCTCTTTTTTCAAGGCAACATTTTTTGTATTTGAGGCCACTGCCGCATGGACAGGGGTCGTTTCTTCCGGCAGGATTCATGGTGCAGGCTCCTGGGTGCAGGGTCAATGCAAAAGTTGAAAAATAGCATAGTAACACTCTTGTGACAACACAATGTCCGAAAAAATAACCCAAAAAAAATCTTGACAATCTCGGGAGCACCTGATTAAATGCTACATTCTGTTATTGAATCGGCCGTTCCGAAGGCCGAAACGCATACTGATTAATACTGTGACGATCATGAGGATATCCATCTCGGGTGGGGATTTTAACAGTTTTTCCTGGAAGGTGCTTACGATTGCGGCCCATTTCTAAGACTTTACATCACGACAGTAATGTTCGGACCTGAGGGGGGGGGTGGACACGGTTTACGTGGAATTCCGGGGTGTGGACTTTTTTCCACGGTTGCCGGTCTGCCTTGAGGGCTGCATCGACCATATCTATAGAACGAAAGGAGGATGCCTCACATTTAGGCGTCAGTGGACGCTATGTCATAACCGGTTGATACCATTTAATAGCTCAACTAACTAACTAGGAGGTTGGTTCATGCCAAGTTTCGTAATTATGGAGAAGTGTGATGGATGCAAGGGACAGGATAAGACTGCTTGCATGTACATCTGCCCCAACGACTTGATGGTGCTTAACAAGGAAACGATGAAAGCCTGGAACAGGGCTCCTGAAATGTGCTGGGAGTGCTACAACTGCGTAAAGATTTGTCCGCAGCAGGCGGTGGACGTACGCGGCTATGCTGACTTCGTCCCCATGGGCGCGTCTGTTGTGCCTCTGAGGGGTTCCGAAGACATTATGTGGACAGTAAAATTCCGCAACGGCATGCTAAAAAGGTTCAAGTTCCCCATTAGGACAACTCCCGAAGGTCAGGCCAAGCCTGACGGAGGATATGGAGAAGTCACGAATGATCTCGCGAGCCAGTGCCTTTACAATGAGCCCGAAGCCCTCAGGCTCAAAGAACTGCCCACAATCAAGAAGTAATCCTTAGGAGGGATAAGATATGGCGAATTTCGAGACTGTCGAAGTAACCACTGATATTCTACTCTGTGGTGGCGGCATGGCGGCATGCGGCGCAGCAGTTGAAGCTGCTTACTGGGCCAACAAGAACGGCCTTAAGGTCACCCTGGTGGATAAAGCGGCTATGGACCGCTCCGGCGCCGTGGCCATGGGACTCTCGGCCATCAACCAGTACGTAGACATCACCAGCGGTAACAACACCTGTGAAGACTATGTCCGTTACGTCCGGAACGACCTCATGGGCATCACCCGTGAAGACCTGGTCTATGACATAGCTCGTCACGTTGACTCTTCCGTTCACCTCTTCGAAAAGTGGGGCCTCCCGATCTGGAAAGACGATGCAGGCAACTACGTTCACGAAGGTCGCTGGCAGCTTATGCTCAACGGTGAATCCTACAAGGTTATCGTTGCCGAGGCGGCCAAAAACGCTCTGACTCAGCAGGGCGGGGAATATTTCGAGCGTGTCTTCATTACCAATCCTATTATGGTGGGTGATCGCATTGCCGGTGCGGTTGGATTCAGCACGCGTGAAGATAAGTTCTACGTGTTCAAGGCAAAGGCTGTCCTGGCTGCCATGGGTGGCGCAGTTCACGTGTTCAAGCCTAGGAGTGCCGGTGAAGGCCTCGGCCGCGCATGGTACCCCCCCTGGAACTCAGGTTCCAGCCTTTACTTCACTCTTATGGCCGGTGCTGAGCAAACCTGTCAGGAAGTCCGTTTCATACCCGTCCGTTTTAAGGACGCCTACGGTCCGGTCGGCGCATGGTTCCTCCTCTTCAAATCCCGTGCAACAAACGCCTTTGGTGGGGAATACATGGTGGAGAGGAAATCTGAACTCGATAATTGGGGCTCCTACGGCAAGGTGAAGCCGATTCCGGCTAACCTGCGTAACTATATGGGCATGCTCGATGAGTTTGAAGGCAAAGGCCCGATCTACATGAGAACTGAGGAAGCCATTCAGAAGATCGCCAATGAGTTTAAGGACGACCCGAAGGCTTACAAGAAGAAGATGAAGGAACTTGAGTCCGAGGCTTGGGAAGACTTCCTTGATATGACGATCTCCCAGGCGATCCTGTGGGCCGGCACGAATGTTCAGCCTGAAGAGAGGTCCTCTGAGATCGCAGCAGCTGAGCCGTATTTCATTGGCTCCCATTCCGGCGCCTCCGGGGCGTGGGTAAGCGGTCCCAAGGATTTGGCTCCGCCTGAGTACTTCTGGGGCTATGAATATATGTCCACAGTAAAGGGTCTTTTCTGTGCAGGCGACGCGTCTGGAGCATCCAGCCACAAATTCTCCTCGGGTTCTCACGCCGAGGGTCGTGCCGCAGGGAAATCCATGGTGCGTTTCGTGCTCGATAACAATTCTCTCCCAGCCGTGGACGCGGCCCAGGTTGCAGCCCTTAAAGATCAAGTCCTGAAGCCACTGGACTTCTTCGCCAAGTTTGGGGCGTATTCAAGCGACCCGGATATCAACCCCGAGTTTATGAAACCCAAGATGTTCATGTTCCGCCTGCAGAAAATTATGGACGAGTATGCCGGTGGTGTTACCGCGGGCTTCAAGACCAACAAACCCAAGCTCGATAGGGCAATGGAACTGTTGGGGTTTTTGAAGGAAGACTCGGAGAAACTAGCGGCCCAGGACCTGCATGAACTTATGCGTTGCCATGAGAACATCCAGAGAATGTATCAGGCCGAAGCGCACGTCAGGACCGTTCTCTTCCGCGAAGAGACCCGTTGGCCGGGATACTACTTCCGTAATGATTTTCCGAAACTGGACGAAGCTAATTGGAAGGTTTTCGTAAACATTACCTACAAGAATGGCCAGTGGGAGACGAAGAAAGTTCCTATCATTTCAATAATCGACTAAGTTCTCGACTTTGTCTGTAACAACTCCGGGCGGCCTTTGGGTCCCCGGAGTTTTCTTCAAGAGCCAATCATAAGGTTCCGGGGGGAGCGAGGTGCTTCCTCCGGGGCCGTCTATTAGGGAGGAAGCATGGCTGGAGAAAAGACCGTACTGGTTGTCGGTGGCGGTATAAGCGGAATAACCTCCGCAGTAGAAGCTGCGGAATCCGGTTTTAGGGTTATCCTGGTCGAAAGGTTGCCGTACCTGGGCGGCCGCGTAGCCAAGCTGAACAAATACTTTCCCAAGCTGTGTCCTCCTACGTGCGGATTGGAAATTAACTTCAGAAGGATTCGAAGAAATTTCGACATTACCGTGTATACTCTTGCTTCCGTTGAAAACATTACAGGTACCCCAGGCGCCTATACCGCTACAATCAAGATTTCACCCAGATATGTTGAAGACCACTCTGCCACCAGCAAGTGCGTGGATAACTGTCCGATAGAGATCTCCAATGAGTTCAATTACGGGATGGACAAAGTCAAGGCAGTCTATTTGCCCTACGAGATGGCCTATCCCATGAATCTCACGGCTGATGGGGAGGCTCTGAGAAAGGTTCAGGGAAGCCCCGAATACAAGGTCTTTCTTGATTCCTGCACTGCCAAAGGAATCAGAATTGATCTTGATGCCAAGCCTCAAACCCTTGAAGTTAAAGTCAATTCCATTATCTGGGCTACAGGGTGGAAACCCTACGATGCCTCAAAATTAGATGCCCTCGGCTTCGGGACCTGCTCCAATGTCATCACAAACGTAATGATGGAAAGACTCGCTTCCGTAAGTGGGCCGACCAAGGGACACATAGTACGTCCCTCGGACGGCAAGAAAGTGAACAACCTTGCTTTTGTGCAATGCGCGGGTTCCAGAGACCGGAATCATCTGCCCTACTGTTCTTCAATTTGCTGTTTGGCTTCCCTCAAACAGGCCACCTATCTACGAGACTACAATCCTGAGGCGCAAGCCCACATATTCTATATTGACTTGAGGGCTTATGGGCGTTTCGAGTTCTTTTTCGATAGAGTGAGAAAAGACGATAAAATCCTTCTTACCAAAGGTAAGATCGTGAACATTACTGAGGACCCGGTCACGAAGGACGTGATATTAGAGGGAGAGGATATTCTCTCAGGAAACAAAATTCGTCGTGCCTTTGACATGGCCGTCCTGGCCGTCGGTATGCAGCCCAATACCCTCGAAGAGAGGGTTCCTGGACCGGGTGTGAGCTACGACGAGTTCGGGTTCATGGTCTCCGAAAACGGGATACATGCTGCCGGCGTGTCTAAGAGACCGATGGATGTGGGCACTTGCTTGCAAGACGCTACCGGGGCTGCTTTAAAAGCCCTTCAGGATACGGTGGGGAGGTAAGTCCATGGACCACAAGATAGGAGTTTACATCGACACAGGCTATGGTATCGGCGAAGCCCTCGACATCGAAGCCCTTATCGCCGTGGCCACGGACGAGTTCAAAGTGGCGATCTGCAAGGCTGAGCCATACTGGAGCGATTCGGACAAGCTCGCTGTGATAAAAAACGACATAGCGACCGAAGGGCTCACTGCGGTTATACTCGCTGGGGCATCTCCTCGTGTTTTTCAGCAGGAATTTACATTCGACGGCGTGATAACCGAGAGGATTAATCTGCGGGAGCATGTGGTCTGGTCACATCCTGCCAACGATGAGGATACCCAGATGCTGGCCCAGGATTACATTCGTATGGGCATAACCAAGACCACCAAGTACGAGAACAGACCGCCGTTCATGGAACCAGTGGATAAGTCCATTCTGGTCATCGGGGGAGGCATGACCGGCATGACCGCGGCCATTGAGGCCGCAAGGGCAGGATATCAGGTCTACCTCGTTGAAAAAGAGACTCAGCTCGGAGGATGGGCTAACCGTTTCCATAAAGTTTTCACAGGAAAGCCTCCTTACGATGAGATAGTAGATTCGCCGATACATGAGAAAATCAAGGCGATAAATACGAGCGACAAGATCAAGGTGTTCACCGGTCACAGGATATATAGCATATCTGGAGCCCCGGGCATGTTTGACGCAGTCATTAGACCCGATGGACCTTGGATAGAGAGACTGGTCAAAGAGCAGAACGAATGGCTGGCAGCTAAGAAGGCGAGAGAATCCCAGGACAAGAGCGAGCCCGAACCTGCCAAATCCTCTCAGGAAGAAACAGCGGCAGTTCCCGAGGAAACACCTGAGTCTCCTGATTTTCCTCATGAGGAGGTCCGAGTAGGTGCAGTGGTGTTGGCTGCCGGATGGCGACCCCAGGATCCTTCCACCTATGCGGACTTGGGATACGGCAAGTACCCGGATGTGATAACGAATGTCCAGATGGAAGAGCTTGCGGCTAAAGGCAGGCTTACGAGACCCTCCGATGGCAAGGAAGTGACCTCCATAGCCTTTGTGGAATGCGTGGATGAGAATACTGAGCATCCTCTGCTGTATTCCTCAGCGGTGGGGTGCCTCGTAGCGCTGAAGCAGGCTCAATATCTTCGTAAGGCTAATCCCGATGGCAGAGCGTATATTTTTTATGAAAACATGAGAGCGCCGGGCCAGTATGAAAAATTTTACCAGACCATGCAAGATGATCCGGGGGTCTTTCTTTCCAAGGGGACTCCAGTGACCGTGTCCAACGGTTCCTCCGGTTTGAGTGTGGTGATGAAGGACACGCTCCTGGGTGAGAAGCTGAGGGTCGATGTGGACGTGGTAGTCCTCTCCACTGGGATGGTACCTGCTACCGCTGATTCTGCAATCGTTAATCTCAAATATCGACAAGGACCGTTCCTTCCCCAGAATCCTTACGGCTTCAACGACTCACACTTTATCTGCTTTCCCTATGAGACTCAGAGGACAGGCATCTACACTGCCGGTTGCGTCCGTCAGCCGATGGATTTCCAGAGCTGTGAGACTGACGCGACTGGGGCAGCTCTGAAGGCGATCCAGTGCGTTGAGTTGGTGGCTCAGGGCAAGGCAGTTCATCCGAGGGCCGGAGACGAGTCATTCCCGGAGATCTTTCTTACGCGCTGCACACAGTGTAAACGTTGCACGGAAGAATGTCCTTTCGGAGCTTACGACGAGAAGCCTGACGGGACTCCTCTTCCCAAACCGACCCGTTGCCGGCGCTGCGCGATTTGCATGGGATCCTGTCCCGAGCGAATCATCTCCTTCAGGGATCACTCGGTAGACATGATCGGTTCGATGGTGAAATCCATCGATGTTCCCGACGAGGATGCTGAAAAACCGAGAGCAGTCGTATTCGTCTGTGAGAACGATGCCTTTCCGGCCATCGATATGGCCGGTATAAACAGGTTGCAGTATAGCCCGTTTGTGAGATTCATTTCGCTCAGATGCATCGGTAACATCAACATGGTCTGGATAGCCGACGCTTTGTCCAAGGGCATTGATGGCATAATGTTAATCGGCTGCAAGTATGGAGACGATTATCAATGCCACTTCGTCAAAGGCAGCGAACTCGCGGACTACCGAATGGGCAAAATCTCCGAGACGTTACAGAGATTGGTCCTGGAGTCTGAACGCATTCGTTTCCATCAATTGGCCATTGACGAGTATATGACCATCCCGAAATTGGTCGACGATTTCATGGAAAAGCTTGCTGAGTTTGATCCTAACCCGTACAAAGGTTTCTAAGGAGGCTCAACCATGGCGAAGGAATTGGTTGCTGAACCTGATCTTAAGTTTACCCAGGATATCATAGCCGCCGGTGCCGGTGATCTGAAAAAGTGTTATCAATGTGCAACATGCTCCGTGGCATGCCGCATTGCTCCGGATAATAATCCTTATCCACGAAAAGAAATGATCTGGGCCCAGTGGGGCCTGAAAGACAGGCTGCTTAACGATCCTGATGTCTGGATGTGCCATCAGTGTAATGACTGTTCCATCCAGTGCCCGCGAGGAGCAAACCCAGGGGACGTTCTAAAGGCTGTCCGTAAAATGGCAATCCAGGAGAATTCTTGGCCGTCATTCTTGGGAAAACTTGTGGGATCTCCTGCCCTTTTCGTACCGGCAATAGCTATACCTGTTGTCGTGGTGCTACTGCTCGTGTTCGCGAATCAGGGTTTTAGCTTTCCACAACCGGTCAATTACGGTAAGTTCATAAATTACGTGTATATACAGGTGATTTTTACAGCAGCTTTGCTCTTTGCGGTCGTATCGATGGTTTTGAGTCTCAAGAAATTCTGGGCAAGCCTCGAAACCAATAATCTTGTCGGTGGTTCCGGAGAACGAAAGGCCTTCTTCCCGAGCTTGATCGAGGCTCTGAAGGAAATTCTGCCTCACACAACTTTCAAGGAGTGCCAGGCCAATAACATTAGATATACCTCGCACCTGTTAGTTTTCTGGGGCATGATAGGCCTATTAGTCACAACCACCATCGTGGCCTTCAATATCGATATTCTTCATATTGCTCCCCCTTCCCAGAACGGTCCCGGGACCCTGCCAATAAAGATACTGGGGAACGTTAGTGCTGTATCGTTTGTTTTGGGACTTGGGATAATGTTGATACGCAGACTCACCGCACCCGAACAAACTGGCGGGAGTTCATACTTTGACTGGTTCTTCATCTTCGTGATTTTCGGCACAGGGTCTACCGGTCTGCTCACCGAATTGATACGATACGCGGGCTCCCCGGGTGGCGCTTATGTACTCTATGCAGTCCATCTGATGTTCGTGTTGGCCCTGTTCCTGTACCTTCCGTTTTCCAAGTTCGCTCACCTTGGCTATCGGACCGTCGCGATCACTTGGGGAAAGTCCTCAGGGCGGAATTTGAAGTTTCCTGTTCTACCCAACTTTGTGCCTGCCGCTGAACCGAAATTGGTGGAGGATGGCAAAGTTTAAGGTATATATGTCAAGGTTCCGGCCAGGATCCATAAAAAGTGTAATGCCCTCGGTCGGAACCTTTTGATGACTCGTATCGTTTTTAGCAAGAAATTCGCTGCTCAAATCGTTCCCACAGAACCAAAGCTATTTCATCTCCCACATCCGCCCAGTCCTGGTTTGATCTACTCAGATGTCCTGATATGTTGCTCGTCCACTTCGATTTATCCGAATCCATGAAGTAACGAAGAAAACTTCCGTATAATCCTTCATACATGTAAGGCGCGATCCTCTCCATTTCGCTGACCAGTTTTTCGGCTTTTTCCGTCCTCTTCATTTATGATTCCTCCCCTTCGAGACCAAGCTAGGTCTGACCAGGCAATCTCAATTAGTATCTATTAGGTTAGATGTGCGGCAAGCCAAAATGGTTTCTAAAAAAACAACACGCTAAATGGAGTTGTTATAAGTTTCGCTGGTCTGAACAAAACTCTTTTTAGCTCCAAACCTTTGTGGTTTGCAACCAACTGCGTCACATGGTATGTTGATCCACGGCCATCGCTATCATATATTGGGCGCCCAGTCCATCAACATGGCATAAATAATAATCACTGAACAAAGGATATTACTTTGATTCCGCGTTACACCCGTGAGCAAATGGGGAAAATCTGGGAACCTTCCAATCGCTACCGCAAGTGGCTGGATATAGAATTGGCGGTTTGCGAGGCATGGACTGAACGAGGAGTAATCCCCATAGAGAGCATGGACCGAATTAGATCCCGTGCCAATTTCGATCTTCACCGCATTGACGAGATCGAAGAGATTACCCGCCACGATGTAATTGCATTTACAACCTCCGTTGCAGAATTCGTCGGCGAGGATTCCCGGTTTATTCACCGGGGGCTGACCTCGTACGACGTAGTTGATACAGCTCTATCTCTTCTGCTCAAGGAGGCCGGCCAGATCATTCGTGAAGATTTGATCAATTTGTTAGCCGCGCTGAAAGACAGGGCCATGGAACATCGCTATACACCTATGGTCGGCCGTTCACATGGGATTCATGCTGAACCTACTACTTTCGGCCTCAAGCTTGCTATTTATTACAGTGAGATGTCCAGGAACCTTGCTCGGTGGGATGCTGCCCTAGAAACCATTTCTGTTGGAAAAATTTCGGGTGCGGTGGGAACTTTCGCTCATTTAGATCCGGTGATGGAAGAGACTATCCTGGCAAAACTGGGTCTGAAACCTGCTCCAGCGTCCGACCAGGTGATTCAACGGGACCGGCACGCAGCCTACTTCACGACCCTTGCGTTGATTGCCTCCAGCCTGGAAAAAATAGCCGTCGAAATCAGACACCTTCAACGTTCGGAAGTCTCAGAAGTTGAGGAGTTCTTTCACACCGGACAAAAAGGGTCATCGGCCATGCCGCACAAGAGAAATCCCGTGCTGACGGAAAACCTCAGCGGCCTTGCTCGAGTGATGAGAGGTCATGCAGTAGCTGCCATGGAGAATATCCCTTTATGGCACGAGCGGGACATATCACATTCATCAGTCGAGAGAATTATTGCCCCGGACGCCACTATACTTGCAGACTTCATGCTATGCCGCATGATCTCGGTGGTCAGGAACATGAGAGTTTTTAAGGATAAGATGCTTGCTAACCTTATGATGAGCCGTGGGCTTATCTTTTCCGAATCCATCCTGATCAAGCTGGTGGACCAGGGCCTTACCAGGGAGCATGCGTATTCGCTTGTCCAGAGGAACGCAATGAAGGCATGGGAAAAAGGAGAGGAGTTTAAGAAAGTGCTATTGGAGGATCCTGTAATATTAGAACATCTCACTGTTGAGCAGTTGGAATCGGCTTTCGACATCGACCATGCTCTCCGGTGGACCGATTCAATTTTTGAAAGAGTATTTTCATAAATTTATCAGTGCGTTGCTTTCTTAACCTAACCTAAATTGCTTGACTTTTTGCGCAACTGCTTGTATGGGAAGATGCATGTTCGCAGTAACCTCACAGTTCGCACGCGCGCTTTTATTATTTGTTAAGACCCCAAAACACGTTTCAGCAATTGTTGTCTTAATTCTCCTTTGGTCTGTTGAAGTCGCGTGGGCAAAACCTTTGTATCCCGTGGCTTTAATGAACTGGATGATGGAAGGGAACTCTCACGCCATAATCGTTGACAAATCTCAGCAGCTTCTCAGTGTGTGGAGTATAAGCAACGGCGCGCCCGCTATGATTGAGTCATTTCGCTGTTCCACGGGGCAGAATGAAGGAGACAAGTGGGACCGCGAGGACATGAGAACACCTGAGGGGGTTTACTTTTTCTGTTCACTGATAGATGGCAGCATACTTCCGCCAAAGTATGGTTCATGGGCCTTCACCACTGATTATCCCAATTTTGTCGATCGCCGTCGAGGAAAAAACGGAGATGGTATATGGCTGCATGGGCGAGACAAACCTCTCGGGTCCAAGCCGGATTCCGCAGGATGTATAGCCCTGGAGAATCGTGACCTGATAAGGGTTTCTCGGTTCATTCGTCTGCAAAGCACGCCCCTCATTGTGGTCAAAGAACTGATCATGGTTCCCAAGTCTTCAATAATTGAGCAAGAAGGAAAGGTTCGGAATTTTGTTGAAGCCTGGCGCCGGGCATGGGAGTCAATGGATGTCGATGCATACATGCAGTATTACTCCCCGAATTTTCAGAGCTACCACCTGGACTTCTCCGGCTGGAAAGAAAAGAAACTCAAGCTCTACAATCGACACAAACAAGTTGGCGTCAAGCTGGGCAACATCTATTTATACAGGCACAACGGCTTGATCACTGCTATCTTCCCTCAGTTTTACAGTTCGGAAACCTTCAAGAGTTCAGGTATAAAGATCTTGTACATAGCCACTGGTGACAAGTTCGGCATCTATGCCGAAGACTATCATCGGACAGTTGATGATCCTTATCCCACGAGAGTACTGCTCGCCAGTGCACACAAGGGGTTACAGCCTCGTTCAGTGGATCGGAAAGATTATGGAATTCAACTCATTTCCACAGATGAACCTGATTTTATTGCTGCTGGAGAGATCGAAACACCTCGTATTTCACCTCCATCAAGGGGGGGGCTTGTAGACAAAATCACGGGTCCGACAAGTCTTGGCCCTCCTCCCGTGGAAGCGAACGACAAACTAGAGAGCGCTTTTTCATCAAATAGACTGATATTGCCTTGCATTACGTACGCGAATGATTGCATGGAAAAGGTAGCGGGGTCTCTTATTAACGACCACACACCCGGGCGTTACATTATTGTGAACGGAGACATAAGAGGAGAGACGAGCAAACCGGAAGCCAACAGCGTTAACTTCCAAGCAAACGGATTAGCTGCCGCCCTGAATCCAATTAAAAATCGGGGGGGACTTAGAAATAGACAGATCAGAAATGACCGCGCAGAAATACGAGGATCGAAAGAGGCCATAATTGAGGTCGATTCTAAATAAGAAAAGACGTCCTGAAGTTACAGAAGAAATGAAAGTTAATCTCGAACAAAAAGGATCTTGACAGGTTGATGAAAATGTATCATCCAGTTTTTCAGTACCACGAAATGGATGGCATGAATCCCGTGAAGATAAAAAACATCTTCTTCCAATCAGATCAAACCATCCGGATGGAAAACGAACGGGTGGAAAACGACAAGGTTTATAGGGCCGACTCCTGGTGAGTTGTGTTCAGCCCTTCCAGGGAGATGATCACTGTGACAAAGGTTGAAAAAGCATGGTGCTGGCTGGTGGCAAAAGTGAAGGGTTCCGAATACTCTCGAAGGGATGGTCCGCCTTACAGAGCGCTTCCCGCTATTCCGGAACCGAAGGTCCGTGATAAAGCCCGTTACACGATTGTAGTAATAGGTGAGTCCGGTAGTTCACACCAGGTCGAATTGACCCGGTTCAGGCTGCGCGTCATCGCAGCATCGATGGCAGGACTCGTCGCCGTAATTGTTGTCTTGGCCCTAGGGTTGGGAAGCTTCTTCTCCAGCAAGGAACAACAGGTGAATCTGAAGTCCGGAGGTTCCAATAAACTTCTCAATGAAGTCGGGAAGTTAAATACACTGGAGTCCTCATCTGCGAGCCGCGAGAACAGCGTGGACAAAGTTCGACAATCCCCGGTGCCGGCCGCCGTGACTTTGCGAAACCCGGAACCGACTGGATCAGGAGCCTTAGAAGGCGGCGTTGCGGGATTACAGAAGGATAGCACTTTGGCGGGCGGCAGGGATTCAGGGCAGACCTTGGGGGATGCAGCCGCCTCTGCGGCAAGCGAGGAAGAGAAGCCGGAAGATTCGGTTGCTACCTCCGCGATGGAGTCAGGACAAAAGCGCCCGTCGTCTCCTTTGGAAATGACTAAGCCTCCAGGCCAGACACAGCCCGAGGCGGTAGGAGTTACGCCGAGGGCGCCTGTTGTTAGCTTCAACGCCCAAGAGGTGACGGCCTCTGCAGACGTATCCAGCAGCGGCACATTGAGCTTCAGACTAGTCAAAGATCAACCGGACATAAAATTTGCCGGTTACCTTTTTGTATATGTAGAGATGGAGGATAAGAGCGGAGAAAATAAGATTTACGTTTATCCCAAACAAACGCGCCTTGGGGAAGGGGATCTCCCATTTGATTTCAAAGACGGGGAAAGCATTGCATTCAAATATAATTCCCGGGTGGAACTCCCCTATGGTGATTCCAGGCCCCATGCCGCATTAGCGGGGGTGTCGATTCTCCTGTATGGAGAAAATGGGAAAATTGTATTCCAGCGGAGCTTCGGTCGTCAGGAAGTCACTATGGTCAGCACAAAGAGCAACAAAGCCGAACGGGCAAGATCGCGTGCAGGCGAAAAGCGGCAGGCGCTCTAGACGTATGGGAGTGGGAGAGACAACCCCAACTCCAGAAATGTCGTGAGCAAGTTCATTTCATTTGAAAAAGTTGGTCAGATCGCGCCGAATAATCTTCAATGGACTCCTTTTGCCTTGAATGAATCTCTTGGCCCCGAATCAGCCGCAATCCCAACAGCGGATTATTATGTTATGTAAGTCTATGTTGAGATTCTTGCCCTGTTCTAAGCCCATCTCGTGAAAATCACTTTCTGTAAATTCAATTTCTGTGGTCTTTCTTGAATTGAATTCCCTAGTGAAAACTACTAGTGTGCCGATGTTTAAACAAAACTGACAATAGGCTGGATAACCATATGAACAATAAAAACGGAAGACTGATATTGGTTACCGGGGGCGCAGGTTTTATTGGTAGCCACATTGTGGAGGAACTTCTGGAACGAGCTGACCAGGTCCGGATTCTGGACAACTTCAGCACTGGAAAAATGGAGAACCTCGAAGCGCTTGGGAACAATAAGTTCAAGCGTGGAAAAGATTTTAAAGTTATCAAAGGAGACATCCGGGATTTGTCGACAGTTGAACGAGCCAGTGAGGGCGTGGACGCTATATTGCATCAGGCCGCCTTGGGCAGTGTTCCGCGCTCCATAGAAGACCCCGTAACTACTCAAAATGTTAATGTTGACGGTACGCTGAACGTTTTTCTCGCAGCGCGAAAGAATAAAGTCTCCCGAGTGGTGTACGCGTCTTCATCATCTGTGTACGGCGATAGTAAAAAACTGCCCAAGAAAGAGGGCAAGGAGGGTTTCCCCCTCTCACCATATGCTCTCACCAAGCGAATTAACGAAGATTATGGCCGTCTTTTCAAAGACCTTTACGGATTAGAGACGATAGGTTTGCGTTATTTCAACGTCTACGGTCCGCGCCAAGACCCCATGTCCGAATACGCGGCGGTAATTCCCCGTTTTGTGACGGCACTGTTGCACCATAGTCCCCCGGTGATCTACGGAACGGGGAGGCAGAGCCGGGACTTTACTTATGTGAAGGACGTGGTAATGGCAAATTTGCTTGCTATGGAGGCCCCGACTACAGCTTGCGGCGCAGCTTACAATATCGGACGTGGAGATCGAACTACATTGCTGGAGTTAGTATCGACACTTAAGAATCTCCTTGCGTCAGACATTGAGCCGTCCCACATGGCGCCCAGGGCAGGCGACGTTATGCATTCATTGGCAGATACGTCCCTGGCACGCGACATGCTCTGCTTCACTGCAATTTCTGATTTGGGAACGGGGCTGAGCCGGAGTATCGAGTGGTATCGATGCAATCTCGCGTGAAACGGGAAAAGGTGATTATCCGAAGGGTCTCTTATCGTTGAAAATGAAAACCCGGAGCAGGGTTAGGAAGGGAGCGCCGGGTTTTCCACCATGCGCAGCCTGAAGCTGGTAGGTAATCCAAAAATAACACAAATATGGCGATAATGTCAAGATTTGATTGAAATATTCACTACAAAATACGGTTATGGCTAATTAATTTGATAAGATCAGCGAGAGGACTTCTTTGTGCAGAGGATATTGTTCTGGTAAAGGAGACTGGCAGGTGTTTAAAAGCTTTACGAGAGAATGAAAACCCTGAAAAATAAAAACAGTCCGACCCTAACCCCTGTACCCTCAGCCGGACTGATAAAAAGCCGAAGTCTAAAAACTACGGCAACACAATATTTTAACTGAACGGACTGAGAATACATACGTCAGTATCCTTTGTCAAACTAGAAACTACTTGAAGGCAAATAGTTTAAGGATGTTAGTATCCGCTGCTGAAAAGTGAAAATTATTTTTAGAATATAGGATCCTACGAATCCATCGATGTTGCTCTGGCTTCTTCTTTGGCAAAATTCTTAAAATGTGTTATGAGAAGAAATCTCGACTTCAAAAGCTTATTTTCTCAACGTGAATGTCCATAAGTGAGGAGGCCTCCGTGAGAACTTTCCAATATCTTAAACCCACCTCGCTCGAGGATGCCGTAGCTCTCCTGGCCCGATATGGTGACAAAGCCAGGGTAGTAGCCGGTGGAACAGACTTGATGATCCAGTGGAAAAAGAAACTGGTGTCTCCAGACTACATGATTTCCGTGAGAAACATTCCCGAGTTAAATTTTATACATCTCAACGGGGATCTAAGTATCGGGAGTGCCACTACCCACAGAACGCTGGAAATTTCGACCGAAATCAGGGAAAAATTTCCAATAATTACAGATGCTGTCAGCAATCTAGGTTCGGTGCAAGTGAGAAATTCGGCTACTATAGGCGGAAATTTGTGTAATGCCGCCCCATCCGCGGACACGGGACCTCCTATGCTTGTCCTGGAAACCACTGTGCAAATTGCAGGTTTAGGAACGCAACGGTCGGTTCCGATAGCCGAATTTTTTAAGGGGCCAGGCAGGACCGATCTTCATCCGGGTGAGCTGGTTACCAGCTTTGATGTTCCTCAACCGCTTCCCAACACGGGAATGTCTTACTGGAAACACACCCGTCGCAAGGCAATGGACCTGCCGATTTTGGGGGTAGCAGTCCTCCTGTCACTGGAAGACGACATGAAGACTTGCCGAAAGGCGAGAATCGGACTTGGAGTGGCTGGTCCCACACCCATGCGGGCCAAAAAGGCCGAATTTTTTCTCGAGGGAAAGAGTATCGACGCGGTTGTGTTGGATGAGGCTGGAAAGATTGCATCCGCTGATGCCTCTCCCAGGACTACCATCCGAGGATCTGAGTGGTACCGCAGGGATATGATTCGTATACTTGTGAAACGTACGGGTTTGATTTGTCTGGATCGTGCGCAGGGCTGATTATCCTAAATCAGGAAAGGATGCCTGAAGGCGCGTATTGACTGAATCAAGGTTTGGAAAGGAGCTGCAACATAATGAAGCAGACCATAAGGTTCACCGTAAATGGTGACTCGGTACAGGTGGACGTCTACCCCCATTGGAATTTGCTACGAGTGCTCCGAGATGAATTAGAACTGACGGGCGCTAAACAGGGGTGTGGCGAGGGCGAATGTGGTGCATGTACAGTCCTTGTGAATGGGGCTCCAATTAATAGCTGCATTTATCCTGTCGTTGAAGTCGAGGGCAAGGACGTCCTTACCATAGAAGGCTTGGTCGGCAAAGACAATGGGCTCCATCCCATTCAGACGGCCTTTCTGGAAAAAGCCGGTGTGCAGTGCGGCTTTTGTACACCCGGGATGATAATGTCCGCCAAAGCCCTATTGGACCGAACCCCTAATCCAACTGAAGATCAAATAAGACATGCAATCGCAGGAAACATGTGTAGATGTACAGGTTATGTCCAGATAGTCGATTCAATCAGCCATGCCGCAGAAATCATGTCTCGGGCGGAATAAAGACCGTCCGGCAAGGAGTGAGAAATGGGAGATCTCTTCGTCGGGAAATCTTATCCTAGAATGGACAAGGATAAAGTCACTGGAAGAGCAGTTTACATTAATGACATGAAATTACCCAGGATGCTCTATGGCAAGATCCTTTACAGCTCTCGTCCTCACGCAAGAATCAAGAACATAGACACCTCTCAGGCAGAAAAGCTGCACGGGGTGCGGGCGGTTCTGACAGGGTTCAACACTCCGGACGTGAGAGTCGGATTCATCGGCGACCAGACACCTTTGAAAAAGGAAAAGGTAAGACAGTTTAGAGATGAGGTTGCCGCAGTCGCGGCAATTGATGAGGACACAGCCGAAGAGGCGCTGGATCTGATAAAGGTCGAGTATGAGGATTTGCCGACTCTATTTGATCCGATCGAAGCCATGAAAAAGGATGCTCCGCTCATCCATGAATTTGATGCCAGGGGAAAACCCAGGCGCAACAACATTCTGCCGTTGCCGTGGAAGCTTGCCGTAGGTGATATAGACAAGGCACGTACCGAATCCGCCTATGTGGTGAAGGATGACTTCCGCACCCAATGGGTTCACCAGGCCTGCATGGGCACGAGTGGAGGCATTGCTGAGTTTGACGTCAATGACAATCTTATTTTCAGGAGCGTTACCAATGTGCCTTTCGGGGGCAAAGACCGACTCGACATGTTTCTTAAAAACATCGGCATCAAGGGGCACACCCGCGTCCTTACTCCTTACGTAGGCGGGAGTTTTGGAAGCAAGCTCGACACGGACATCTATGAGTTTATTCTTGTCCTGCTTGCTTGGAAGACGAGGTGCCCGGTCAAGATTGTATTTTCAAGACGCGAGGAATTCCTAGCCAGCCCTCCCCGACAGCCTGTGATCGCTACTGTGGAGCAAGGTTGCGACAGGAATGGCCGATTGACCTTCAGATCTGTGAACATGATCCTCGATAACGGTGCCTACACGTCCTGGGGAGCCACTACTCCGTCTGTCATGATGATTCCCATGTCATCTCTTTATAGGGTTCCAAATGTGCTTTTTCAGGCTACCTGTGTGTACACGAACAATATTTATGCCCAAGCAATGAGAGGCTACGGGAATCCTCAGGCAACCTTCGTGGTAGAACAATCCATGGACCAACTTGCCGAATCGGCAGGCATTGACCCGATGGATTTTCGAAAGATTAACGCCAATATTCCTTATGAAACATCCCCGATGGGGCTGAAGATTACCACATGTCCCATGAAGGAATGCCTTGACGCAGTCGAGACCAAACTCCACTGGCAAGAGAAAAGGGGTAAGAAAAACGGACGTGGGGTTGGTGTTGCTTCATTCATACATGTGGGTGGCGGGGCTCGGGTTTATCTTTCCGATGCTCAGGGAATTATTGTGAAGGTGGATGACGAGGGCAATGTAGGAGTGATAACTGGAGCGACCGATCAAGGGCAAGGGTCGGAGACCATTGTTCGGCAGATGGTGGCAGAGGCCACAGGGTTCAGGCCCGAGAATGTTTCGATCTTCACCGGGGATACCGAGGTTTGCCCGTGGGACGTGGGAACACATGCCAGCCGTCACGCTTTCATTACAGGACACGCCATCCTCATGGTCGCGGAAAAGGTAAAGAAAAAAGTCCTTGATTTGGCTGCAAAATGGATGGGCTCACTCATAGAACAGGACTTGAAGAAAAGGGCTCGCGTGGATCCCGACTTCAAGGAACCGGACCTTGATCTGTTGGTGCTCTCCGATCCCGGCAACCTTGATATCAAGAGTGGAACAGTTTTCATCAAGTCTGATCCTGACAATCCCTATTTCAGAATGGCAGCCTCACGGATTCTTCGAAAAGCGCATTTGGTGGGGACAGGCAAGGGGGAGATGGTCATTGCAGAGGCCTTCTACGATCCTCCCAATGAAATGCTGGACCGGGAAGGGAAGGGGAACCTTTCGTGCTGTTACACCTTCGGAACTCACGGCGTTGAGGTGGAAGTGGACAGGGAAACCGGGCAGGTGAAGATACTAAATTATGTGGCAGCCCACGATGTGGGTCGAGCTATCAACCCCATGCTGGTCCAAGGTCAGATTTACGGTGCTACAGTCATGGGGGTAGGTTATGGATTGACTGAAGAGATTCAGGTAAACCATGGCCGGGTAATGAATCCAAACCTCCTGGACTACAAGTTGCTGACTGCCAAGGACTTCATTCCCATTGAAACGGTTATCATAGAACCCTTTGAACCGACAGGACCTTTCGGGGCCAAGGGCATCGGCGAACCGGCCTGTGTTCCTAGTGCTCCTGCAATTGTCAACGCCATTTATGACGCTGTGGGGGTAAGAATAAAAGAACTCCCCGTGACGCCGGAAAAGATCCTTGCAGCCCTAAAAGAAAAAAAGGATTCTTAAGACCCGAGGAAGGGAGTCCTGATCGGAAGCGAAGCAACCTAGTCAAAACTTTTGACAATGGCTATACAGGAACAAACGCTACATTAGTCCAATGTGAAGAGGGTGAATTGCCGAAATTGACATTTTGAAAGCGCCGGCTTTCTTACGGGTCTTCACGTTGCAGCATCCCAGAATACTCGTACTGACTACATCCTATCCATGTCATGCTGACGACTGGTCAGGGATTTTTATAGCCAAGCTGATGGTAGCGATCAAGAAGCGAGGTTATGCAGTAACGGTACTTGCGCCCGCAACCCCTGAATTTCATGGTAGGCGAACTATTGATGGTATAGAAACAATACGGTTCGGATACTTTCTTCCTCGGTCCTGGGAACGGTTAACCGAGGGGGCGGGGGGTATACCTGAAAACCTGGCCAAGAGTTTTTCGGCCAAGGCTCAACTGTTTCCCATGATGGGGGCGTTTCTCCTTAGGGCCCTTTCCGAAATACGCCCATCGGACATCGTTTATGCCAATTGGATAGGCGCAGGCATAATCGGGGCGGCAATCAACCTATTGAAGGGAAATCACCTTCTTGTTTCATTTCGGGGAGATGATGGGTACCTGGCACGGGACAGGGTATTGTGGAGGACCCTTACCAAGTGGGTCATCAGCCGTGCTCAAGTAATTGCGCCTGTGAGCAGAGAATTGATGGAGATCATGTTAGCCCTGGGCGCTTCTCCTTCAAAATGTTATGTACCCCGGTTCGGTGTCGACACTGAAATGTTTCGACCTCCGGAGAAGCCACAAAGAAAAACAAAGAGGGTCCGCGTTGTCTTCGTTGGTAGCTTGATTCCGAAAAAGGGGCTTCAGGATCTCTTGGTAGCGCTTTCTGCTAATGAATTCACCCAAGTTGATCTCGTTGTAGTCGGCGACGGATTTTATGGATCCGAACTGAAGTCTCTTTGCAAGACCTTGGGGCTGATGGACAGGACTGAATGGAGAGGTATTCTGAAACCCATGGAAGTAGCCGATGCAATGAGAGATTCCGATATCTTGTGCCTTCCCAGCCATACCGAAGGTACGCCTAACGTTGTCAAAGAGGCCATGGCTTCGGAACTCCCGGTTATTGCCACCCGTATCGGTGGAATTCCAGACCTGGTGCGTGAAGGATTGACTGCTCTGTTATACGAGCCGGGCGATATTGAGAGTCTCAGAACGTGCCTTCGAAAGCTTACAACAGACCCCGTCCTGCGGAAAGAATATGGAAGAACAGGACGCGAGGTGTTGATACGGGACGGATTTAGTTGGGACTCGACTGCCGAAGAATTCGATAGGCTTTTCAACCGTGTTATGAGCCGGGATCCCGGTTCATGATGAAGGGGAAAGATGAATCGACAAGTTTACATGGACAATGCGGCAACTTCTTTCCCCAAACCTCAGAGTGTTACAGACGCCATGGTTCATTTCATGACCGAAGTCGGTGCCGACCCGGGGAGATCCAGGCACGACAAGTCCATGGAGGCTTCGGTTATCGTTGACGGAACCCGTAAGAAACTGGCGAGGCTCTTCAACATACCCGACCCGAAGCGAATTGTTTTCACCCTTAACGCAACGGAATCACTCAATACGGTCATATACGGAGTCCTCAATCCAGGCGATCACGTAATTATTACTCAGTTGGAACACAATTCCGTAATCAGACCTGTGCGGCATCTGGAACACATTGGAATCATAACTGTTTCCGTAGCCCCATGTGACAAGATGGGCATCCTGGATGTGCGGGCCCTAAAAGACATGATCCAGGAAAACACTGCCTTGATCGCTTTGAATCATGCATCAAATGTCTGCGGCACTATCCAAGATGTAATTGCGGTTAGAGAGGCAGCGGGGAAAGTCCCTCTGCTCTTGGACGCTGCACAGACTGCAGGAGCGATTCCCATAGACGTTCAGGCCATGGGGGTAGACTTCCTTGCCTTCACGGGGCACAAGGCACTGTACGGGCCTCAGGGAACCGGAGGGCTCTATGTAGGGGAGGGTGTCCCCATCCGCCCCTTGAAACGCGGAGGAACGGGGAGCGTCTCAGAACAAGAAAGGCAGCCGGATTTTTTCCCGGACGCTCTGGAAAGCGGTACCAGGAATAATGTAGGTATTGCAGGTCTGGGAGCGGGTGTAGATTTTGTCCTCGAAACAGGGGTTGAAACCATCAGGATGCACGAGAGGAATCTCCTGGAATCTCTCGTAGAAGGCCTCATCGATGTCCCGGGCATAACACTTTACGGACCTCTGAAAACTCAAATACAGGTTCCCATATTGTCCGTAACGTTTGATCAGGCTCTCCCGGACAACCTGCATCAGTCTTTCGGAGGGTGTGGAAACCGGGCCATTCCGGCTACTTTCGAAAGCGTTCACCCTCAACAGGCAGGCACAATTCTGTCTCAGGAATTTGAGATCCTGGTGCGAGTCGGGTTGCACTGTGCTCCCCTGGCCCATCAGGCGCTAGGGACCTTCCCTGATGGAACGGTCCGTTTCAGTATGGGATATTTCAACACCTTTGAAGAGGTAGAGATCGCTGTTGGGGCAGTGAAAAAAATTGCAGAAAAAAAAGATTTTCTCGACGATTAATATCGAGCTATTGCTTGCCCACAATCCGTTCAAGGTCGCTTCGCAATCGCACTATGAAATTGCTGCTGATAGCAAAAATCGCTCCCTTTTCTTCGTGGGGTTCTACCATCGCATTGACTAACTCTGGCACCTGAGGTTTTCCAGGAGTGTCAGGAGGCGTCTTTACTTGAGGGTCGGCTTTAAGTTCAGATTTCCTGTCCTCAGTTGTCTCTTCCTTGTCCGTGCCGGCAGGCTCTTTTTTGTCCGTGGTCTCTCCGTTGCTATCCTTTTTGCTGGACTGAAGACTCGAACTCCATCCAGCCTTAAGGATCAACGGTTCTTTTTCGTCTTTCTTAAAAACGGTAATTATCAATTGAGGACTGTCAAGATGAGTGGATGACAAATCGCCGTCGGCCCCCTTGGTCATGGTTTTCCACTCCAGGTCTTTCAGTTCCCACAAAATAGATGTCAAAGTCCAACTATCGATACCTTCGATCTTTTGTGGCTGCTCCAGGCTCCATTTTTTATCAGTGCCCCGCACAGCGACCCACTTCTTACCATCCAGATCTATTTCCAGCTTATCGACGTCTGCCGGATTAAAGGACAACAAAGACCTGTCTCTCAAAAGATTCCGGTCCGGTTGGGTAAGCCCCTTCACCGAACGCTCATCAATAAGATAAACTGTATCATACCCCTTTATTCTAGCGTAAACGGCGGGTTCCGATGTTGTGGAAACCTCCTTGTGGTCAGGGCTTCCTATCAACAAAGTTTGCTCAAGTTTTGGTCCTGCCAGCAGAATTGATTTCTCAGGCTTTTCTAAGCCGTAAGGATTGCCTTGCTGGTTG
>Ga0194044_10000202_pt1 | contig 27634 bp, 25 predicted proteins | sample JunL4417m_MetaG_FD_155460 | JGI IMG/M metagenome (GOLD analysis project Ga0194044, IMG submission 155460) | Anoxic zone freshwater microbial communities from boreal shield lake in IISD Experimental Lakes Area, Ontario, Canada - Jun2016-L442-17m | ecosystem: Environmental > Aquatic > Freshwater...
ATCGTATCGCCGTTCCCTGTTTGATATGACCGCAGTTCAATGCTTGTTGAGCGTATAAACCCCAAGGAGCGGAATGTAATCCAGGATAATACGTTTCTTTACTAGGATAAACACCAATTATTATATTACATACAGCGCTCAAATGTGCCCTTTATTTTTGCAGCGGAGAAAATTTGTCTCGAAATCTGTTCACCCAAACCGTTAGATTCCAAGAGATTCTACCTGCTCTGGTCATAGCAGGGAAATGAAAATCATATCCGCAAGCCGAAGAACAGACATTCCCGCTTTCCATGCCGAATGGGTCCTATCAAGATTTCGTGAAAAGTCAGTCCAAGTGGTGAATCCGTTTAACCAGACATCGAGACAGGAGTCTCTCTCTCCAGATGACGTTGCGGCAATAGTTTTTTGGACAAAAAACGCAGAACCTATTGCGCGCTATCTCGACGAAATTTCTGATATGGGGCATGACTTCACATTTCTTTACTCCATGAACAATTATCCCCAAATCGTGGAACCGAATGTTCCCCAAATGGGTCAAACAGTCAGGACGTTGGAAAAACTGGTCAAAACCTACGGTTCAAAAGTGTTTAGGTGGCGATATGACACCATAGTTCTAACTGAAACTCTTAACACAACCTGGCATCTAAAAAATTTTAAAAGCTTGTGCGGTATTATGAAGTCCCTTGTTGACGAATGCATATTTAGTTTTTGCGACTACTACGGTAAGACAAGAAAGAATTTGGAAAAGCTTTTACCTGATCATCATGAACCTGCCAGTGAAGAATCAGTCCTGATGGCTTTGGAATTGGCGGCGATAGCGTCTGATCAAGGCATCAAATTGCTGTCCTGCGCTCATGATTATCTCGCCGTGGGGCCAATTGGCAGAGCTAGATGCATAGATCCCGAATTCTTGAAACAGGTTGTCAACTCTGATTATAAAAAACTGTTTCTCGATGGGACACCGAAGAGGCCGACCCGAAAAGAATGCAGATGCGCGGCCTCAATTGACATCGGTTCGTATAATACCTGTTTTCATGGATGCGCTTACTGTTACGCCACCGGCAACGTGGGCTCCGGATTAAGGAGACCTTGATGGACATGTCAGCAGAATTTGTCAGAATCAAGACACACCCCCCTGACAAACCCGGAAAATAATGTTATGATAATAGTTTGTAAAATTGAGAAAACTGTTTATTATAGTTACATCTTTTTGATATAATTAATAGATTGGATACATGCGGGTTTAAAACTTTTGAGCTGTATAGCCAAAGATCGGAAGAAGCGTTAGGACAAGATGAGGAGAGAGGAAACTCACATCAATGAAGATCTTGATATCGATTTGAAGGATGATTTTGACCGAGAGAGATTTGTTCTTCCCTCCTCGTTGGTCATCGATGACGGTGAAACTCAAAAAGTCCTCAAATACGGAATTCTGACCGCCTTTTTGCTTCACCTACTTCTTTTTTTTGTTGTAGCTCGAGTAGTTGGGTTCCAACCTGCAAGTTCTCTTCTCAAACCAGGCGAGAAGGTCACGCAGGTAAGACTGGTTGAACCGCAAGAATCCTGGAAACCTGACGAGCCACCTCCCAAGGACTCTGCCGCCATGTCGGACCGGGATCATAAAGCGGAAAAAGAACGTTTACCCAAAATGCCTCTTCCTCCAAAACCTCCCATAGGCTCCATGCAGGAACCGCCAAAGAGAATGGCTTCTCTGACTCCGCCGGTAGCGCCGGAAGATATTACAAAAAAGAAGCCTGATGCGGCTGAAGAGGAAATAAATAAGGCAGTTGAACAACAAAAGGCTCAAAAAAAATCTCGCACCCAGGACAAGGATGTCAGTTCATCGCCCCAAAAACCTAAAAACAACCCCAAAAGAATTGACCTGAGACCAACTCCTGGAGAAGTCGCCAGGGGCCTTTCAAGTTCCGTAGCCGGTCCGAATGATTTTTTCCCAGATGGTGATATTGAAGAGGCTGTCGTAGACATAAACACTAGAGAGGACAAGTTTTTTTCATACATGCTCCATCTTAAAAGGAAAATTCAAGGTGTCTGGGTGTACCCTACAGCCGCCGCCAGTTCCGGAATAGGTGGGAGCCTGTCAGTAGAGTTCTCAATTGCGAAGAATGGTGAACTCGTCTACGTCAACCTTTTGGATTCATCCGGCCACACAATTTTGGATGAATCAGCAATAAAAGCGATCAAATCCGCAGCGCCATACTATCCGTTCCCGCCGCGGCTGCACGCGAAAAGACTCCGTATAAGGGCAAACTTCATTTATGTGACGAGCAACTTTCTAAGAAACATAATGTAATTCTTTCTTTGACAGTTTCTTGATCCGTAGCCTTCCCAAAAACTATCTGCGCCTTGCCTCGGTATTCAATTTTGTGTTTGCTTGATCTGTTTCATTGCGTCTTGAAAGAAATCGGCTAATGAGTTATCATTACTTTATAATGTAATTGCTCGGGGCATAAAGCCGAGCTTTGTTTTGCCGTATGTTGCGGCACGTCTGATTAGGCGATTGATTTGGGTTTGGACGGAGGTCACATGACTATACGTGGTGTGGGTACGCTTGTTACCGTCATATTTTTTTCCTTTACAACCGTTGTGGCGGCGTACGAGTTTTCTGGAAAACTTGAGCGTTTGGATTTCAATACTGTCACTTTGCTAGGGAAGGACAGTGACAAGAAGACTGGTAGAATTTGTAATGAGCAGAGAGTTCAGGCAGCCAGATTCTTGGGAAAATCGGTCAGAGTCAACTTCGAGCAGCAGCAAGGGGAAGACTGGGTAGTCAGTTTTGAGGCTTTGAAATAACAAAGAGGCGCTCCATATTGAAGCGCCTTTTTGTTTAGGAAACATCCAGATTAGTTGTAAATATCAATAGATGACACGTTCAATCTCAATTTCCGCTATCGAGAGATAAAATTTCATAGGATTTTCTAACTTCCTGTCGAGCGGCCAACTCGTATTTGTTTAGGCGCTCTTTCATTTCCTTTATACAGGATTCGTCAGGACATTTTTTGGAACCCATCTCAATAGCTTTCTTCTGATGCTCTACCGCTTTCAATGGATCTCCCTGCTTAAAATAAGCTTCGGCCATAGTTTCCTGGAACACGCCGTCCTGGCCACCCATCATGTCGAGCGCTTTCTTGGCCAGATCCATGGCTTTTGGGGCATCCTGAAGTTTTTCATCCGGACATGTCAACAAGAACCACGCTGTGTCCTGAATGCTCCAGGCGTCATTAGGACCCATTTTGGCCACTTTCTGAAAGTCTTCAAACGCATCTTTGCATTTTCCGTTTCTACTGAGAATCCATGCCCTCATTCGGTAGCCATCAACAAAACCTGGTTTCAACTCAATGGCTTTATTGATATCCTTTAGAGCCTTATCATTGTCCTGGGCTCTGGAATAGAGATCAGCCCTCTGGGCTAATGCCCATGAGTATTTAGGATCGAGCTTTATCGCTTCAGAAAAATTTTTCATAGCTTCATCGGTTTTGCCCTGCATTTTAAGGACAATGGCTTCTTGACCATATGCTTGCGCGTTTTTTGGGTCCTTCTCGATAGCTAATCTTGCGTCTTCAGCGGCCCCCTGTAAATTGCCCAACTGAATGCGGACTCTAGACCTGCCAACATATCCGGCGGCGTCTCCAGAATTGGCGGAAATATGTTTGTCGAAAAGCTTAAGGGCCTTATCGAATTCTTTTTTGTTCATTGCCTCATTTGCAGCCGCCAGTTCCGGGCTTTGACCCCCTTTAAGCATTTGCCCCCACGGGAAGAAGAATATTGCTACGACTACGATGATTCCCAATATGAGGAACCCCAAAAAACTATAAACAGAAGAACCACTCTGTTTTCCAAGACTCAGGTTAGGTGATGCGGCGTCTACATGATCGATCATTCCTTAAACTCCTTATTTTTGTTAATTTATCGAGAAGAGCTTCTTTCGCTCTCCCCCTTTGTTATCAACGGTTTAGTCTGAATTTCAAAGTCATTCGCATGGTTAAAGATAGAAAAGAACGTCTCAATTGCCAAGGTCAAAACAACCGAAGATATTGACTCAGTCATAAAGCCTCCATTATAAAAGGACTGTCTGATTAAATCAACGCGAATTTCTTACAAATTTAATCAAAATAGCTTTTTTTTAGAGGCGCCGTGAAAAATAAAACTAGAGCAGTCCACAAATTTGAAGCAATATTTTTTGATTTTGGTGGAGTTATAGCTGAAGAAGGATTTAGAGATGGACTCATGAGCATTGCGATCCATGAGGGACTTGAACCCGAAAGGTTCTTCGAATTCGCTACAAAAGCCATCTATGAATCAGGATACGTTATTGGAAAAGCTTCAGAAAGACAATACTGGTCGGTTGTACGAGAAACCACAGGAGCTTCAATGACCGACCTGGAGATGAGATCAAGAATTCTCCGCAGTTTCGTCTTGCGTCCTGAGATGACAAGAATAGTGACTGTACTGAGGGCAAAAAACCTCTTTGTTTCACTGTTGACTGATCAAACGAACTGGTTGGACGAACTTGACGCTAAATCCCATTTTTGCGGATTTTTCGACGCAGTGTTCAACTCATATCACCTAGGAAAAGCCAAGAGAGACGCTTCAATGTTTTTAGATGTAGCGTCGACCCTCGGAATACCTACCAAAGAATGTCTGTTCATTGATGACAATCATGGCAACGTGGTCAGGGCTTCTGAGGCTGGATACGAGACTATTCTTTTTCAGGGAGTAAAGCCCCTCACTGAGACACTGTCCGAAATGGATCTTATATCGCAATTAGAACTGAACGACATTCTGGATCCTCATATCTCTTGTTGACATCATCAATTCCTTGCGTGTACTGACCCTTATTATGAAATCCTATTACTGAATTAATGTACTAAGCTTAACTATTTGGGACATCAAGTTATTGTTGGAAATCAGATCGGGTATGATTTGCAACCGCCTGCGATATCGTCGGAAGGAAGTCATTATTGACTTTTTCTAGATAATCTGATAGGTTACATTCCGGAAAACCATTTTTTACAATATGTCAATTTCGATATGATTCCAGGGATGGGTGCGTCGAAATCATGAAATGTCTAAAGTCTGTGGGCAATTTCCCCACGGTTGTGCCGATATTGCCCCTCAGGGATATGGTTATATTCCCACACGCAGTAATCCCCTTGTTTTTAAAGGGGGCTCGGGTCGTGAAACTAGCGGAATCTCTCCAAGGTGGATCGAATCTGGTAAGTCTATTTTTTCAGAAATCTCGAGGCAGATTCGGAATTTGGAACGAAGAGTTTGCTTCTATCGGCGTATTGGCACGTGTAGACAAGGTTGTGTCGTTAGAATCAGGTGGTTTGAGAGCTGTCGCCGAAGGGCTATGCAGAGTTCATCTCGTAAGTAAGGTGAAGAACGAACCATACCTTATGGCTGAGGTTGAACTCGTTGAGGAAAAACAGTGCGATTCAGTTTTTCATGAAACATTGGTTTCCATTGTCTCGAGTCAGTTCAAGATGGCGGAAGCCATTGGGAAAACCATAAACAGCCAGGTTCTTGATTCCATTGAACAAGCTCGTGATATCAATGAACTTGCCGACTTGGTTTCATCGCAACTTTCTGTTAATGCCGATTCCAAGCAGGAACTCCTGGAACTTTTGGACCCGGTCGTTAGGTTACGACGGTCAATCAACTACCTCAAGATGGATATAGACAGTTTTGTGGGCAAAACGGTCGCAACCGTTGATTCAGCCGCTTCGACCTTAGGTATGAAAAGAGCCTCAGCCCTGGACGGCAAATCACATCTCAAGGTGTTCCAAAAGGACTACAGCCTGGATGTCGATCCTCAGGCTTCCGAAATAAGAGGATTCCAACTAAAGATAAGAGAAACAGGAATGCCGGCCGACGTAGCAGAGGCCGTAACCAGAGAAATTCAACGACTTGAAAGAATACCTCCTCATTCCCCGGAACATATAATTTCCAGAACCTATCTAGAGGTATTGACCAGTTTACCATGGGATGTGACTACAAAAGATGAACTTAACATAGCCAGGGCGGAAGAGATCCTCGACAGGGATCACTATGACCTGTCGATTGTGAAAGAGAGGATCCTTGAGTTCCTGGCCGTTCGTCAGCTCAAGTCAGATAATAAGGGCCCAATTCTTTGCCTGGTTGGTCCGCCAGGTGTAGGGAAAACGTCTTTGGGTCGGTCAATAGCCAGAGCCATGGGACGCAAATTTGTCAGAGTTTCCCTGGGCGGTGTCAGGGATGAGGCCGAAATAAGAGGGCACAGAAGAACTTATATTGGAGCCATGCCAGGCCGGATAATCCAGGAAATAAGGAGAGCCGGAACAAACAATCCTGTGTTCATGCTTGATGAGATAGACAAGATTGGTCAGGATTACAGGGGAGACCCCTCCAGCGCTCTACTCGAAGTCCTGGACCCAGAGCAAAATGCCGGCTTCATGGATCACTATCTTGATCTGCCATTTGATCTTAGCAATGCGATGTTTATAGCCACGGCCAATCAACTTGATACTATTCCAAGAGCCCTCAGGGATCGTATGGAAACTATCAGAGTCCCGGGATACGCCGATGAAGAAAAGGAAAAAATAGCGGAACTTTTTCTCATTCCTAAGGCGCTGGAGCAAAACGGCGTAAATAGCTACAAACTGAAATTTGAAGGACAGGCGATAAGGAAATTGATCAATGGCTACACAAGAGAAGCTGGAGTCAGGAACCTGGAAAGAGAAATCCATTCTGTCTGCAGAAAAATTGCATATCAAATAACGCGCGGTCTGCCAATAAATAGGTTTGTTGATTCAATTACCATTGAAGAACTATTAGGGGGACCGAAGTACTTTTCAGAACTCGCGGAAGAAACAGACAAGGTAGGTCTAGCTACCGGTCTTGCGTGGACTGAGAATGGAGGAGAGATAATATTCATAGAGGTAACAGGTTTCGGAGGACGCAACGGGCTTACCCTGACAGGGAATTTGGGGGATGTGATGCAAGAGTCGGCAAAAGCGGCGTTGAGTTACTTAAGGAATTCGTGTGAACTCTTCGGACTTGAACAGCAAAGGTTGTACGATACTGAACTCCATGTGCATGTGCCTTCGGCGGCGATCCCAAAGGATGGTCCCTCCGCCGGAGTGACGATCGCTGTAGCCCTGGCGTCTTTCTTCACGGGGATTACGGTTAGGCGAGACGTTGCTATGACTGGAGAAATTACCTTGCACGGTAGAATTATGCCTGTCGGTGGAATAAAGGAAAAACTTCTGGCTGCCAGGAGGGCGGGGGTGAGAGAAGTTATTTTGCCTTCAAAGAACTTTCCTCAGGTCAGGACATTTCACGAACATGTAACACAGGGGCTTGTCCTTCATTTTGTCAGTGATGTAGGAGAAGCTATAAACGTAGCCCTTTCAACTGAATCAGGTTTATCGAATCTTCCGATGAGCTTTGAAAGAACTTTACCGTTATTCTCAGAACATAAACATGATTTTTGCTGACAAACTATGCTGATACATTCTCCAGAGATTTCTCAACCAGTTCGATTAACTTGACACGGAGACTCTGGCATCCGGTTGAGCTATTGATCCCGGCCGCGCGGCGATGACCACCTCCGCCCAACTGAGACGCAATACTTGAAACATCCAACCTGCCTTTAGAGCGGAGGCTCACTTTACAGGAATTATCGGTCAGAGCGGTAATAAGCCCGCCGACTTCGACTCCACGTGTTTCTCGTAATCTGTTTACAATACTTTCTCCCTCATTCAAGGCAGCGCCTATTTTTTTGTAGTCCTCGATATTAAGGTAGCTTAGGGCAAGCTTCCCATCCAATAGAAACTCCAATCTTTCAAGCATTAATCGCTCAAGGGTCAGCCTGGAAAGAGGAAGTTCCTCGAACAGACTTTGTGTAATATCATAACTATCCACCCCTGGCGCCAGGAGTTTCGCAGCAAGCTGAAAAGTCTGGCTTGTTACTCCAGAGAATTTGAAGCAGCCGGTATCAGTGACTAACCCAGTGTACAGACACTTCGCTACATCTACACTCAAGTTGTATCCCATCTTGCAAAGCAATTCATAAACCAGTTGAGTGGATGAATTGGCATGAGGGCGGATAAAGTTGATATCGCCATATCCAGGATTGGTAGGATGGTGATCTATATTGATGAGACAAGGGGCCTTTCCCACATCAGTGATACTTGGGACTATACGATCGTGAGTGGCGACATCTATAGCTATGACGCAGGATGGATCGAACCCAATAGGCCCCAGTCCTACCATCACTTCCGTGCTCCCTGGAAGAAAAGCGAAAGATTGAGGAAAATCAGCGCCGAGCGCCGCCACTGCGGTTTTTCCCATTTCTTTCAGGGCCAGTAACATTCCGAGCAAGGAACCGATGGCGTCCCCGTCTGGATTGACATGAGTGACAACCACAAAGCCATCTTGTTCAGAAAGAGTCGCAGCAATTTGGTCAATCATTTTGGTCACTCGAGACTGATTCGATTTCTTTCAAAAGATTTGAAATCTTTAACGAATGATCGAATGAAGAATCATAGGAAAAGGTCATTACAGGTATGTACTTCAAGTCCAGTTCCGCCTTCAATCTACGACGAATAAATCCTTCCGCAGCAGCCAATCCCTGGCAATGTAATTCGGCTTTTCCGTCATCCAAACTTGAGAAAAAAACCCTTGCCGACTTAAGGTCTGAACCCAAGGATACTTCAGTAATGGTGACACCCTTAACTCTGGGATCCTTGATATCGTCCCTGATTATGTCCGACATAGTCTGCTTTAATAGTTCAGCGACTCTCTCTTTTCTAAACTGTGGCATGATACTGAATCCATTTTCATCGTATAGGGAAATAAATGAGCCCTAGTTTTTATTGATATTTCTGATCACGGGGTTATCGTTTTGTCTGGGCTATTGTTGGGAGTTACTAAAATCAATCAACATTTAACGCGTCACTGTGAATTGTATGGCAAGAGACTTCAATGGAATTGGCCAAATGGCAAAATCTCGATGGAAAAACTTATAACCTCGGCTAAGTACAACTTCTCTATAAATTCATTAATGGTTTCCAACATTTTGTGCGTGTGTCCGGCGTCATTTGATACGACTGTTAGGCCAAGAGAACAGATCTGCCATTTATCGTTGTCGTCAACTTCAGCTATTGACACATCGAAGTTGGAACGAACCTTTCCGAGGATACTCTTGACCACCTGTCTCTTAGCTTTAAGAGAAGACGACTGATGGATCATTATTCTAAACAATCCGATACCGACGAACATGGGCATATATTTTATTGGTAACCCCGAGGCAAATCAAAAACTGGCAGCCCAACCTTTCCGGTGTTATTGATCCAGTTTTACTGATTCACGTTCCACGACAAAAGCCTCGATAATATCTCCAACCTTGACATCCCTGTAATTCTCGATGCCGATGCCACATTCATATCCCTCTAAAGCTTCTTTGACGTCTTCCTTGAACCTCTTCATTGATGACAGTTTTCCCTGGTGAACTACAACATTATCTCTAAGTAGCCTGATCTGATTGGACCGTTCTATTTTTCCGGTGACTACATGACATCCAGCGATAACCCCGATTTTGCCAACCTGGAATGTCTGGCGCACCTCCGCTCTTCCAACGACCGTTTCTCTTTCAATGGGTGAGAGCATGCCTTCAATGGCTTTTCTAACATCTTCGATGGCATCATAGATTATCGTGTAAAGCCTCAGATCAACCTTTTCCTGTTCGGCCAGTTGAGTTGTCTTTGGTGTAGGGCGTACGTTGAATCCAATTATAATGGCTTTAGAAGCGCTTGCAAGCATGATATCCGATTCGTTTATAGCTCCCACGCCACCATGAATAACCTTGAGCTTGATTTCTTTGGAAGGAATTCCGAGTAAGGCTTCCTTTACGGCTTCTACAGAACCCTGGACATCTCCCTTAACTATCAAATTGAGTTCTTTAAGTTCTTCGGTCTGCATCCGGGCTATAAGTTCTTCAAGAGAAGCCGGGCTTGTCGAAGCCACATCATCCTCGCGATGTTTGATGAATCTTTGTTCTCCAATTTGACGGGCAAGCTTTTCTTCTTCAACCACCATAACTATTTCACCCGCATCCGGAACACTCGCAAATCCTTGAATCTCTACCGGAGTTGATGGCGTAGCCTCTGAGACACTTCTGCCCTCGTGGTCGAGCATCGCTCGAACTTTGCCGTAATGCACCCCTGCTACAAAAGGATCTCCCAGTTTAAGAGTGCCCTCCTTTATAATAACCGTGGCCAAAGGCCCTTTGCCTTTGTCGAGGCGGGCCTCAATGATAATTCCTGTGGCCCTCTTGTCAGGATTTGAGCGCAGTTCCATGATTTCAGCCTGGAGTAATATGAGATCCAGCAGATCGTCTACTCCTTGCCCCGTTTTTGCGCTCACGTCGGCGAACAAAGTGTCACCTCCCCACGTTTCAGGGATAAGATTGTACTCGCTAAGTTCACGCATTACACGATCTTTGTCGGCTTCAGGTTTATCTATCTTGTTTACTGCTACCAGTATCGGGACCCCGGCGGCCCTAGAGTGATTTATGGCTTCTTTAGTCTGATCCATGACCCCATCGTCCGCTGCCACAACCAGTATGACAAAATCGGTAACTTGAGCGCCTCGAGCCCGCATTGCGGTGAAAGCCTCATGTCCGGGCGTATCTAGAAAAACGAGCTCCCCTTTGGGAACTTTAACCTTGTAAGCTCCAATGTGCTGAGTAATACCTCCAGCTTCCTGGTCGGTAACATGGGTTGATCTGATCCTGTCAAGAAGCGATGTTTTGCCATGGTCAACATGACCCATGACAGTAATTACCGGAGGTCTGGGAACTAAATTTTCTTCCGTGTCCAGGATTTTTTGGGGAAGAAGGTCCTGTTCGGGACGGCGGCTTGTCTCAGTTTCGAAACCAAATTCGCCGGCTACCAGTGTGGCCGTATCAAAATCTAGCACTTCGTTCATTGCCGCAGACACGCCAAGTGGGAGTAGATGTTGGATCACCTCTGCGGCTTTGACACTCATCCTGTGAGCAAGAGTCGCCACAGTAACAGTTTCCGGTAACTTCAGTCTCCGTTTAATAGCCTTTGGCGTAGTTATTTCTGTTTTTCTTAATTTGACTTTCTTAGCTCTTCCTCTGAGACGCCCGCCACGAGGCCTGTCATCGTAAAGGTCCGCAACATTAATTACCTCCTTGCGTCGACGCAGTTTTCCTTTTTCATCGTCTGGCCGCTCGTCGACTGCTCGTCCCTTTTTTTCTTTACGCTTATTGAGACGACGTTCCATTTCAATTGGTGACTCAGGAATAAACTGCTTGGTCGCAATTTCCGGCCTGGCCGTTGGGCGTGAAGAAGGATCACCAATGCGAGGCCTGGGGGTCGGTCCTGGAGTGGGTGGCCCCGGAGTTTGTGATTCCACAAAATGGGGTCGCGGAGCAGGTCTCTCTGGGGCACGAGGAGGAGGTTCTTTCTTGAGGTCAACTTTACCAATAATTTGAGCTGGTTGTATCCTTTTATCTTTCTTTTTCTTTTTCCTAGCGGCCCGATCTTCAGCCTCTCGTTGCTCCTCCGTCAAAGCTAATGGCGCTTCGGTTCCGGAACTTTGTTCCGATCTTTCAAAGTTGGGTCGCTCTCCGTCAACATGGGACGGTCCCTCCACCTTAGAGAGGTCCTTCCCTGGCGCCAGCGCTTGAGAGTCTACGACCCCAGGTTCGTCGTGGCCTCCTTCCCGAGTTGGCGGTGTCCGTGTGTCCTGAGCGTCTGTTGTGAATTCCTCTTCATCATGACGAATTTTCACAGGTGGTTTTACCGGCGCCATTTCGATTATTCGGGCCGGTTCGTGACGCTTGGCTTTTCGTTGAACCTTTCGGGCTTCCTGTGCGCCATTCTTGGAGTCGGGCTGGGGAAAATCCACTGCCTCTTCGTCCGTTTCAGAAAGCGCTGCCGTTTCCTGTGGGGTCTCTAAATACATGGTTGAATCTTCGTGAAGCTCTTGAGATGGTGGGTTTTTAGCGCGCCTGCGTATGACTGTTGGTCTGATTCGTTTTTCAACGACCTCTTTTTGGGGGAGAGCGGATACAAGATGGGCTCTCAATGCCACTGGATCGTCAGTTACCAGAGAGCTTTCAGGTCCCTCAACTTCGTAACCCATAGTCACCAGTTCTTTAACTAAATCTTCGTTTTTGACCTTTAAATCTCTTGCTAGGTCATCAACGGTAAAAATACTCATCCGCACACCCCTTTTTGTCTAGATCTTTTCAGAATGCTCTGCACTGACGGAATTATCTCGATTTCGGACCGAAGCGCTTTTTGAAGGAGCCTCTTTTTTAGCGCCTTTGCGGCGCATATCTCTGATGGACAAATATAACATCCTCTTCCACCAATATTTATTTTTCGGTTCGTCTCTATCAACGCTTTTTCCAGTACCACCAACCTTATCATTTCAAAGGCCGGGCGTTTGCTACGGCATGCAACGCAAGTTCTGAACGGTATATGGCCTTTTTTCATTCGCTGCCGTCAATCTAATTTACAAACTGCCAAATATGAGCTGAAGTCAGTTATTCAATTGCGTCAGATGTTGGATCAGGTTCATTGTCTTCATGAGCCAACTCCAAATTTTCAGTCTTTTCTGTGTCGATTTCAATCTCGGGCGGATTCGCGAGATAATTATTGGCTCCCTCTTGCAACATCAAGGCCTTTTCGTTCGTTATGCCCATGAAACTAGTCAGTTCCGCCAGCGATGCTCTGGCTATGTCTTCAGGGTTTCTATAACCGTTGTCGAAAAGGATTGTCGCTGTCTCTTCGTCCATGCCTTCAATCGCTATAAGCCTTTCAAAAGACTCTCCGGTAATTTTCTCTTCTTTTGACTCACTTCTAACGTCGATTTTCCAGCCGGTCAGTCTTGCCGCCAAGCGTACGTTCTGGCCCTTCTTGCCAATAGCAAGGGATAGTTGATCATCGTCGACGATAACCTCCATAGTGCCGGAGATTTGGTCAATAATTACTTTTGATATCTGGGCTGGTTGGAGAGCGTTACATACAAAACGCGCAGACTCATCATTCCAGGGAATTATATCTATCTTTTCGCCTCTGAGTTCCTGCACTACGGCCTGGACTCTCGATCCTTTCATGCCGACACATGCGCCAACAGGGTCAACGTCGGCGTCACCAGATCTAACTCCAATTTTGGCCCGTTGACCTGGTTCACGGGCTGCGCACATAATTTTTACAATCCCCTCAGCTATTTCAGGGACCTCCTGCTCAAACAGCTTTACAAGGAATGATGGATCCGATCTTGAAAGTATAATCTGAGGGTCTTTCTGCGTTCTTTTGACGTCAATTATTAGCGCTCGAATTCTGTCTCCCTGACGATAAGTCTCTTTTGGAATTTGCTCTGTAACGGGAAGGATGGCTTCGGCCCTCCCCAAATTGACAACGGTATTCTTTTTTTCAAATCGTTGAACTACTCCAGTTACTATATCGCCCTTTCTATCCTTGTAATCAGCGTAGATATTTTCTCTTTCAGCGTCCTTGACTTTCTGAATAATTACCTGTTTGGCAGTTTGGGCCGCTATACGGCCAAAAGTTTCAGCACCGATCTTTTCTCCAAGTTGATCGCCGATTTCAGCCTCAGGATCCAGTTCGTTGCGGGCGGTATCCAAATCGATTTCTACACTCGGGTCAATGACCTCCGCCACAACATCCCTGAAACGAAACACCTCAATTTCTCCCGTTGAATCGCTGTATTGAGCTTCAAGTTCAACTTTCGGACCAAACCTTTTCCTGGCAGCCGAAACAAGCGCCGCCTCCAGGGCCTCTACTAAAGTGTCCCTAGAAATTCCTTTTTCTTTGGCCACCTGATCAATCATTCGGTCCAGACTTCCCATGGTCACCCTCCCATGCTCAGTGCCTTCTTGCGAAGGCTTTGCTGCAAAATTTCATCCGGCGGCGTTTCTAAATGAGCTTTCTCAATATTTTCCGCATTGATTTCCATTAAACTTTTTTCCACTTCTATTATCACCGTAGCATCTCGTGTTCCTCTTAAGATACCCAAGAAATTTTTTCTTCCATCTATTTTATGCGCTGTTCTTATGCGAGCCCGTCTACCAGAAAAACGTTCGAAATCACTCAATTTCCTTACCACTCGGTTAATTCCCGGAGAAGAAACTTCTAGGTTGTAATGTTGTTCAATAGGATCTTCTGCGTCCAGAAATGCGCCAACCTGCCTACTGATTGTCGTACAGTCATCTAGTGTTACACCGTCAGGGGTGTCAATATAGAGCCTCAACGTCCAGGATCCTCCGGAAAGCAAATATTCCACTTCCACCAATTCAATTCCATCAGCTTCGAGAACCGGTTCTATCATGGTCCAAAGAGAGCTCACAAGCTTACGATTTGTAGTCATCTCAATCTCAACGCGTAGAACAATTTCCATACGTCTATAATAAAAAACCCGGGATTCTAAAAAACCCGGGTGGTAAACAACCACACTCTGGAGCGGGCAACGGGGCTCGAACCCGCGACATCAAGCTTGGGAAGCTTGCACTCTACCAACTGAGCTATGCCCGCCTAGCTAAAGATTAACAGCGGGCCCTCGCAATGTCAAGGCTATAGAGGTAATGGGAAAAAATTACAACTTTAATTATAACAATTTATCAAAACATTTTACAACGATTTTTGATTTATATCGATTGACGATTTATCTCGTAACATGCGTAACCAACCTTTCAAGAATTCCGTTCGTTTGACTTCCAAGACCCAGTTCCTGAATTCAGAAGCCCCTTTGGCGTATTCATCTTCGCTTGCAGGCTCTATCCTTAATAATCTAACTATAGCAGTCCCCGAGGGAGTCGTAATTGGGGTTGCGTAAATCGGGGTGGTTGGGGATATCGATGTCAGCATCTCTGAAACCTGATTGGATTTGCCGAGATGTGGAATAAATCCTGCTGTCCGAGATACTGGATCGAGGGATTCCCATGAAAGACCATTTCTTTTAGGTATTGCGTCCGCTTTCGATAAATCTTTGGTTAACTCATCGATCAAGCCTTCGGCCCTCTTTATAGAAGATGTTATGGCCCGATCTTTGTCATAATCTTTCTCGACAAGGCTCTTGATTTCATTGAAAGAAGGGATCCGCTCGGGGTTTTTTTCAATTAATTGAGCAACCAGATAATTATCCCCACTTCTGAGCAACTTCGAAACTTCACCAGTTTTCAGTTCGAATATTTCCTGCGAAATGGAGGCGTCATCAATCACCCCAGGAATTCCACCACTCTTTGTCACTGAATCAACCTCATGCGCCTCAAGGCCGAACTTTTTGGCCTGTTCCTGCAGTTTATCTGTTCTGTAAACCTGCTCGTAAAAATCATCTGCAAAACGGCTAATTTGTCTTTTGGATTGATCGTCCTTCATGCGTTGTATGATCATATCCTTGGCTTCTTCGAAAGGCGTCACACGTTCTTCAACTTTTTCCTCTACCATGATCAAATGATAACCCTGATCCGTCAAAATTGGAGAGGAAAACCGTCCCTTGTCCAATCTGAACGCTGCGTCTTCTATGGACTGATTCATAGATCCTCTGGTCACCCAGCCTAAATCGCCCCCTTTGGAAGCAGTCGAGTCATCCTGAGAACTTTCTTTGGCCAGTTGAGAAAAGTCAGTCCCCGATTTCAGTTTCTGTTCCAAATCAAAGGCCCTTTTCTTGATAGACTCTTTTTCATTATCGGTGGTTTCATCCGGAATTTTCAAGAGTATTTGGCTGATCTTTATTTTTTCAGGGTTCTCAAATTCTTTTTGGTTTGATCTGTAATAAGATCTGGCTTCTTCCTCAGTAATCGAAATATTTGTCAACAAGTCCTTCCATGAGAACCAGACGTACTCAATCCTGGCTGAAGCAGGAATAACATATCTAAGTTCATTCTTCTTGAAATAAGCTTCCAGATCTTTTTCATCAGGCAGAGCCTTGTGTGTCAAATCTTCTGGTTCAATGAGCAGAATTTCGAGAGCCAACTTGTCATTCTGAAAATGCCAAAGAGTCTTGAGTTCGTCTGGATCTGTCTTGACAGAATCAGTAATGAGTTTGGCCGCTTGATTTGCCAAAAGTTCCTGTTTCAATGTTTTTTCGTATGCGTCCGGCGTCATCTTCACTGTGCTGAGGTACATTTTGTAAATGCTGGGGTCAAATGCTCCGTTTCTTTGAAATGTTGGGTCAAACAGAATCTCGTTTTTCACGTCTGTTGTGGTTACGAACAGACCAAGCTTAGAGGCTTCCTGTCTTAAAATGTATTGGTCGACCAAACGGTCCATAACACTTTTCTTTAGGTTCAGCTTTTCTAGCAGGTCTGGAGGCATCGCTCCTCGAAAACGGAGTCGAATTTTCTCGATCTCAGTTTGATAGGTGTTGTAGAAGTTGTCATAGCTGATGATTTCGTCGTTAACCTTGGCCGCGTATTGGCGATCTTTGTCTAATGGTCCACCCCATCCAAAGAAGAATATGAAAACAATTATTATTCCACCGAGAGCCACCTTAATAATCCAAGAACCGGCGTGTCGTCTCATCAGGTCGAGCACTGGTCTCTCCTTTCCGAATGAGCAATTTCAAAGCGGCAATAATATGACCATACGATCTTTAAGTCAATGGAGGTGGCTAACAGGCATATTTCAGGCCACTTTTTAACAGCCAGGAAATAGGCAAAATTCCGCTGCCGGCGTCACTAATTTCTGAACGCTTGATCAGTCGCTGAGTGTCTGTTATTGTCCTGTGGCCGATTAGTCTGACGAAACTTTTTTTCGGGTAACAAATGTTCTCGAACTGGTTATCAACTATTTTTTCAAACGACATGGCTATTGACTTGGGGACTGCGAATACCCTCGTATACGTCCGCGGCAGGGGTGTCGTTCTTTCCGAGCCCTCCGTGGTTGCAGTCAAGATGGATCTGAGGCGCGGGCCACGTATCGTTGCTGTAGGGGCCGACGCCAAAAAGATGGTTGGCCGCACCCCAGACAACATCAAGGCTATTCGTCCCATGAAGGATGGAGTGATAGCTGATTTCGAAGTCACCGAAGCTATGCTTAAACACTTCATTTTCCGGATTCATAAACGTAGAATGTTTGTTAAACCAAGGATAGTGGTTTGCGTCCCGGCCGGAGTAACTCAGGTTGAAATGAGGGCTGTCAGGGAGGCGGCGGAAAGTGCGGGAGCAAGACAAGTTTATTTGATTGAAGAACCTATCGCTGCGGCAATAGGGGCCCATCTTCCAATAACGGAACCCAAAAGCAACATGATTGTAGATATAGGAGGAGGAACTACGGAAGTAGCCGTGATATCAATGTCCGATATAGTCTACGCCAAATCACTGAGGATCGCAGGAGATAAAATAGACAATGACATAATCAAGTATGTGAAACATAAATACAGCTTGTTAATAGGCGAAAGGACTAGTGAGATGGTCAAGATGCTCATAGGGAGCGCTTGCCACACGAACGAAGAGATGGTCATAGAAGTCAAGGGGAGAGACCTGATTGGTGGGGTTCCCAAAGTAATTTCATTGAGGTCTAGTGAGGTGACGGAGGCAATATCAGGTCCTGTGAGGGCAATTTTGGAGACTGTAAAAACTGCTTTGGAGCAGACCCCGCCTGAACTTGCGTCCGATATTGTTGACCGAGGTATTGTTCTTACTGGAGGAGGGTCATTATTAAAAAATCTTGATGAAGTTATTCGACGTGAAACAGGTTTGCCGGTAGTTGTGGCTGACGATCCCTTGTCAACAGTGGTCATTGGTTCGGGAATAGTCTTCGAAAACTGGGACATGTATAAGGACGTGCTCATCAAAGCATAGATCCACTCAGAGACAATATATTCAACGTTAGTTTGAATTATGGCCAAACACAATTAGAATCGGGATTTCGGCATTAGGCGATTGTAATCTATTTACATCAACAATCCCATTCACCATTTCCGACACCGATGTAACTGATTTTTATGAACTTTGTCCTTCTTGAATAATGTTTAGATCAATAAGAGATGTAACTGCTGCCGTTGTACTGTTAAGCTTGGGGATAATATTGCTCTTTTCGTCCATTGACAAATCTCAAGGATGGACATTTGCTGGTCTCGTATATTCAGCTTTCAAGCCCATTGATCAAACAGTGACCTTTTTTCAACAGAAGGCGGGAGAAATATTTCGCTCTTATTTTTGGCTCGTAGGGGTTGGTGAGGAAAATCGGCTCTTGACTGAGGAAGTTCGACGTTTAAGAACCGAGATTGTAACTCTTAAGGAAAAGGATCTTGAAAACAAAAGGTTGAAGAAAATACTGACTCTCAAAAGCAAGCTGGACTATCCAACTCTGGTAGCCCAGATTATAGGAGAAGATGCTTCAGGGTTGTTCAGAACCGTCTTGATAAATAAGGGTACAACTGATGGGGTTTTCCCTGATATGGCAGTGACTGTGCCAGAGGGGATAGTGGGCAAAATCGTTCGATCATCTGGTACGATGGCCCAAGTTGCCATGATCACTGATCCAAGTATGTCTGTGGATTGCAGGGTTGAAAGGACTAGAGATAGGGGATTGCTCACAGGATCCTATTCATATTCGTGTGTTCTTCAATACTTGAACAAAGAAGTGAAACTCAAAAAAGGCGACCTGGTTGTCACATCGGGGCTGGATGGTATTTTCCCTAAAGGAATGGTGGCGGGAACTATAGACTCCATACGTTCATCGGAACACGGTCTCTTCGTTGAGGCTATTGTAACGCCGGACGCGAAAATTTCCGAATTAGAAGAGGTGGTTGTAATTTTAGGGACGCAAGGAGGATTCTCGATGGAACCGGGCCAGGAGAGAAATCGTTGAAAGATATACCGTTTTTCCTTTTGACAGGTTTGGGATGTCTGGTGATCCAGTGCGCCATTCTGAACCACATTTTTCCGATGGAGCTCAAACCGGATTTGACCTTACTGGTTGTTGTGTGGACAGGGTTGAACGGAGAATATGTTTCAGGTTTATTGTCGGCTTTTCTGCTTGGGTTGACTCAAGACCTACTCTCAGGAGCGCCGCTGGGACTGTTTTCAGCGGTATATGTGGCGACGGTTATTTTTACGGGATATGTGAGTGACAATTTTCATGTTGAAAGTTTAGGGACAAGTTTCGCAATTACTCTATTGGTTTCTCTTGTTTCTTTTTGTGCGGTGTTTACAAGCAGGTGGTTTGCAGGGCACGTAACACTTGAACCCGAGATCGTAAAAATTATATTGGTAAAAACTATTTTGACATCTCTGAGTCTAATAATGTTAAAGCCGATGCTGGACAAGGCATGGAAAGGCTATTCGAGGATTGTCGGAGCTACCTAGTGTTACAATTGCGCAGTGATCGCGTACTTGAGGACTATTACAAATCACGAGTAATAGTCTTTTCTGCAATTGTATGCCTGTTTATTCTAGCTCTGCTAATGCGTCTCTGGAATCTTCAACTGATAAAGGGGGAATCCTATGATGATCTGGCCATTGAGAACAGAATCCGATTGCTGCGTCTTCCCCCTCCCCGCGGAGAGATACTTGACAGAAACGGAAATCCCCTGGCTGAAAATATTCCAAGTTTTACGCTGTCAATTATCCCTGGAGCTATAAAGGAGCTACCGGAGCTAGTTAAGTCTTATTCAGAGCCTTTAGGTTATCCGCCCGAAAAGATGAGAAGCATCATTGAAAAGAGCTTTTCATCGCCTAAATTCATGCCCTTTGCCATCAAGAAAAATCTAAGCATGGAAGAAGTCTCCACATTGAAAAGTCTTTCTCTTCAATCCAAATGTGTGTCCCTTAACGTGAGGCCAATCAGGCGATACCCATTTGGGGATTTGTTTTGTCACGTCATAGGGTCAACTGGAGAGATATCAAGTTCTGAATTGGAAAAATTTGGCAGAGTTGGGTACAGGCCTGGTGATTTAGTGGGAAAAACTGGGATAGAAAAGGAATATGAGACTTATCTGAGAGGAGAGGAGGGTTGGGAACAGATCGAAATCGACGCCAAAGGAAGGCGTCTTGCAAGTTTAACAAGGAGACCAGCTAAACCTGGCTCAAACATATTACTGGCCATGGACGCGTCATTTCAAAAATTTGTTGAGGACGTATTCACTGAGAGGGCTGGTTCCGTTGTGGTCGTGGACCCAGATACCGGAAAAATCCTAGCCATGGTTAGTAAGCCAGGATTTGACCCTAATATTTTTTCAGCTTCGATTTCCGAAAAGGATTGGAAGTCCCTGAATTCTGACCCTCTGCGGCCTTTGGAAAATCGCTCAATCAGGGGACTCTATCCTCCAGGAAGCACTATCAAGCCTGTAACTGCTTTTGCGGCTCTTTCAGAAGGCCTTATAAAACCTGACACCCAATTCATTTGTCCTGGTGAATTGGAGTTGGGTGGTCAGGTTTACAGATGCTGGAATCAACATGGACACGGAAAAGTAGACCTGCTTACAGCCTTGGTGGAATCCTGCGACGTATATTTCTACGAACTCGGTTTAAGGTTGGGCGCTGACACCATGGCTCATTACGCGTCGCTGTTCGGGTTAGGTAAACCGACAGGTCTTGAGCTTTCCCAAGAATTACCGGGATTGATTCCAACGAATTTCTGGAAAGAGAGAAATTACGGGACGTTCATCAAAGACGGAGAAAACGTGACCATAGCAATAGGTCAGGGATATACTTTGACGACTCCGGTTCAACTGGCGATGATGACCGCCGCATTGGCTAATGGCGGAAATGTGATGAGACCTTTTCTTGTCGCGCAAATCAGATCTCCCGACGGTTCTGTAATATTCGATCAAAGCCCTGTAGTTCGATTGCGCATAAGGCACGATAAACAGGATTGGGCCCTAATCAGAAAAGCCATGCGTGACGTAGTAGAAAGTAGGTCCGGTACCGGACGAAGATGTAGAGTGCCTGGTCTGAATATTAGCGCAAAAACTGGAACATCCCAGGTCATCAGTACTCGGGAAAAGGCCAAGCCTGAAGATGATGTTCCTTATCATGAGAGAACTCACGCTATGTTTGTGGCTTTTGTTGATGATCAACCTCGCAAGGTCGCTGTTGTGGTTGTAATAGAGCACGGGGGAGGGGGAGGCAAAATCGCGGCGCCCATGGCGCGAAAAATTATTTGCAGATACTACGGACTCCCTGATCCTGGGGAGCCAAAGGACTGAGCGATGAAATATGAATGCGCTGCCAAAAAAGTTGGGAGATAGGGTTTAAGTTGGGAATATCATATGCAGGAAGAGGCTGGAAAGCCTCTTTTTCTAAATTTGAATGGATTTTGTCCCTTGATGCAGTCGCATTGTCTTTAGCTGGAATAGCCCTTATCTATAGTGCGACTGTTCCTCTGGGACCAGCGGGAAAATCCTTCGTAATAAAGCAAACCGCTTGGTTAGGTATGGGGCTGATTCTTCTTGTATTGTTCTCGTTCCTTGATTATCGATTGTTAGAGCGATGGGGAATCTGGATCTACATTATTATCCTGGTGGCTTTAATTTCTGTTTCTGTTTTCGGAAGAATAACGGCTGGATCGAGACGATGGATAGACTTTGGTCTAATGCGTTTCCAACCTTCCGAGTTTGCCAAATTGGCCGTGGTGATAGTCCTTGCAAGGAGTCTTAGTGAAAGCCAACGTGGCTCTATAGATAGTTGGCTGGAGTTATTTAAGCACGCCGCATTTGTACTGATTCCAGCATTTTTTATAGCTACACAGCCGGATTTGGGAACAGCCATAGTATTGTCCCTTGTAGCGCTTACTATGGTTCTGTTCGCAGGGTTGAGCAAAAAGCTATGCAAAGTGATACTTGGATTAGCTCTTGCTAGTCTTCCAATATTGTATTTTGGCGCAAAATATTTGCTGTTGGACTATCAAAAAAAGAGACTGCTAACCTTTCTCAATCCGGATTACGATCCTTTGGGAGCTGGATATCAGATCATTCAATCCCAAATAGCGGTAGGTTCTGGAGGATTGTTCGGGAAGGGATTCCTTAAAGGGACTCAGAACCAGTTGATGTTTTTGCCTGTTAAGCACACAGATTTCGTATTTGCGGTTTTGTCTGAAGAATGGGGATTTTTGGGTTCATCTATCGTGCTGACGCTCTTTCTAATCTTCATACTTCGCGGACTGGGGATAGCGGGAAGATCTAGAGATGATTTCGGAACATTTTTGTCGGTAGGATGCGTTTCAATAATATTCTGGCATGTGGCGATAAATGTCAGCATGGTCATGGGGCTTATTCCAGTAGTTGGGGTTCCCTTGAATTTTTTGAGTTACGGAGGGTCTTCTCTGCTGTCCTCATTTATGTGTGCTGCGGCGCTAGCTTCCGTTAGCTCGCGGAGGTTTTCTCATCTGTCGTGAAATGTGACTGATTTTCCTTGATTGAAACATTGAGTAGATGACAATTGGGTAATTATCCAAAAGTTATCGAAAGGAATGAAACAATTTTCAATTATTTGTTGAAGTTGATTTGCGGCTGTGTTAAGGAAGGATTGCCCGGCCCTTCGACCAGAGACAATATTGCCGGGATCACAGGGAGGGCGCATGCTCCGATTCAGGAAAACAAAGAGTGACGCAGTAACGGGATTCCTCGGTTCTCAAACAGAGTTTGCAGGTAAGCTGTCGTTCTCTGGGATAGTTCATTTGGATGGGCATTTCGAGGGAGAAATAATCAGTCGAGGGACTCTCGTGGTTGGCTCTGATTCGATTGTCCACGCTGAGATCCACTCAAACATCCTTAAAGTGTCCGGCGAAGTTCACGGAGACCTCACTGCAACCGAGAAAATTGAATTGTTTCCACCGGCCAAGGTCTTTGGCCATCTTAAGACCCCGAGTCTAGTGATAGAAGAAGGCGTAATCTTTGAAGGAACGTGTTCCATGGCGTCGTTTCAACCGGAGATGCCGGCGCTGATCGACAGCAATAATGAAAAAAGACTCGAACAGGAATCTGTAGAAATGATATCAGCTCAGGCATGGCCACCCAGTGTCGAATCCTCAGACAGCATATCCAGCGAGGAATCAGGTGAGGAATCTGTAGCTGAGCAAAAACCGTAAATCTCTCCCTAGGGCCAAACCTCTAACAGAAAATTTTCTTGACACCCCTTAGATGGGATGCTAGAAAATATAACATTTAAAGTCTAGGCCCAAAAAAATATCCTTGCCAAAAAATCAGTTTCAAGGCTCCCTTCAGCGTGACACGGGGATGAGTCATGCTTTTTGGGCGCAAAACTTCTCGAATCAGGAGATCAAAGCAGTGATAAATGTAAATTTCACTCTGTTTATTCAGTTGATCAATTTCCTGATTCTCTTACTCCTCCTCAATGCTCTTTTGTATAAGCCGATTCTGGCCAAGATCCGTGAGAGAGAAGCCAAGATCAAAGGCGACCGGGACAAAGCGGGACAGTTGGAGAATGAGGTTCTGGAGCAGGAGAAGAAACACCAGGAAGCGCTAGTCGAGGCTAGGCAAGTGGCTGCCAAAGAAAAAGCCGAGTTGCTTGCGACTGCGAAGAAAAGTGAAGCCGACGTCCTTGAGACAGCGCGAGTTACCGCAGCCCGCATAGTGGACGAAATGAGAACGTCCATTCAGGCGGAGTCAGAAAAAGCTCGAATGGTTCTCAAGGGTGAGATGGTCCCCCTAGCCAAATCCATTTCCGAGAAAATTCTAGGGAGGGCAATTTGATGGATTGGAAGAAGATTTTCTGTAATTTTCTCGGCATAATCGGTTTTCTAGGGCTATCAACCGCTGTCCACGCATCATCTGGTGGAGGAGAGGAATCGATCTGGAACTCGTGGTTGTTGACGTGGAAAGTTATCAACACAATAGTCCTCATCGGTCTCCTTGTTTATTTTGTAAAAAAGCCACTGGTTACTTTCTTTTCCGACAGAAAGGAGCAAATCCTTAAAGATCTGGCGGAAGCTGTGGAACAACGCGAAGAGGCTCTCAGGTTGTTGGCTGACTACAAAGAAAAGATTGCCGGCATGGAAGAAGAGTTGGAACGGATGAGGGTCGAATTAAGAAAGTCAGCCGAAGGAGATAGCGAGAAGATCATGGCAAACGCGGAAAGGATGTCTTCCGCCATGGTTGAGTCGGCCAAAATAACCGCTGAACAGGAAGTTCGCAAAGCGCGGGAAACGCTCAAAAAAGAGTCCGTAGACCTTGCTGTTCAAATGGCTGAAACAATGATTCGTGAAAAGATCTCTGAACAGGATAGGAAGAGTATCGTCGAGGATTACCTTGTTAAAGTCGGGGGTATGAAGTGATAGATACCACTCTAGCCAAGCGTTATGCCAAAGCCCTTATAGAGATTGGCCAGGCCAACGACGCGTTGGACAAGTACGGGAGCGATTTGGTGGCTCTGACCGAAATTATTTCTGAATCTAAGGATTTCAAGGAAGTCCTGCTTAGTCCAGTCTTTACCAAAGAAGACAAGAAGAAAATAGCAGGGGAGATTCTGAACAAGATAGGCGCAGATGTTATGGTCAAGAATTTTGTCAATGTCCTTGTAGATCGGGAACGAATAGATCAATTGAATGGGATCGAGGCGGCGTTTCGATCAAGTGTTGACGAAATTCGGGGAATTACTAGGGGTGAGGTGATTAGCGCCCAGGCACTGGAGGAATCCGACCTGACCCTAGTGACGGAAGCCCTTTCTAAAATGAGCGGCAAGAAGGTCTTGGTGACCACCAAAATAGACCCCTTCCTTATAGGAGGGCTCGTCGCCAGGGTTGGGGACATGGTTTTTGATGGCACAATTAGAACTCAGTTGAACCAGCTTAAGGAAAGCCTGAAGGGATAGGGACAATGCAAATAAGAGCCGAAGAAATCAGTCAAATTATTAAACAGCAGATCCAGGAATACGACAAGAAGGTCGAAGTTAGTGAAACCGGAACGGTGATTAGCGTCGGAGACGGTATCGCCCGTTTGCATGGACTAGAGAATGCAATGGCCGGCGAGCTTCTCGAATTCCCGCATGGGATCATGGGAATGGTCCTAAACCTCGAAGCCGACAACGTTGGAGCCGCCATCCTTGGTGAAGATGTTCACATAAAAGAAGGCGACACGGTGAAGAGGACAAACCGAATCATTCAGGTTCCGGTGGGGAAGGAGATGCTTGGAAGAGTGGTCGATTCTCTTGGTCAACCGATTGATGGAAAGGGGCCTGTCGACACAAGCGAATTCAGAATGATCGAAATCGTCGCTCCCGGCATAATCAAAAGAGAACCCGTTAAAGAACCCCTTCAAACGGGAATCAAGGCTATCGACGCGATGATCCCAATCGGACGTGGTCAACGTGAACTCATAATTGGCGACCGCCAGACAGGGAAGACAGCGATTGCGATTGATACCATAATCAATCAAAAAGACAGTGATGTAAAATGTATATATGTCGCCATCGGACAAAAACGTTCGACTGTCGCTCAGGTGGTTGCGACCTTGGAGCGCTTTGGCGCGATGGATTATACTACGGTAGTCTCTGCTACCGCTTCGGATCCGGCCCCGATGCAGTATATCGCGCCGTATTCCGGTGTAACCATGGGTGAATACTATCGAGACCATGGTCAGCATTCGCTGATCATATATGACGATCTCTCCAAACAGGCTGTCGCTTATCGACAGTTGTCTTTGTTGCTTAGAAGGCCTCCGGGCCGTGAAGCCTATCCGGGTGACGTTTTCTATCTTCACTCCAGACTTCTCGAGAGAGCCGCAAAGCTCAACCAAATTGATGGAGGAGGTAGCCTTACAGCCCTTCCCATTATCGAGACTCAGGCCGGTGACGTTTCAGCTTATATTCCTACTAATGTTATCTCAATTACTGACGGTCAGATCTTTTTGTCGACCGACCTTTTCTACTCCGGTGTTCGGCCAGCTGTTAACGTTGGTTTAAGTGTATCTCGAGTTGGTGGTAACGCTCAGATTAAGGCCATGAAGCAGGTCGCAGGAACATTGCGTCTCGATCTAGCTCAGTTCAGGGAACTTGAAGCCTTTGCTCAATTTGGGTCGGACTTGGACAAGGTCACGCAGGCCCAGTTGGCTAGAGGGACAAGACTGGTTGAAATTTTAAAGCAGCCCCAGTATGAACCAATGGCAGCGGAGAAACAGATAGCAGTCATCTTTGCCGCTACCAATGGATTTGTAGATGAATACGACCTAAGGGTGTTGATGGAATATGAGAAGCAGTACCTGAGCTATCTTGAAAGCAGCCATCCGGATATTTTGTCAGAAATCAGAGAAAAGAAGATCATTTCCGCCGAACTCGATTCAAAAATGAAGAAGGTACTGGATGAGTTCAAGGCGGTATTCAATCCTCCTTCTGTTTCTATCGTATAGCGAGTGGAAAACGCCTAACTTGGTTTGACATCCGGATTTAGTCCATAAGGAATGAGGTTGAAATGGCAAGTCTACGAGACATTCGTAAACGCATAGCCAGCGTCAAGAACACTCAGAAGATCACAAAAGCCATGAAAATGGTGGCGGCGGCCAAGCTGCGCAGGGCTGAAGAGGCGATCAAAGCCGGTAGGCCGTTCTCTGAGAAAATGCGCGAAGTGATGATGTCCTTGGCCGCGAGGACGCAAGCTCATCCAATGCTTGAGTCTCGTCCGTCTCAGAAGGCTCTTCTGATACTGGTTACAGCTGACCGCGGGTTATGTGGAGCGTTCAATACAAGTTTGCAGCGTCGCTCTGAGGCCTTTCTAAAAGAAATGAAGGCCAAGAGTATTCAAGTTGATTTGTTGACCGTAGGGCGCAAAGGAAATGACTACTTCCGCAGACGCCAGGTAACAATAGTCGAAAAATTTAACAATGTAATGAATAGCATAAGCTATGATTTGGCCGGACGAATTGTTTCCATTGTTGCGGAGAAATTTCTAGCCGGTGAATATCAGAGCGTTTACGTAGTGTACAATAGTTTTCGCTCAGCGGTTACGCAGGTAATAACACTTCGCAAGCTTCTGCCTATTACTCCGGACGAAGAAGGTTCGAAGCCTCGGCGAGCTTACTTGTACGAGCCATCAGAGGAGGAGATACTTCAAGAGCTTCTACCTAGATACGTTCAAGTACAAGTCTTCACCGGGTTGCTGGATTCCGTTGCGAGTGAGCACGGAGCAAGGATGTCTGCGATGGAGGCTGCGACCACCAACGCAGGCGAGATGATCAACAAGCTAACGTTGAAGCTTAACCGAAAACGTCAGGAATCGATTACAACAGAGTTGATGGAGATCGTCGGCGGGGCCGAGGCGCTCAAAGGTTAGCCGGAATCTCTCCATTACCAAAGTTTCATAAAGATCAGGAAGACGGTTTCAGGAGGAAATCCTAAAATGAGTGTAGGGAAAATCGTTCAAGTAATCGGCCCCGTCGTCGATGTCGAATTTCCGGAGAATCAGCTTCCGGAGATTTATAACGCCTTACTGATTTCAAATCCTGCGATTAACAGCGAGCCCGATAACCTAGTTGTTGAGGTGGCTCAACATCTAGGGGACAATACTGTACGAACAATTGCAATGGATTTGACGGACGGTCTTGTGCGAGGAATGCCGGTCAAAGACACCGGGGCTTCGATTCAAGTTCCCGTCGGCAAGGCGGTTCTTGGGAGGATCATAAA
>Ga0194044_10000206_pt1 | contig 27518 bp, 29 predicted proteins | sample JunL4417m_MetaG_FD_155460 | JGI IMG/M metagenome (GOLD analysis project Ga0194044, IMG submission 155460) | Anoxic zone freshwater microbial communities from boreal shield lake in IISD Experimental Lakes Area, Ontario, Canada - Jun2016-L442-17m | ecosystem: Environmental > Aquatic > Freshwater...
TTCAATGTTTGAAGTGATTTTTAAATACTAGTTTTTGATAATTTATCACTATTAGGCTTTTTCTTTTTTTATCAACCATAAAGCCAAACCAGTAGAGATTGGTACGGCTAAAACCAAGCCAATACTGCCAACTAAGGTGCGGACAATTTCTGTGGCCAACATTTCATTATTAATCGCTTGATGCCAGTTAGCAAATCCACTCTGCCCGCTGGAGAACAAAATTAATAATGATAGCGAAGCACCGGCATAGGCTAAAAATAATGTATTTGTCATCGAGCTAATATGCGCAATGCCAACCGCATGAGCTCTTTTATATACATCCCAGCGTGACTGGTTTATATTTGCTGCACTGATTTCTTTTACCGTGGCAACTTGAGCAATCACCACATCATCAAGGACACCCAAGGCGCCAATAATCATTCCTGCTAGTAATAAACCCTGAAAATTAATTTCACCAACACCTAAGCCCAATAAAAAACTAGACTCCTCGGTAGCAAGACCGCTTAATTTGGCTAAATTTATAAAGGCGTAAGAAAAACCGATAGTTATCATTAGACTTATAAAAATTGCCAGCACACCAACATGTGCCTCCCGCTTAAACCCCTCTGTTACATAAATTATTGCTCCCAAAATCACTAACGAACCAATAGTGGTAACAATTACCGGGTCTGATCCATCTAAAATTTGTGGTACTATATACCACATCATAACAACAAACGTTAACATTAATGATAACAACGAACGAAACCCCTTCCAACCACCAATGAGTAAAAGTATGGCAATAAATATTCCACCTAGCCACCAAATCGCATCAGTTCTTACATAATCAGTTATATAATAGTTGATATGACCCACATCATCTGATGAAGCTACTACTAAAACTCTATCTCCAGCATGATAGATGTTCTTTTTTATCGCATCAATTTGCCCAATGCCATTATATTCAAGCGTTTTATGTATATATGCTCCATCTAAACCAACTAACTCTAAATTTTGCTGGCGTGAAAACCCACCATCTAATTGTTTGACTTGCTCTTCAAGAATTACCTTGGTTACACGCGCCTCAAAAGTGGTGTCTGGGGCTGTTTGCTCTAAAGCAAAAACAGGCGAGCAATAGCCCGCCATAATTATTACAACACCAACTAGTAAACCAATTTTTTTTAAGTAAACCATTTAATTAATAACCATAAACCCAAAAGCACCATTACAATTCCACTTATTAACGGCGTCCAACGAGTTACCCGGGAGCTAATAGCAGTCAATCGTTGTGTATAAAGCATAACGAAAAATATCACTAACTGATCTAAGATATAGCAAAAAACATACAGAAGCAAGTAACCATAATATCCAACTTTTGGTAAATTAGCCGCTGTTAATATGGGAACGTACACTGCCGGCAAGCCAGCACTACATAGTAATTCAACCAAATTAATCGCCGCGGCTAATAAAAATACACCGATAAAGGCAAGTATCAACGAATTGTTTTGTGCTAAAGCTTTCAAGCGAAATATAATTGCCTTTCGTTTTTCACTTTCTACTATTTCACACCCACCATTTCTTTCCTGCCACCATTGTCTTAAGCTATAACCTCCGGCCAAAATGGCAAATAAAACAATGCCAACTTTCAACCATTTTAACATGCCGATCAATAAGTAAATATTTAACCAAGCAGTTAAAAACAAGAAGTATGTAATGGCAGATGCGGCAATAAAGCCTCCACCTAGCCAAATGACTCGTTTTTTATCTTGCTTGGTCATTAGCAGGCTAAGTAAAAACAACAGCACCCACAAAGCGCATGGATTCAAACTATCTAACAAGCCAATTATAATGGTTAATACTGGCAAAGAGAATTGACTCAACTCCAATTGACCCCACCAAGTTGTAATTTTCTTTGTCCCATCGATTGTTTTGCCCGTGCTTGAGGTTGTTGCGTTTGCCATTTGATTATTCGAATCCACCGCTTTAACGGGTCGGTCGTTGGCTTGATTGGTGGCAAGCATTAATGGTGAAACGGCATCTACATAGTTATTACTACGAGCATCATTTATTATGGCAATAATTTGTTGACCAGTAGTTAGCGCATCGTCAAAGCCAACCAATGGCTGGTTTTGTATTATGGTTAGTGGCACACCGCCTTGTTGCACATTAAGCGAGCCGGCGACTCGTGACATTAATTTAGCGTTTTCTTGGTTTTGCCAAACTTCAAATTTTTTAACACGAATTGAAATGTCTGACTTTGCTAGATAATCAAGAAAAGGAATTTCCTTGGCACAATGCGGACAACCTTCGCCATAAAACAAATACACATTGACTGGCTTGGTTGGTGCCGCCATAGTTACTGTTGGCACCAAAACGCCCACTAGCAACAATGAAATAACAAAAAAATTACCGATAATTTTTTTAAACATAGAATGAATGTATCACAAATTTTCTTTTTTTACCACTTCACCAAACATCTTTAAAGTGTTGAATTTTTGCCTGTTGCTTGGTTTTATTTACATCGATTGCGATCACATCTAATCTGAAATGAGAAATAAGTTTCTTTTGCCGTCTCATATATTCCTGAACTCCCTGCTTTAAACTTTTATTTTTTGTAAAATTTATCATCTCTGAAGCACTACCGTAAACCGTTGAGGTTCTGGTTTTTACTTCAATAAAAACCAGACAATCATTTTGCTTCATTACCAAATCTAGTTCCCAATAACTAGTTTTAACATTTCTCTCAACCAATACATATTTTCTCCGCATTAAAAAATCAAGCGCCAGGTCTTCACCCCATTTGCCAACTAGCTGATTATGCTTTACTGCTAACATGTGCAAAGAGCACTATAGCCTTCAATTGAAGGCTATAGGTGAAAAAGTTGAGTATTTTATGGAATGTATTTTTTAAATTCTTTTTTTTCTTCAGCTGCCCGTCTAAGTGTTGGTATCTTTTTTGCATCTTTATAAATCAACCAAACCCAAAGCGCTACTCCGGCCAACCAGATTATATACCAAAATCGTGCTGACAAAACCACAATCATTTGCCAGGAAAAGAAAAATAATACTAGTCCAATTACTGCATTTGTGGTGGCGCAAATTATTAGCCGTGAAAATATTCTGGCATAATAATTTTTTGGCTCTTGTCGATTTCGCCACCAGCTGTAAATTGCAACCCCTACTAAGGTTAAAATTGAAATTATTACCGCGACACGGCTCACACCTAATAACTCTCCTGGCCTTGAATTGAACCAGAAATTTAATGTAATCCAGTTTCCCATAGGTTATATCTTAGTAAATAGTAGGCCATAATGATAATGTCCGGCCTCAAACTCATCCTCAAGCACTAATCCTAGTTTTTTTGCAGCGGTTAGTAGCAACTCCTTTCGAACACGTTCTTCAAGTGGCGGCCCGAGCGGTGAGCTGACATTTTTCCACTCAACCACCAACATATACCCATCTTTTTTTATCAATCTAATTGCTTCTCTTAATATTTGCGGCCGATGCTGTGACTGATACAACACATTAATCAACAAAGCTACGTCTACGCTTCCTGACTCAATTTTTGTCGCATTATACACCTCCAAATTACTCCAAATAGTTTCTATGTTGGTAAAATTTTCTTGACGAGCTACTCGTGAAATTCGCTCGAGCACTGTTTTTAAAATATCAACCGCATAAACCTTGCCCTTTTTACCAATCATCGAAGCGACAGGAAACACAAACAATCCAGAAGCGCCACATCCAAGATTTGCTACCTTCATTCGCTCAGTAATTCTTGCCTTGCTAATGATTAAATTTGTATCCAAAAGAACACTATTTGCCAATCCTGGTATTATCATTGTTTTTTTTTAATTATCTACAGTAAGTATAGATAATTTTTTGATTTTTCTCAAGCTCTTGTAAGCTCCTTAATTGGCCTATAGGTTAGGCGGTGTTCATTACTAACGCCAAGTTGCTGTAAGCTTTTTTGATGAACTTTAGTGCCATACCCTTTATGAACTTCAAAATAATACCCAGGCAGTGATTTGCTCAGGTTGATCATTATTTTGTCTCTTGTGACTTTAGCTATTATCGATGCGGCTGCAATTAAAAATTCTAATTGATCTCCTTTTATGATTGCCTTTTGATTACCATGCCATTCCGGCAATTGCTGATTACCATCTACTAATAGTAATTTAGGCACAACCGATATGTTGTTTAAAGCTCGACGCATAGCCAAAAAGGTTGCTTGCAAAATATTAATTTGATCAATTTCTTTTGCACTTGCCCGGCCAACCCCTATTATTAAATCGGAATTAATAATTTGCTCAAAGAGCGCTTCTCTTTTTTTTACAGAAAGTTGTTTTGAGTCGCGGACCGAGTTTAACAACGATGGTGAAATTTTTTTGTTCGCCCTAGACAACACCGTTGCTGCCACTACCGGACCAGCCCAGGCACCTCGTCCTGCTTCATCCAATCCAGCCACCGCAAACTTATTAATTTTAAAATTCATAAATTAGCTAATATTAGCTAATTACTTACTTCTATCAAAAACTACTGTTATCTTTTTCCCTTTTTTTTGCTGTAGATATTGATAGGCTGCTAAGGCAGCAACTGTACCCTGACCAGAAGCAATTGTGATCTGTTTGAATTCTACATTTGTCACGTCACCCGCCGCAAAAACTCCCGGTGTACTTGTTTGGCAACGATTGTCAATTTTAATTTGCAATCGTTCATCACGCTCTACTAAATCTGCAACCAAATCAGTGTGAGCTATCCTACCAATCTCAATAAATACACCATCAACTTTTATAGTTCGCTCTTCGCTTAAGTTGTTATCAATGATTACCATTTCACGTACGGCCGTGTCTCCAGTAATTTTTTTAACCGTATTGTTTTCCAAGACTTCAATATTTTGGCGACTTTTAACCTCTTCAACTAAACCATCAAATGCTCTCAACTGATCGCTTCGATTGATTAAATAAACCTGCTTTGCAATTTTTGATAACACTTCTGCAGCATCAAGCGCGGCATTACCACCACCAACTACTGCCACTATTTTGTTTCTATATAAGGGTCCGTCACAATTTGCACAATAAGAAATCCCTTTGCCGGTAAACTCCATTTCGCCCTCTATGGCTAATCGTCTGGGCACTAAACCCATGGTTATTAAAATTGTTTGGGATTCAAATGACTCTTTTTGAGTATGTACAATAAAATTTCCGTCATCTTTTTTATTAATTTGACTAACTTCCGCTAATTTATATTGTACACCTGCTGTTTTTAAGTGTTCCTCCCATTTTTGAATCAAATCAAAATTCATAATGCTTGTAAAGCCCGGATAATTTTCAATTTCACCAGCCCAAACCAACTGCCCACCCAAATCTTTACTAATTAACAATACTTTCATTTCCCTCCTTACTGCATAAATTGCGGCTGTAATACCAGCAGGACCACCTCCAATAATTATCAATTCGTATTTTTCCATTTTGTTATTTGTTATCAATTATTTATTAACTCTTGTTCTATTTTACACTTTTTTGACTATTTTACAATGCCATTATAATTGTTCTGCGCGGAACAATAACAATTTCATCAAAGGTTGTTTTACCATTTCTGTCTACATTAATGTAGACAGAAATGTAGGCTGTGGAAAAATTGAGCTTAAATATTTAGTTATGCACATGTTATTAACAGCAAAATCACCTTAAAATAATTTTAAATCAGATGTGATAATATCAAAATGTTCCGCGTGGAACATTTTATGTGAGGTAAAGGATAGGTTATGCTTTTGAAAATATAACTAAAAATATTAATTATTTTTATTAAGACGAAATCAAATAATGTTTAAATAATGACTTAATTAAAAAGAGCTTTCCGATAAATTATTTTCACGATCTAGGTTATAAATATGAAGGGTCTTATAAATAAGATTTACTATAAAGAAGGAATTATACACAGTCAGTCCAATGTAAATGAAAAAGGATTAAAAGGGCCAACACATTGATTAATCAAGATTAAAATATTCATGTAACTACTAAGCATGACACACCACCTAAGTTAAACCTCATAACAATCTTCTTTTATGGCTTAAAATACAAAATAAAAGGCAAATGCCTTTTACTATGTGGACCCAACTGGAGTCGAACCAGCGACCTCTTGCATGCCATGCAAGCGCTCTAACCAACTGAGCTATGGGCCCAAATTTTATTTAATATTAGCCAAAATGTGCCCCCGGGCGGAATCGAACCACCATCAAGACGTTAGGAGTGTCTCGTTTTATCCATTAAACTACGGGGACAAAAACCCGCCGTCAGCCAAAGTAACCGCCATTTATTTCAAGCTGGCATTTATTGTACCTAATAAAATTTATTTTGACAAATACAGCCCATTAAGGCTAGAATTAGAATATAATTTTAGACACTAACAGAGTAAATTATGTTTACCAAAGACGAACGTATCAAGGGGCGCGATGTTGAAACGGTGATTGGCCCTTCCGTCAAGGTTAAAGGTGACTTTGTCGGACAAGGAGATATTATTATAGAGGGCTTTTTAGAGGGCACATTGAAAACAGTTGGAAATTTATTTGTTGGCCAAAATGCTGAAATTACCGCAAGTGTTCACGCCAAAGAAGGAAAAATTTCTGGCAAAGTTGTTGGTAATATTAAAATGAGTGGCTTTCTTGAAATTACCGCTACTGCACATATCGATGGCAATATTTTAGCAGGGCAGTTATCAGTAGAGCGCGGTGCTGTAATTAATGGACAGCTATCCATGAAAGAGTCTGGCACAAAAGTAACGACCAATGAAAACGTCGCCGCTTAACCAATAACCGATTAAACCATGCATGTTTATATTTATGAGGATTTTTTAAGTAATGGTAAATACGCCTCACTATTAGCCAAAATTGAAACACGGATTACAGACCTTGGCTTAAATGGTAAGATCTGTCGTTTGGCAACAATAAAAAACTATCACGACCTTATCAGAGATGAAATTCGTAGAGGTGCAAAAACCATTGTTGCTGTCGGTAACAACGTTACCTTAAATAAGGTCATTAACGCTGCGCAGCAAAGTGGTGTGCCGGTTGGTTTTATTCCTATTGGCAAACAAAATAACTCCATTGCTGCGGCGATCGGTATCGAGCCAGAGTTAGCTGCCTGTGACATTTTGTCGGCACGTCGCATTGAAATCTTAGATCTAGGCGTGGTAAATAATCAGTTTTACTTTTTAACTGAGGCTGAGGTAGACGGCGATGCTACAATTTCTTTAAAAACTAGTTTTACGATTGAAACTCCTAAGGCGGCTAAATTAAAAATTATAAACCTTGTTTTAGATTCTCAAGCAAGAAATTTAGCCGCTTTTTCTCCTACAGATGGTCGAATGGAGCTTTGGATTGAAACTCAAGTCAGCGGTGGAATATTTAAAAAATCACATCTCGGCCAAAGTATTTTTGGCTCCAAAGAGTTTTATTTAGAAAAAGCCACGGCTCAATTAATATTAGATAAAAGCTTGGTTTTAAGTCCTCCTGCTGAAATTCATGTTATACCAAAAACACTCCACCTAATTGTAGGTAAAAATAGAAATTTTTAGTCCACAATAATGTAGACATAAATAAAAAAACAATCACGATTGATTGTTTTTTTATTTTATAAACTTTTAGACAGTTACAGCCTGCTTTTGTTTAAAGACAATATATTGCTGCAAAATGGTTAACAAGGTTAAAACCAGCCAATACAAAGAGAGTCCACTTGGTAAAGTAACACCAATTACTACGGTCATTACTGGCATCATGTACAACATTTGCTTATTCATAATTGCTGCCATGCTCTCATCCTTTGCGCCAGAATCTTTAATTGGCGGTTTTTGTGTTGACATCATTTTTGCTTGCCAAAATTGGGCAGCGCCCGCCAAAACGGCTAAGTAGGGGTTTGGCTTGGATAAATCAAGTAAATTAAAAAAGCCATGAGGGTTAATTTGAATTGACGTCCCTTTTGACACAAAAAAATAAATGAGACCATTTAAATCTTTGGCGGTTATGTCTCTAAAGACTTGAAAAACAGCGAAAAAAAATGGCAACTGAATAAGTAGCGGTAAACATGAAGCGAATGGATTAATTTTGTGCTCTTTATAAAGAGCTATTGTCGCCTTAGCTTGGGCTTCTTTATTATTAGCAAATTCCTTTTTTAGAGCTTCGAGCTTGGGCTGTACTTCTTGAAGTGATTTTTGCGCTTTCACTGATTGTTGCGATAATGGCCAAAGAATTGCTTTAATAACTATAGTCAGCAGTATTATTGCAAAACCTAAATCTAAAAAAGCAACATGCAAATACAACCAAATTAAAACATTTAAGATTGGCTGGTAAAAAATGACATTAAACATAGTATAAAAATAATTATTATTTAACCGGATCCCATCCACCCTTGTTCCACGGATTGCAACGCACTACTCGCCAAAAAGCTCTAAAACCTCCTTTTATTAACCCATGCTTAGTTAATGATTCAATGGCATATTCCGAACAAGTTGGTTTAAAACGACAATATCCGTATGGATAAAGCGCTTTAAGCCAGCCGTGGTCGAATGAAAGTGTTTTTTGATAAAACCTAATACCTTGAATCGCGATATATCGTGGAAGGTGTGTAAGCCACATAAGTTTATTTTGACAGAACTTGTAATTTTCGTAAATGTTGTTGTAACGACAAGCTAAATTCCTGAAAGGTGGCGTTTTTGGCTTTGGGTAAAACAATTACCACTAAATCAAACTTTAAACTACTAGCACGAAAAAAACGGTGCAACAGTGCACGCGTTCGTCTCTTTAGTTTATTGCGCTCAACCGCTAATTTACTCACCTTGTTACTTACAATTATACCAAAGCGTGGGTTATTTTCTGATTTTATCACCCTTACACCCATTAAATCGTCGTAACTTGAATGTTTACTAGCAAATAATGGCTTAAAATCTTTGTCCAGGCGCAAGCGCTGGCTCTGATTAAACATTTATTTGGTTAAGGTTTTTCTGCCTTTGTCGCGTCGACGTTTAATGACGTTGCGGCCATTTTTAGTCAACATCCGTAACAAAAAACCATGCTTAGTTTTTGCTCGTTTTTTGTTTGGCTGATATGTTCTTTGCGGCATATCTTTCACTACTAATTAGTAATTAATTCTACTTTAATTCGTTTCAAGACTAACATCTTTATCTTATTTAGTCAATAAGTAGTTAGTCTTGTTAAATTTTTCCTTTTTGGTATGTTTATACACAGGTTATCAACAGGCTGTGCTCTTTCAGCATATGATTAAGCCTGATATACTATTCCCAACAATAAATAATAACGGCAATGCACTATGAACAATGAACAGCTGTGGCAAGCGGCTCTAGGTGAGATTGAACTCACCCTGTCTCGTGCCAATTTTACCACCTGGTTTAAAGACACGTTTATCTCACAATTCGAGAACGATCAAGTTATTATTTGCGTGCCGAATGCGTTCACTCGTGCTTGGTTAGAAAAAAAATATCATCAAGAAATCTTATCAGCTTTAAAACGAGTATCTAGTCAAGCAATCGTACAAATCATGTACAAGGTTGAAGGTAGGCGGAGTGTCACACCACAACAATCAAAACCAACAGAGGCTAAACAGGTGGCAACCCAGTCACGTCCAGCACCACTCGAAACCACACCAATTAATCGTTTTGGTTTAAATAATCGCTATACCTTTGATCATTTTGTAGTTGGTAAGGGCAATGAACTAGCACATGCTGCCTGCCAGGCAGTGGCCGCTAACCCTGGCTCTGCTTATAATCCTTTGTTTATATATGGAGGGGTTGGTTTAGGTAAAACACACCTTCTACAAGCAATTGGTCACACACTTTCAAAGCGCACAGACAAAATTTTGTACATCACCTCGGAAAAATTTACCAATGACTATATCCAATCCGTTAAAAGCGGCCAAGCCAGGGAATTCAAAGAACGTTATCGAAACGTTGACCTGCTTTTAATTGATGATATTCAGTTTATGGCGGGAAAGGATGGCACACAAGAAGAGTTTTTTCACACCTTTAACGAACTTCATCAAAAAAACAAACAAATCGTTTTAACCTCGGACCGACCACCAAAATCCATCCCAGCCCTTGAAAAAAGGTTGTTGTCCCGTTTTGAATGGGGCATGATTGCTGATGTTGGCCAGCTCGACGTTGAAACACGCTTTGCAATTCTAGAAAAAAAATGTAAGGAAAAAAGCTACATTTTATCTCAAGAAATTCTCAACTATATTGCCACAAATGTACAAAACAACATTCGCGAACTTGAAGGTGCGCTCAATCGTTTAATTGCTTATCATGAATTTAATAATCAACTTCCTAACCTAGAATCAACTAAAGAAGTATTAGCAAATATTATTTCCACCTTTCAACAAAAAAGCAGTAGTCCTAAAGCAATTATTGAGGCTGTTTCTAGATTTTATGATGTGGACATTAAAGACATCCTTGGTCAAAGTCGCAAAAAAGAATTAGTAAACCCAAGACAGATCATTATGTTCCTTATGCGCGAAGAAGCAAATGCCTCCTTTCCCACCATTGGACAAGAGCTTGGCGGTAGAGACCACACCACCGCAATGCATGCTTATAATAAAATTCAAAAGGAGCACAAAGAAAACGCTAGGGTTAAACAAGAGATTGATTCCATTAAACAACTTATTTATAATGAGTGTATATAACCTTAGAGAATTTTAATTGTGGATAGCCTCTGTATATCAATAAGACTTATACCCAGAAATACTGTTAATTTAGGTTTTGCCAAATTTTCATCCACACCGTCCTTAAAGTCATCCACACAAAAATAATTAATCTTAGTGATTTACATCACTTAGATTAGATAAAAATTAACTTTCCCACACTTTTCCGTTGCTTATTACTATTACTGTATTTATATATTACATATATTAATTAATTAACACAGGGAGGATATACAAAGATATGAAATTTTCTAGCTTAGAAGAACATTTAAAAAACGGGTTATTCATCGTTGGGCACGGCACAGGAAAAAACCAAAATCTTCCTATTTTAGGCAATGTGCTAATCAGCTGTCAAAGGGGTGAAATAAAATTATCTGCCACAAATCTTGAAATTGGTATTAGTTGTATAGTTCGGGGTAAAGTTGATGTTGAAGGTAGTTTTACGGTTGATGCTAAAATTCTAAACGACTACATAACCTTGTTGCCCAACGAGAAAGTTGATATTGAAGTGTTGAATCAAAATTTGGTTATTAGTTGTGCTAACTATCAAACCAAGATTAGGGGGTTGCAGGCAGATGATTTTCCGGTTATTCCTCAACTTGAACGGGTTGATGCAATTAAAATAGACGCTCAGGAATTGCGCAGGAGTTTAAATCAAGTTGTGTTTGCAGTAGCGGGTAGTGAAACAAGGATGGAGCTGTCTGGTGTTTTATTACGAGTAGTTGATCAAACTTTGGTTTTAGTGGCGACAGATAGTTATCGTTTAGCAGAAAAGAAAATATTATTAGGTATGGCAGATATTGAAAATAGCGCCCTAGATATAAGCGCCATAGTTCCCGCTAAAACAATTCAAGAGCTGGTTAGAATTTTGGGTGGTATTAAAGATGAGCTTGATGGTGGTGCCAAACAAGTTGAAATCTATCTCTCAGACAATCAGGTAATGTTTGTATATGATAGTGTTGAGTTAGTTTCACGGCTAATTGAGGGGCAATATCCAGACTACCAACAAATAATTCCTCAAAATCCAAAAACCAGAGCAGAGGTAGAGGTTGAACAATTTAGCCGCGCGGTAAAGGCCGCTGCACTCTTTACGAAGGCGGGTATAAATGATGTTAATCTAGATATACCGCGGAGTAAAAATGAACTTGTTATTTCGGCCACTTCCGGTCAAACTGGCGAGAATATAACTAAAATATCGGCTGTTACAGAAGGAGAAGATAATTTTGTAGTAGTGAATTATAGATTTTTACTAGATGGCATTAATACGATCGCAGTTGATTCTGTGGTTTTAGAGGTGGTGGATGGCAACACGCCTTGCGTTTTAAAACCAAAAAATCAAGAGAACTATTTATATGTAATTATGCCAATCAAACAATAATTAATTATTGTAAAACAAAAAACTGCCACAATGTTGTGGCAGTTTTTTGTTTTACTTAATTGTTAGGGTTAAGGGTGGAGCTAAAAATTCTTCTTTACCCCAGGTATATGCCGTTGCATTTAATTGATAAACGCCTTTATTTATTGGCTTTATCCAATTATAGGATGGTGAGGCACCTGGTAATTGAAGCGTGGTTATATCTGTTGTTTTATTGTTAATTGTATAACTTAGGGTAAGTTTGGTTACCCGCTCTGGTGAGGTGATTGAAAGCTGAAGGTTGATTGGGGTGGATGAATTAGTTGATGAACTGTTGGACAATGGTAACCAAGTGATGGTAGGGCTTAGGATTGTTGCCGAGTTACTGTTGTTAAAATTTATTGTTTGTGTACTGCAATTGTCAACGTCATCACAGGCGGTGACGGATAATTGATGAAAGCCAGAGTCTAGAAATGAAATATCTTTTTCCATTCCAAAGGGGTACGTCGTCACCTCACCAATAAAGACAGAATCAATGGTAAAAGAAATTCTAGCCACACCTCTAGGGGCGGTAAGAGCACTTAATTTAATTCGTAGTTGGTTATCCGTTATCGTTTGATTTGCATATGGTTCCTCAATAGTAAAAACGGGACGGTTTTCTACTTTATGTACATTATCTTTTTCTGTGGGCGGGGTTCCCGTGGCAATAAGTTTGTGTTTTTGTGCCCAGGCTCGTACAGGCGTTTCCCAGAGGTTAAATTGAGGGTCTAGTGCTGGATTAGCAGGATAAGGTCCGCGTGGGTCAGTTTTATCAATATAGTACAGAATGTTGTGTGGTTGACTGAAGTTTTTTTCAACAATATAGCTTGGTGGTGTGTCTTCTGTGGCGAGTAGACCGGAGGCTTTGTCAATTTTTATAATACTACTACTAGCAATATTACCATCGAGCACTGGTTTGCCGGTTTTGTTGTTCTCTGGGGCAATAAAGCTTTCTTTTGGTGTATTCTTTAAGACTTTTTCCATGTAGTCGTGCCAAATTGGTGCAGCCACTACACTACCATCAGCACCGCGCTTCATCGAAGTATTATCGTTATTTCCCACCCATACTCCGGTGACTATTGAAGGAGTGTAACCAACCGTCCAAGCATCTTTATAATCATTCGTAGTCCCAGTTTTTGCCGCTACTGGGCGATCGCTTAATATTAAGTTATTGCGCAAACCAAAGATATAGGCCCGTGCATTATTGTCTGATAAAACACTAGTAACCTGACGGGCAATTTGTGGCTCAAAAACTTTGGTTTTTTGTTCTTGGTATTCTTCTAAAACTTTTCCAGACTGGTCCTCAACGCGCAGTACAGGGGAAATTTGATGAACATAGCCGTCTTGGGCAAAAGCACTATAGGCATTAGCGTGCTCTAGTAACTGAATCTCACCTCCACCTAACACCAATGAAAGGCCGTATTGATCAGGGTTTCTTAGGGTGGAATAACCCATGGTTTGCGCCAGGGTAATAACGTTTTTAATGCCGACTAAATAAATTGTTTTAACGGCGGGAATATTTAATGAACCGGCTAAAGCCTTGCGCATGCTAACTGGACCGTGTTCAGTGTTGTCATAATTATGGGGCTCGTATTTAGTGCTCGGGTCGGTGGAGAAATTAGTAACCACGTCGTATAAAATAGTGTTAGGGGTATAGCCCTTAATAAAGGCGGCAGCATAGACAATTGGTTTAAAAGAAGAGCCTGGTTGTCGGGGACTGGTGGTGATATTTACCTGCCCATCTATCTTATTACTGAAATAGTCTTTAGAGCCCACCATGGCCAGAATTTGGCCAGTTTTTGGGTCTATGGAAACAAGAGCCGCGTTAGTTGCGTTGTATTTAGTTTCGTTTTGTGGCTCTCGGGCGGAAATAACCTCTTCGGCTGCTTTTTGTTTGTCTAAATCAATCGAAGAAATGATTTTTAATCCGCCTTGTTCAATAGTTTTCTCGCCGTATTTATCAGATAAATATTCTTTTAAGTACATTACAAAGTGAGGTGCGAGAATATTTTCTTTGGGCTTGGAAAAGATCACCTCTGTTTTTTTTGCCTTGTCGGCCTCATCTTGTGAAATATAGCCTTGCTTTGCCATTTGATCGAGGATGTATTTTTGTCGGCCAAGTAATAATTCTCGGTTTGGTCCGAAAGGAGAATAACGGCTAGGTGCCTGAGGAATAGCTGCTAAAATAGCAGCCTCGGGCAGAGAAACATCGCGGACACTTTTGCCAAAAAATCGTTGACTGGCTGATTCAACACCATAGGCGGTTGAACCATATGGAATTTCATTTAAATAAAGCTGGAGAATTTCATCTTTGGTGAATTTTTTTTCTAACTGATAGGCTAAAATCAATTCCTTTGCCTTGCGAATGTAAGATTTTTCATTGGTTAAGATCGCATTTTTTACAAATTGTTGAGTAAGGGTTGAACCACCCGCACTTTTTCCTAAAAAAACATTAGTAACTATAGTGCGTAAAATAGCCCAAACACTAAATCCGCCGTGATTATAAAATTTTTTATCCTCTATTGCTATGGTGGCGTTGCGAACATTTTTGGGAATATCGTTTAAATTAATGAGCGTGCGTTTTTCCTCGCCATAAATTTCATACAAAACCGTTTTACCGGTACGGTCGAAGATGCGCGTACTTTGAGCGACTTGGCGATCAATTAGTTTATTGGGATCTGGTAGGCCACGAGAAAGGTAAAAAATACCAATAACAATTAAAATTAAGCTAATGGCACAGATAATAAGGAAATTTTTAAAACTAAAAATACGTCGCCAGAGTGGTTTTTTTAATTTTTTATTATGACGCGGTTCTTGCCAGTTTTGGCTAGCCTCAGACTTAATTTGTAAAGATGGTATGGGCATATCATGTGGATAAGTTGTTTATATACTAATTATGGTATTTTTATTCAGTTATGTAAAATAGCCGACTATATAGTAGGTAAGTTTAGATAAGTAGTCAAGAGTTTATTGGCTGTGTTTAAACAATACTACACCAAAATTGGTGTAGTAGTATGGTTTTAATAGTTTTGGGTATTTACAGATATTTCGCCCAATGTATCTGTGTATCTGAAGTTTTTGTCCGCTTCCTTATTATATATCAATAAAGAGTAAAGAAGCAAAAATTTGGGTGGAATGAAAAGTAATTCAACAAATAATTTCCTTATTATGAGCCATTTTTGATTTTTTAATGCGCTTGACAATCATTGTGTATGGTAGTATAAATATAAGTCATTAAGACGTAGTACATTCAACAATTCGGAGGTTACCAAATGAAGAAAATTCTCATATTGTTGGCAGTAATAACTTTTACAGCCATCGTGGGTGGCATACTGGACATCTGTATAATTGGCGACGCACTTTCCTCGCTACCCCAGTGGAAAAGAGTTGCCAATATTTTAGTACATGACTGCTTAGGTTTCATTGTCGGAGGAACGATGATGGTTCTCTACAAACCTTGGACTTGATAATCACACAACCGTACTATTATGTATAAAACTTGCCGGCGTCATTTCGATGACCGGCTTTTTTCTTGCCCAAAAAAATCAAAAACAACATTCTGAATTGTAAAGATTATTTGTTGAATTCCTTTTCATGAAACCAGATACACAGTGTTGGACGATGTGCCACCCCCTAATTTCTTTATGGCATTTCGTCCAACTCGTTATTATACGAAAAATAAATATTTTTCAAAAAATTAATTGCAGTTATTTTCGGTAAAAGGTGGCGGCTTGTTCCGGTGGTACGGAATTAATAATTATGCCTGAGTCGATTTCCACACCAGCCCAAACAGAATCTCTGGGTTGTAATTTAAGGCAAAAATGTTGTTCATGGTGTGATGCCACGTGATGGGTGTGAAAGTTGTATGGCAGATTAAGGATGTGAAGTTTAACCAAGGCTCGTTTTAAAGCATAGGCGAGAGATTTTTTTTCGGCCTGATTCAAATCGGCTAATCCGTTTGCGTGGCGTTTGGTATAAAACCAGAGTTCATAGTGGTATTCACTGGCATATGGAGTAAAGGCTAGAATGTGTTTATCCTCATAAACCTTGCGTTTGCTTTTTTGTTCTTGTTCGAGTATGGCACAATATGGACATTTGTGATGCTCGGCACGATAGTTTTGCACAGCAGTTAACTCGGCCAGTACTTTAGGAGAAAGTAGCTCGCTTGCAAATAATTGTGAGTGACTGTGCTGGAGTGATGCGCCGGCGGGTGCACCACTGTTTTTAAAGACTAAAATAAAATCAATTTTTGGATTTTGGCTGGCCACTATCATGCGTTTGCAATAAACTGATAATATTTGTTCAAATTTTGATAATGAAAACTGGTGCATTTCCAGACAATGATTTGGCGTTTCCACAATCACTTCTTGCGTGCCATAGGCTTTTGGATTGGTTAGTGACAGTGCAGAGTATTTATTTTTTAATATCATTGCATCCCATTTTTGACGAGACCCAACGTGGTCTAAAATTAAATTTGGTTCTATGCCGTCTGGGCAAAGTCCGCAAGGTCTGTTGGTGTGAGTGATTTGATCATCGTCAATATCACGCGGTCGAATGGCGCGGCGGGGTGTGATAATAACGTATTTTGGTAAAAAATAATCTTTACGAATTTCTGAAGCTTGTTTTTTTAATATCATAAAAATAATGTAAGCCTTTTTAGTATACCATAATTAGCTTGAGATAAAAAAAGAGCCGGCCTTATGGCCGGCTCTTAGTAACAGAGTGATTATTTCAACGCAGCTTTGATTAATTTCTCAATCTCACTAAATGGTACAGCGCCTGGAATGGCTTGGCCATTTACAAAGCTACCTGGTGTGCCCTGAACACCTAAGCTTTGACCGTAGGACATATCCTCATCAACCTTTTTGGTAAACTTACCAGAGTCTAAGCAGGATTTAAACTTGGCTTCATTCAAGCCAACGTCTTTTCCGGCTGAAACAATGTACTCATCATTTAACTTGTCCTGATTTGCATAAATTGCGTCAGAGTATTCCCAAAATTTATTTTGTTCACCAGCACATTCGGCAGCCTCAGCAGCTTTCCGTGCATACGGGTGGATACTATCTAGTGGGAAGTGCTTAAATATCCATCGCACATCTTTTGGATATTTTTGCATCACTTCTTTCATGGTGTCATGAAAGCGGCTGCAAAAAGGGCATTGGTAATCAGAGAATTCAACAATCGTAACCTTGGCATTTTTATTACCTCGAACGTGGTCACTGTTGGCAATTTTAATGCTTACTGGTTTGCCAGCAGCGGCATTGCCCGCATCATTGCCAGCAGCCGGGTTATTTTTTGTCGGCGCAGTGTTGTCGACTGCTGCTACTGTGTCAGAATTATCACCAGAGGATGTGCCCATCTGTTGTTTGAGGTACATGCCCAAAAAGACAACAAAGCCAATAAGGGCAACAACGGCTAAGCCGCTTGTAAAACCGAGCCAGAAGCTGGTCTTTGAACGAATCATTGTTTTCGTTTCCATAGTTCGGAATAAATAATTAATAAGTTATCCATGATAATGAGGTTTGTGAACACATTTTTCACAATACTCTATCCAAGGCTCGCGTCGCAAATCTTCTGGCTTGATTTCGGCACCACATTCAATGCAACGTCCATAAGTACCGTCATTAATGCGGCCAATTGCATCTTCGATGCGGCCCAATATTTCTCGATGTACTTTGAGGAGTGATTCCTCGATTAAATCTTCAGTGGCATCGTTTGCCAAATCTTCATGGCTAGGATTGTCCACAGCCTCTTCTGGCTTGGTCAAGCGGGTGATTTCATTTTGCACCTCTACTCTTTCCGCCTCTAGGCGTTCGGCCATCTCCCGTAAAAAGGGCTCTTGGTTCATGGTCGTGGGTTAATTTTAAAAGTGGTTACATCTTAACATATCTTTTCAGAAAAACAAATAGCGGTAGCGCTAAGGTTGGCACACCTTAGCTAGACATGTCAAGGGGATATAACAATACGGATAATAACCTGGTTTTTCACAACAAGGTCCGGTTTGGAATCCACAGTCTGCCTTTTTGGTAAAAACTTGAGTAATAATAAAATAATCTTTAACCTGGGCGACGCCAACCCCAGATTGATTGTATTCTGCATTCAGCATGTTGCGTCTGTGTCCCGGGCTGTTAAGCCAGCCAACAACCGCTTTTTGCTCGACGTCTTCTATTTGGTTGTAGGTGATTTGCCATAGCGTTATTGAAGGCGACTGCTTAGTTTTATTTTTGCGCAAAATAATTTCTTCTTGTAACGAGGCTAGCTTTTTTTGATCTGTTTTTGCCTCATCGATTCGTGCTTCGTAACTAGTATTTAATATGTTAAGCTCGCTCTGGCAATCAATTTTAGGGACATTGTCAGCCTCATACGCCGCCTCTTTAATTGATGGCACCAGTGCAATATTTTCAGCGCTTGCGGAAAAGTTAAATATTTTTTGACTATTTAATCGATTGTTGTGATAAAGACCAAAAACTTGTCCCTCGTGGTGAATAAAGGGATAGCTACAAAGCTTAGTTTGTATAATAATGCTTTGGTTTTCATTGGCTTGGTCTTGACTATGTAGTCGAGCGGTCTCTGCTAGCTCATCATTCCATGTCAGCTTACCAAAGCCGAACTTAACCCGCTCGATATTCACCTTATCATGTATTTGTTTAGCCATGAGGGTAAGTAGTGGGGAAGATGTGCTTTTTTGCGTTAACGAAGGATTACTAGTGGGCGTTGACGTGATAAAACCAATCGGTATTTTAGCCAAATTTTTATTGCTTATTGGCAAACCAATTTTTCGATAGAGCTTTACCGCCTCTCCTCCGGAATGAAAAGAGTATTCAATTAGAGATTGATTGTAAAAGTAATATGTGTTGGGTTTATTGGAAATAATCACAAACCTGCCAGCGAGTTGTCGTTTATTTTTTGAATCAAGTATTTTATTTAATTGTTCTGAAGATTTTTTCCAACCAACTTGGCTAATCACTTGAAGGGTGTCGGGTAAGTTGCTTAAAAAATACCGTTTTTGGTCGGTTGGGTTAATATACCAAGCCTGCCCCTTGCCCTCTACTTGTATTAATATGCGACCGCGTAAACGCTCGGCCAAGGTTTCTGCTCGCAAAATAGTTGGCGGGCAGAATATGGAAAAACTTAATAGGAGAAATAATAGATATTTTACTTGACGCATGTTTTTTAGTTTCGGATGTATTTTACCCCGAGTAATATATCTCGTCAAAGATTACATGCGGTCTTTGGGGTAGAGACGATGATAAAAAAACTGTTTAGCTAATTCCACAATACATAAGTAAATACCGACTAACAGATAAATAACTATCACAACCTGTAAACTTAACGGCTCAAAACCGAATAAATTGGCAAAAATTGGTTGTATGAGTAAAAGCGAGCTAAGCAATACGGCTATCGCGGTAATGACTAAATATTTACTGGGCTGGGACTCTATAAATGGAATTTTGCGGGTTCGAATAATAAAGATGACTAATGTTTGGGTAGCTAATGATTCAATAAACCAACCAGCCTGGAATGCTCCGTCATGCAAACCAAAAATTTTAAATAACAGAAAAAAGGTCATAAAATCGAACAATGAGCTGATTGGCCCAAAAATAACCATAAAGTTACGAATAAAGAAAATATCCCAGTGTTTTGGCTTGCTCAGATATTCGCCGTCAACAGTGTCAGAAGGTATGGCAATTTGAGAAAAATCATATAAAAAGTTGTTAAGCAAAATCTGTCCCGGTAGCATTGGAAAAAAGGGGAGATAGAGCGCGGCGCCGATCATGCTAAACATATTACCAAAGTTGGATGAAAGACCCATCATGACATATTTCATGGTGTTGCCAAATGTTTTACGACCTTCTAATACTCCGTCCATTAATTCACCCAACCCTTTTTGCATTAAAATGATATCCGCCGTTTCCTTGGCGATATCTACTGCGTTGTTGACTGAAATTCCCACATCAGCAGCCTTGAGTGACGGCACGTCATTTATGCCATCGCCGAGATAGCCAATAACGAGATTGCGCTTACGTAAAGCAGTAATGACTCGTTCTTTTTGTGCTGGTGAGAGGCGGGCCAAAATTGTGGCGTTAAGTGCTTTTTCGGCAATAGCATCATCAAGCATGTTGTTAATGTCGATGTCTTCTCCAGTAAGAATGCCTTTAATTGGTAGGTCTAGTTCCTCACAGATTTTTTTGGTTACCAAGGGGCTATCACCGGTTAGAATTTTTATTTCGACCCCGTGTTGTTTCATAAAAACCAAAGTTTCTTTGGCACTTTGTTTTGGCGGGTCAAAAAAAGCAATGAAACCCTGAAATACCATATTAATTTCGTCTGCTTTTTCAAAAGCAATCTTTTTAATATCAATTGGTTTTTTGGCTACCGCCAAAACGCGATAACCAGCACTGCTATATTTCTCATATAATGTTTTAAATTTAATAATTTGTGCCGGGGTGAAGGGAAGTATTTTATTATTTATCTGAAAATGACTGCAAATTTTAAACAACTCTTCTGGTGCACCCTTGGTTGCCATAAATTTTGCCGTACCCTCATTATAAATCACTGATGATCGTTTACGCATGAAATCATAGGGCACCTCGTATTTTTTAGTGATGTTGGTCATGTCCATCGAGTGAAAGGTGATAATCGCCTGGTCAAGTAGATTTTTAATCCCAGTCTCTAACTTGGCATTAATATATGCGAGACGTAGGACGTCATTAGAAACCCCTCCCTCACCATTAACATAATGAACCAACGTAATGCGATCTTCGGTCAACGTACCGGTTTTGTCGGTGCAGAGAATATCCATGCTGCCAAAATCCGGAATAGAGTTTAACCTTTTAACTAAAACCCCGTGTTTAGCCATTCGCACCGACCCCTTGGCCATGTTGATGCTTAAAATCATGGGTAATAATTCTGGCGTGATGCCAACCGCGACCGCTATCGAAAATACCAGCGATTGAACAATATTGTGGTTTTTAAAGGCATTAATTAAAAAAATTAATAAAACAATAATTAATATTGCCTTTATAATCAAAATACCGAATTGTTTAATGCCTTTTTCAAACGCATTGGTTTCATCGGGCTCGGTAATTTTATCTGCTAGCTTACCGTACTGTGTGTTTTTTCCAGTAGTAATTGCCAACATGGTAGCAATGCCTGAAACAACATTGGTTCCTGAAAATACCGTATCGTTATTGTTTAAATCCCCACAAGACTTTTCAATTGGAAAGCTTTCGCCAGTCAATGAGGATTCGTTGACAAAAAAATCTTCACAAGAAATAAGTTTACCATCGGCCGGAATGATAGACCCGGCCGATAAAAGCAAGATATCACCTGGAACTATTTCCTTGGCTAAAACTTGTCGTTCTTGATTGTTGCGTCGAACCTGACAGCGAATTTCTAAGCGCTTAGCGATTTGTTCGGCTGCTTTATTTGATTTGTGCTCTTGATAAAAATTTAGAATAACACTGAGTAAAACCATGCTAAAAATAACCACGGCACTACGTATTTCACCAGTCGCAGCTGATATGGCCGCGGCGACTAGTAAAATAATACAAAGAGGATCTTTGAAATAGTTTAAAAATGTAATAACCGGGCTTCGCTTTGATTTATGAGCTAGTTCATTGGTACCAAATTGAATCAACCGATTGTTGGCCTCAGAATCTGTTAAACCTTCTATCGTGCTATTTAATTTTGAAAATAACGTGTCAATCGATTCCTCCGCGATTTTTATTATTTGCATTTTTGCGTGTTAAATATAATTTTATTATACCATGATAGCGACTAGTGAAACAAACCTGGCACGATTGGCTAAATATGATATGATACATATTATGAAAGAGCAGACCGGGCGCAAGCGCCTATTTTTCTTATTTTGGTCAGTCGATAAAAAAAAGACCCCTCCGAAAAAAAAATTACTGTTGCTGGGTGACGTGCCGCGGCGTAACCGACGAGCGTATTTATTACACAAAGAACAAGCGCGACGACTGATAGCTGAGAAATTAAAACAATTTAATTTACATTATCAATTTGCGTGGTCGAGAATTAGTGTTCGCAATCAACGAAGTCGGTGGGGGAGTTGCTCGATGAAGGGCGGACTAAACTTTAGCTACCGCATCTTATTTTTATCCGAAGCACTACAGGATTATTTAATAGTGCATGAATTGTGTCATTTAAAAGAATTTAATCATAGTAAATCGTTTTACGCCCTAGTGGCAGAAACCATTCCAGATTGGCGTCATCGAAGGCGTGAATTAAAAAAAATAATATGATCCATGCAATAATTGCTTTTATAGTTGGTTGGGTTACTACTACTATCACCGCCTTTGGTGCGTGGGCGGTATTTGGTTTAATGACATTAGAATCTGCAAATATACCAATTCCTTCGGAGGTGATTTTAACATATGCGGGTTTTTTGGTTAGTCAGGGCACGGCAAATATCCATGTTATGGCGCTAGCTGGAGCCTTGGGTTGTTTGACCGGATCAGTATTCTCTTACTATCTTGGCTTGCGCTTAGGTCGTCCTTTTTTATGGCGTCACGGTAAATGGTTATTGGTTACTCAGGCGGATATTATCAGGGCAGAAAAGTTTTTAGAAAAATACGGAGAGTTTACTTATTTCTTTTCAAGATTGTTGCCTGTTGTGCGAACCTTTATCTCGTTGGTAATTGGTATATCACGCGGTAATTTTTGGAAGTCAACCATTTTAGGGTTTTTTGCCTCCTGGTTGTGGAGTTATGTTTTAGTGTGGGCTGGGTTTACTATGGGAGAATATTGGGATAGTATCAAGCCATGGTGGGACAAGTTGAGTATAATAATTGGCGGGGCGATAATTTTAGCAATTATTTGGCATATTGTTCGGGTAGTGCGTGCTAAACACGATCATGAAGAGGTGAAAGTTATATAACATTACAGAGTAATAGAATTATATGGCATTGCAGCTAGAAACGGACGAAGCGCTGGCCGGGCAAGTAAAAAGAGCTGATCATTCTGCCTTGGCAGAGCTAATTAAGCGGTATCAGCAGAAATTATATCATTACGTTACTCGATTGATTGGTAATGCTGATGAGGCCGAAGACGTAGTGCAAGAAACTTTTTTACGGGTGTATAAAAACATTCAGAGTTTTGATGAGGAAAAAAAATTCTCCTCCTGGATTTATCGTATAGCTCATAACACAGCCATAAATGCCATTAAAAAGCGCCAACGGTTGCAATCGGTTGAGGCGTTAACTCTTGATTGGTTGCAAGAAAATCAGGAAGAAGCTGAAGATTTTATTGCAACCGAAGAGCGCCGAGCATTATCAGAAAATATGATAATTTTAATGGATGATTTACGGGCAGAATATCGAGAAGCATTGGTACTGTACTATTTTGAAGAAAAGTCATATCAGGAAATTTCAGAAATTATGCATATACCAGAGGCCACCGTTGGAGTTTGGTTGCGGCGTGCTAAAATAACTCTCAAAGAACGAATCGAAAAATATGAACGAAAACAATAATAAAACTAAGGACGCAGAGATAAATCTCGCTGATAAGGTATTGGGACGAATTTCAGCGAGCAAAATTGCAATTAAGCCACACTGGCAATTTGTGCTCGAGAAAGTTAGTCTTGAAACTGTGTTGTTATTAATATTGGGCGTGGTGGTATTATTATTTATTTTGGTGGCACATTACTGGTTGGAAAATCGTTTACATCAGGTATTATTGTTTGGAATGCCTGGTGTTTGGCACGTATTAATACATTTTCCTTATGAATTGGTTGTTTTAGCCGGTTTTGGCGTACTGTCATTATTAGTCTTAGTTCGAAAATTCGATTGGGGCTACAAACGTACTTGGCTGACTTGGCTAGGTGGCGTTGTTGGCCTTAGTCTGTTGTTTGCAGGCGCTGGAATAGTGTTTGGCTTGCGCAATCAGGTTGAACAAATGATTAAAATTAGCGCACCGCCGGTATACAACAACTGGTTATTCGAACGCTTGCATAATATTGGTCAAGAAACTGTTCATGGCAGAATTGACACTATCGATTTAAATGGTATGGAGGTAATAATTGAAGATGAAGCAACCACAGCAACAAGAATTATGAAGCTGCAACAGCGAGAGTTGTTGTTTAAACAGCTAAAACCACTTCATTCAGGTGATCGAATACGAATTTTTGGTAATAAACCGAAAGAGCAGTTTTTACCGTGGGGGGTAGAGCTGGAGCAATAAGCTTGATTTGTGAAATTGTTATAGCAAGCCAAGAAAGCTTCGATTTGTGGCATTACCAGGGCGGAGTCGATGAAGCATCCAAGGATTGGATTGATTTTGCAAGGAGCCACCAAGTGTTGAAACGGCTGCAGTATATCCAAATTGTTTAACAATGTCACTAGAGCTAGCATTGTGAGCGCCAAAGGGATAGGCAAAAGTATTAACGGGATGATTAATTAATTTTTCCAGCAAGGCCTTGCTTTCGCCGATTTGATATTCAGCTGAACGGGGTTGAATGGCGGCAAGATTAGGGTGATCAATGGTGTGAGAGCCAATTTCTACCCACGGGTTTTTGGATAATTCAATTAGCTGTTGACTGGTTAAATAATTTTTTGTATCAAGCGCGTGATAAATAACGTAAACGGTACCCTTAACACGATACTTTTCTAATAGTGGTACTACGTCAGTATAAAAGTCTTCATAGCCGTCATCAAAAGTAAGAATGACGGCATTTTTATTATTATTGACTAAAAGTTGAGGCACGTCAGCAACAAAATAACTTGTATAGCCTGCTTGGTTGAGTGCTTTTAGTTGTAGTTCAAAGTTAGACATGTCGGTGGTAAGACTTATTCTTCGTTGATCACTACTTGAAGTAATTGATTCAACATAATGATACATTAGAATGGGGAGGTGTATTATGGAGCTGGTTGGGCGAGAAGCTATAAGTTGAGCGGTAGAGGTTGTTACAATTTTTGATTTTTTAGAAATATTATTCTTTACCAGCGGAGTTTTAGGTTGAATGTTTTTTTGTTTGAGACAACGATTATTTTGACATGTAGGTGCAGGAGTTGAACCGGTTATATCCATTGGTTGATTGTTTTGTTTCCAAAAAAATTGGCCGCTAGATAATAAAATAACCACTAGAATTAAAACAATGAGGCCAATGATGTTTTTTGGCTTTTGGTATAAGAGTTTAATTTTGTGTGAAAATTTTTTTGACATAAAATAAAACAGGCGCAAGCCTAGTCTTAAAATTGTTTTCTATAAGTAATATTCTTATAGCAAAGGCTAATATTTTTGTCGAATCACTTAAAAGAATAGTGAATATAAGGTGCCAATGCTTGCGCCAGACATAAGCAAGACGATTATCCAGCCAAAAATTTTTGTAAGTGGGCCATTGGTGTGTTTGCCCATCGCCGATTTGTCACTACTAATTAATACGATTAAGATTAATACAACCGGAGCAACTACACCATTGGCCACAGCAGAATAAATTAATGCTTTAATGGGATCAAAGCCGAACAGGTTCATAAGTAAACCCAATAAAACGGAAATGATGATTACGCCATAAAAAGCTCGAGCCTGCTTAAGTTTGTGGAAGAGGCCTTCGCGCCAATTAAGACTTTCTGATAGGGCGTAAGAAATGGAGCCAGCTAACACGGGTATCGCCAACAAACCAACACCAATAATGCCCATGGTAAAAAGTAAGTAGGCATAGTCGCCGGCAAAGGGTCGAAGTGCAGCAGCTGCGTCGGCTGCTGAGTTGATATTACTACCACCAACTTTGTAAAGTGTAGCAGCACAAGTAGCAATGATAAAAAACATGACCGCGTTAGATAAAAACATGCCTGACCAAATATCAATGCGCATTTTTTTAACTTCGGCATGCGAAGTTTCTGCTGCTCGTGATTTAATACTGGTTTTACCGTCTAGTATTTGCTCTTCAACCTCTTGAGAGGTTTGCCAAAAAAAGAGATATGGAGAGATAGTAGTGCCGAGCACACCAGTAACTAAAATTAAGCCTTCTTTACTAAAATTAAAACTAGGCCAAACAGTTGCCCAAAATACTTTTATCCAATCGATTTCAACAAAAAAAGCCGTAAAAACATAGGCAAATAAAATTAGAGCAAGATATTTAAGATATTGTGCATACCGTTGATAGGTGGTAAAAATTTGTAATGCTAAGGTTAGCATGGCAAAAAAGATTACCAACATGGCAAATGATATTTTAGGAAAAATGAGTTGTGATGCTTGCGCCATAGCACCAAGGTCGGCACCAATATTAAAAGTGTTGGCCGCAAATAATAAAAATGTTGAGAGGTAGAGCACCCAGCGTGGGAAATGTTTTTTAATATTAGCCGCTAAGCCTTGACCAGTGACCAGGCCAATGCGCGCGCACATTTCTTGAGCAACAGCCATGAGTGGAAACGTAAAACTGGCTAGCCAAAGCCATTGAAAACCGAATCGTGCTCCTGCTTGCGAATATGTAGCAACGCCAGAGCAGTCATCATCGGCAGCACCCGTGGTCAAGCCAGGGCCTAACATGTGCCAATACTCCTCAGTCTTACGAACTACTGACTTTTTAGCTATGGCCGCTCCGATTTTTTTCGATTCATTAATGGTTTTTTCAAGTAGAATTGCTGGTTCTTCTACAATTTTTTCAAAAACACTTTCGCGATGCTGAATTTTACTTTTTTTAAATTGCGAGGATGAGTGGCTAGCTGATTTGTTGTTTTGCTTTTTAGATATCGATGATTTAGCCATAGTAAAGTAAATTTATTGCTACCCTTATTATAAGTTATTTTAACACAAAATGACAATGTGACGTAATTAAAACATTGTTTACATAGTTTAAAATTACATATAGTATAGATAGAGATGCAATAAATTTAATTATGTCACGGTATATATTGTTTACCATATTTTTTTTCATTGGAATTTTAATTTTTTTGGCCATGCATGGCTTGCTCTTTTATGTGCTGACACATTTGGTGGCTGTGTCAAAAAAATATAAACAATTTTTAGGAATTGGACTGGCAATTTTAGCGCCTAGTTTTATTGTTACTTCGGTCTTGCTTCATTATTGGGATACGTTTATTACCCGTTGGGCGTACTTTGTTAGTGGTTGGTGGCTTGGTTTTATGTGGTATTTCATTTTGTTGGCCTTGATTGGCTTGGTCTTGATTTCAATTTTTCATTGGCAAAATTCATTTATAATTCGGGGAAGTATTTTTGCTTTAGTGGTTATAATTTCTTTTGCTATTACTATTTGGGGTGGTTGGAATGGTCGGAATCCAATAATTAGACGAATAGTTTTACCGGCTGATTCGTTTAACTCAAGCTGGAAGGGTAAAACTTTGGTGCAAATTAGCGATCTCCATCTTGGCGCAGTGTATGGCGTTGACTATTTAAATGAAACAGTAGATAGAATAGTTATTACAATATAGTCTGGCTTTAATTTATTTATTCTATCT
>Ga0194044_10000207_pt1 | contig 27486 bp, 29 predicted proteins | sample JunL4417m_MetaG_FD_155460 | JGI IMG/M metagenome (GOLD analysis project Ga0194044, IMG submission 155460) | Anoxic zone freshwater microbial communities from boreal shield lake in IISD Experimental Lakes Area, Ontario, Canada - Jun2016-L442-17m | ecosystem: Environmental > Aquatic > Freshwater...
CTATATCTGTATTATCTAATCTATTCTTATCTAATCTATCCTTACCTACTCTTACCTTACCTGCGTATACATCTTGTATACAGTCTGTATACGAACCATTCTCTTTAACAGATAATGTACCCTTTTCTTTTAGATATTTAGTCTCTGAATAGCGGTCCTTTGCAATATAATTATGAATCTTCCAATGTTTTATGACAAGTATTCCGCTATCAAACGATAGGAGAAACCTTTTAACTAATAGTATTTTCATATCATCTTCATTCACCCCTATAATCTTCATCACTTTTTTAGGGTTGTTTACAAACCCATCATCATCAGCCCTCATCGCAAGATGAAAATAGAGTAATTGTGATGTGGCTGGCATATCCAGGAACACATCTGTATCTACAATCTGCAAACTAAACATTCTTTTTTGTGCCAAAATAACCTCCAGTTAACGCAAACGACTCCTCTGAGATAAGCAGAGAAGTCACTTGCGAAAATTTATAAACTTTTTTATTGTTGCTTATCTCAACAATCTTATTATATATTATTTTTTTACTTATGTAAATATTTGTTGGTAGGGGAGTACCAACTGTTTCTGAGGGATAACTCAGGCGTTGAAGATACTCCCCTGTATAGATATCGTCTATTTTTGTATAGATAATATCCAGTTTGTATAGATTTAGATATTTAGATAGATATATGGATGTCGTTACGGTCTGCGTCAAGGTGGATGTTGGCCACGCCTACACGCTCTGGCTGATAATTCTTTTGCTCCGCGTAGCTGTCGTCATATTTCAGGAAAGCTCCTGTAAGTACGAAGTAACGCTTCTTGGTGACCATTACCTTGTTGCGAGCATCATACTCACGATACTCATCGGACTTCATGTCCAAGGTGTGAACATGTCCGTACAGATAAAGGTCTGACTTGTTCCAAGCCGAGATGTCCAGAACCTTCTTGATTTTGGTATGCCTCAGGGTTGCCCCCGAAGAACCATGCGTAGAGAAAACGATGTAACGCTGAGAACCAACATGAAGAACATGGTTCATGGCGTAACCGAGGTAACGGATTTTCAGTATCTTGCAGATGACCTTCATGACATTGATGCCCGTAGCCTGGTAGATACGAAAAGAGTGGTTTCCAATATGTGACCCAATTATCAAGTCACGATACGGTTCAAGCATCTCAATCATATCTTCCAGTTGTGTCTGGGGGTCGGACTGCTCGTAGACACCAGCCCCGATTGAATATCGGCTAGACGCCTCCAATAGCTATATGTTATCGCCAGTTTTTATGTTCTGGCTTCTATTAGTCTCCTAATAGTTCGGACTATATCTTCAACTTGTATTTATGAACTTTTAAGTGGCAACTTCTGCAGAGTGTTATGAGATTAGTTGGGTCGTTGTTGGCAATTTGGTTGGGTTTTCTGTTCGTTGTCTCGTCTATGTGATGAATAACCAGTTGGTTATCCGAATCACACACTTGACACACGAACTTATCCCTTTCCAAGATGTCTTGGCGAATCCCGCCAAATCTTACTCTATCCTTGTTTGTCCTCTTATATCTTCTAACCGCTTCTGGGTGTTCTGCTTGGTAAATTCTACTAAGCATTAGTAAACGAGTTTTATTACGATGGTATCTTTCTTTTTGGAGTTTTTGCATTCTCTCCTTGTTGTCTATATACCATTTTTGTTTATACTCTTTTTCGTGTCCAGCATAAACATTTTCGTCTTTGGTCCGCTTTCTTTTCCCATCAGCGTCTATATATTGATTAGCCATATTCTAATTATAGAGTATGCTATTCAAAAATACAAGTGCTTCCTCTTTAGTCTCTGAACCTTCCCCTTTCGGGGCTTGGCTGCTGATTGACCGTTTGTGCTAAACCTTTCGGTTTTCGCCTCTTGGGTTATCCCAGCAATTTAAGAAGTTTTTGTACAAGTCCTCACGGACTTGGGGTGACCTATATGTTAATCACCCATTAACAGTATCCACGCATCGTCTTTGCGGCAGAACTCAAGCGTGCGTTGAAACTTGTCAACATCACAGTTGATTGCTCCGAAGTGAACATCTCCTATTGGTACAAGGAGTTTTGAGCCTTCGGACTTAACGACATTGAGTTTTACTGGTCTACCTATGATTTTGTCGTTCATTTCTATCTTCGTGTCCATCATTCACCTCACTCCATATGGGCGACAGCGTAGCAACAGATGTCCAGATACTCACAGGCTTCGCACTTGTCGGTGTTCATTCCCGTAGCAAGGCAGTCGTGCAAGAAGTCGTAGTGGAATTGTCTGTGACAGATGATGTGAAGCGGAGTTGTTATCCGACCTTCACTTCTGTTTACGAACTTAGCTTTAGGAAACCAGTAAATAGTGGTGCTTATTCCAAGTCCCCTTCTTAAGGGTTTTCTTACAGATTGGACAACGCACCTGAATCACCCTCTTTCAAAGCTCAATGCCTCTTTGGGTCATTTCATCTTGATACGCTTGGTGAGCTTCACCTATGGTATCAAAACGACCTATGTGGAATTTCTTGTAGTTGATACATCCCCAAGCTTTCCACTTATTACGAGATTTGTCCCAGTAAACACCCTGCGGTGCAGGATATTTCTTAGACCTACTCCCTTGTTGGTTTCTAACATTAACAGAGTTGGTTGTTATCCGTAAGTTCTCCCTACGATTATCCAACCTATCTCCGTTTATGTGGTCTACCAACATTCCTTTTGGTGGATTCATTATCACCGTGTGCATTCTGATAGATTTTCTCTTTCCGCCTACTTTTCTTGTGCAGTAGGCATATCTATCAAACTGCCATTTGTGTTGGGTAAGTAATTCATAGTCAGAGTCGTCAACTATTGTTACTCTCCCCTGAGTTAATTTAATTTCCTTCATATACTCCTTTCCGAGTTATATTACTCATTTATTAGAAATTATTTATACTAACATATTACCACAAAATGGGACACTTAGCCATCACTTCCCCCTGACTCCAGGTATTAGATGCCACCACCAACCGAAGCCAGTGGTCTTGGGGTCTTTCTTGGGTGGGTTTTGATAAGCACAAGTCTTTGAGCCTATCGGGCAACCACACGCCCAATGGCGGTTCACGATTCCTTCTTTGCGTGAAGCAAGTAGGCGATAAAATATCCTACTGCTATCCCTATGAGGATTCCCGAGACCATCATCGCCTCCTATTGGCTTGACAAATGCCCGTAAATATCCAGCATAGGCACTTGCTTGTAGATGCAGATAAGCCCAGAACCCTGAACATATCCCCACTTGAGAGCATCTTCGTGCATCCCCGATGCCATTATTCCCCTGATGATGGTTGTCATCATATCGTCGTAGTTGCCTTCATCTTCAATAAAGATTGTACCGATTAAAACTCTCTTGAGGGAGGTTAGTGGCAAGTAATAATCATCTATGGTCGTCATCACCACCACCTCGCCTTCAGAGAGTAGGTATAAAAGTAGTTTGAGCAACAGTCACACCAGTAAAAAAGAGTTAGTTGATTCCAAAGCAGACACCAGGTATGGCAAAAGGGCAGACTGCCGCTATCACCAATTCCCCCTGAACTCTTATCAGTTGAGTATGGACCATCGTTCCAGCCCCTTGTTGATGAAGCGGACTACCAGGTAGGCAATCCACATACCGACATAGATGGTTGAGAGAGTGACGAACAGCAATATAATTATTCTATTCAGCTTCATCACAGTCCTCCACAAACCAGTAGCCGCAATTCCAACATGTCCTTACTTTGAGAGGTTTTTTCTTTCCTGTGACTTGGGTGAGTTTGTGACAACTGGGGCATCGGCACATAAGGTAGTCGATGCCTTCATATTCAAGGATGATGTACATTTGTTACCTCCGCATAGATGCCACCACCAACCAAACCCTTCCATTTTTCCTCCTCTAATCTAAATTTTAAGGTACTTGCTTAGTTGCAGATAAATGGCGACTTAAATCGCCATTCACTAAAACTAAAACTTTGCTTTAGTTGTAGGATTGTTCAAACCTGCGAATACATTGATAATGGTTGAAAACGCTCCAACCCAAATCTTCACGGTTTCACTTAATTCAGGCATCAGTAAAACAATAATTGTCCCAATGATAGTTAATAATTGGATAATAACGACAGGACTTTTAAGCCTTTTTAATACTTCTTTCATCTTTCTCACCTCCTTTCTAATTTATTCTTATTTCTTCCCGAACAATCTTTTAAAGAGTTGTATAATTACTCCCCACAACGCTTGTAACGCATTCTGAGGCGTTATAACGGGCTTTTCTGGCGTTGGTGGTGTGATAGAGGGGGTAGGAATAATCGGGTCAACAGGGGGCGTTGTAGGCGTTTCTGGTGGGTCTAAGATAGGGTCTCCAATAAACGGTGGCTCTACTACTACGATAGGTTTATCTTTGAATCCGACTATGTTTCCATCAGGGTCTTTTATTGAGCCAGCTTCTAAAGTATCTAGTTTGTTCTGAGCATTCCCTTGAGATGAATAAGCCCCGACTTGAGTTCCATTAGCGTCATACACTCTCCAAAATTTAGGAGCTACAACAGGTGGGTCTTGAACTGGCGGTGGAGTTGGCGGTGCGACAACCGAGATACTTCCGCCGTTACGATACTTCTGAACGCTTGGTAACAGGTTAAATCCTGGACAGGCACTTGCTCCGACTTCTCCGTGACCGAATACATCGTTTGAATCAGCAGGAAACTCAGGATGTTGAGTGCAGAGTTCGTCTAAGAGTCCTTGTAGGGCTGAGAGTTGTTGAGCTGTGGGTTGTTGTTGGGTGAAGTCCCCATCTAAGCAAATAGCGATTGAAGCTCTATTAACTGGATAGTTGCCACAATGCCAAAGGGTATCAGTCCAGTTACGGCATTGATAGACATCTCCTAAGTTTGAAATCTTGTAATGATACTGGAGTCCATCTTCACCCCGACCTATATGAAAGTTCGCTTGTTGAATATACCTTGTTAGGTCATCATAAGCTTCAGGTCGCCACTGGGCGTCGTGATGACAAATAAGGTGGGTTATCCCCCCAATATTATGAGGTGTGTCCTGTGTCCCATTCCTGGGTAGTTGTGAAATTATATTTATCATTTGTCCCCCTTCCATTTATTAAAACAATCTTTACAAAGCAATTTTTCCATCCTTATCATTTTCATACACTGGTTGCAGTAATATTTAGGTTCTTCCATTGCTGGCTCTCCAGCCCATTTATACATTTCGTTACAATCTCTATCCTCGTGACAAACACTGCACCTATCCATTAGTCCTCCTTTAAATTACTTCTTGACGGTGTTGCTCCATAGGCTCCCGACTCGTCTCTTGTAACTGTAAATTTACTTGTTACCCACTTTACTGTCATATCTCTGATTGGATTTACTTTAAAGGTAGCGTTTGTGGTGAGGGTGTATTCTCCTGGTGGTAGAGTTCCAGGAATAGAAACTTCTATAAGTCGGTCATAGTGTCCAGGTTCTCCCGTTGCTTCCATTGCTGGAGTAGTGAAAACTATCCCGTTTTTGAACTGTCTTATGATTATTGAGTCTATATCAGTATAGCGGTCATAATCTAATTTAATTGAAAGAGTGCTACCCTGTTGGACTTCGGTATTTAAAACAGTTACATTCTTTATCTTAACAGTCTTATATGGGTAAAATTCCCAGAAGATGATTAAGGCAATAATCCCAAAGGCTAAAATCAAAGTTCCGTAGCCAAAAAAAGTAAGAAGCCATAATCTTCTAGTTTGAGGAAGGTCGGTTTTTCTTCTAAATTTCATTTTATCACCACCGCCATTATCGCTGTTAAAACTGCAATCAGAATTAACGCTATCATTCCGAAGGTTATCTTTTCTACTATCTTTGCCGCATATAAGCTGTTTGATGCTTCTCTCTCTTTTTTTAGACATTCCATTACCCTTATTTCTTCTTCTAGTTTACACACCCTTACCTTTTCAGCCAATCCTTCGGCTAAAATTATTACTTTGTCTGCTTCGGCTTTCATACCCTTTTCCAAACATATATCGGGATGCTTTCTATTGTGTATCCTGGGGCAATCGCTTCCCAGGTTCCCCCCAACGCAGTTGTTGGGTCGGTATTTAAAACCGACATATAAACTGAACCAACAGGATGAGCTTCTAATTTGGTGTAGTTATCAATTCCAGTATTAACACCAATTTCTGTATTGGTCCCTAAGTCGTTAAGTCCCCCAGACCCATTAAGGGTAAAACTACATCCAAGTATCATATTATCAATACTTGTAGCATCTATCATAACCCCGTACCCGTAGTTATAATTTATTGCTCCTAAATTAACCCCAACCTCAGATGAATTAGATATTTCAACCCCGTTAGCGTTTCCACTAAATGAACTCCCCGTTAAGGCACAAGAATAACTGTCTAAAATATATGCTCCATCTAAAGCGTTCGCTAAAAATGTCCCACTGATTGTTGTACTGTTACAAGTATCTAATTCTACTCCATTGGTTCCATTCCCCCCGACAAAAGCACTATTAACCGAGAAATTTGCACACCTATCGAGCCTTAACCCAAAATCAAGACACCCCACAACTCCAGGGGTTTTGTTTTCTTGCAGATGACAATTCTCATAAACCTGTCCATATCCACAGTAATAAGACCCAACATTAGTAAAGGTTCCATTACAGGAGGAGCTCACGAGCATCCCCACCCCACAGGAAACCGCAAATAATGAATCAAATCCAAAATTCCTATGATATTGAGCCAAGACCCCAACATCAGCATTTAAAATTGTCAAATACACAACCTGGGTATCTGAAATTGGCGTAGCAATAACATAGGCTGAGCTTGAGAGAGGAGACCAAGCATACGGAGAAACCAAGGTCAAAGAGGTGTCGCTTTCTATACTGGCAATCTGTGCCCAATCTTCCTGTAAGAATATCCACGGAGAGTTAGCCATATCTACATCTGTCCAAGTCGTGCCAATTCCCGTAACTACGAGTTCCCCAGGAGTTACACCTACAAAGCCCTCATTATAAACATTTCCTCCGATAGATTTAATCCCGTGAGTATTATCTAAGAAATCTAAAATAACTCCTTCGGCAGTTTCTCCCTTAAGATAAACCCCCGATGGGATGTTAAGGTCATAATCCAAAGGATAATAACCATTTCTAAGCCCTAAAGTTCCTCCTGTAATTGCAACTTCATCAATTAAGTCTTGTAAATTATCCCCAGGGATTGCTGAAAGTTGACGAGTGTTTGTCGTAATGTCTTTAGCAACCACCGACCCATCTAAATTAACTCTAAATGGAGCAGTAGCTCTATCCGCAAACAATTTCCCAGAATAAAAAGGATAATCTACTGGTGACATTCCTGCTGATTCGGCATCAGTATCTCCGTCTCTCCATATTTTGTCAGTATCAAATCTCCAGTCTCCGATTAAAAGCATACTATCGGCAGAAACCCACTGTAATGGCCCATTCTCTCCCCCCAGATAGAAGTTACCAGTATTGTCCATATAGGTTTTCCAGTCAGGACTGTTGTAAAACCCCAAGTGAGTATCGTCTATGAAAATACCAGCCCCTTCAGGCGGAGCAACGAATGTGGCTAAAGAACTCGGAGTTCCTATTATGCTCCCCCAACGGTTACTCGGTGTTTTCTTGAATTTGTTCATTTATTCCTATTTGATTACTATAATGCTTTGATAATAAAATTAGTTACCTGGTATGGTTGAATTGTGCTATCGGCAGTTCCAGAGCCTAAAGAAATGTTGTGACCGTGGTCGGCAGATATTTGTCCCGTATTTGCCGCGGTTGGTTCATAGTGGTTCCAATAACTACCCGCGGCAGAGTGTCCAGTTTCGTAGACACCTGTATAGGCGTGAGAGTGATTGGCTGTGACTCCACTAGTTGTTCCTGAGTGTGAGTGAGTTTTGCCTCCGCCAGTTTTACCCATTGTACCAAAGTCAGCATCACCAGCAACATATCCGACTGGGAGTCTCCCCCGTTTATCTGGTAAATTAAAATGCGTAGCGTCTACAAATCCATAGGTCGTTGTAATCAAATTATATAAATCAGGATAATCTGCTCTTAATAATGATTGACCATTTTCCAGCAACCAAACCCCTACGGGAGATGCTGGAGCTGAACTTCCCACCCACATCATTTCTACACCGATAGGGACTAAATTAGCCATTAAAAAGTCTAAACTATCTCCTATCTCGTTCCATTTAGCCGCAGTTGGTTTATCCCCCGCAGTTACCGCCCAGTCTGCTGTAAATTCATCTGCCATTTTAAAATCCTTTCTAAGCTGAGATTATATCCACGCCTTCAATTAATGATTCCTCTATTTCAAATAAGTCTGCAATTTCACTATCTAAGACTTCCCTGACTGTAAGTTCTTGAGTCAATCCATCACCAAGATTAAAGACTGTGGAAATTTTTATAATTCTCATTACATAGTATACATCGTTTTTACGATTAAAGACAGCTACAATGTCTCCTAATTGGAGTTGTGGAACTGCCCGATTGTTCAAAACCATCTTATGAAACGGGTCTTTATATTTAGCAATTAATGAAATTGCCAAAGCATCTGCATAGTGGTCATCTTGGAGGTATTTGTTATCTACCTCAAGTAATGTTTCCCCGTATAAATCAATACTGTCTTGGTCTAATTGTTCTATGATAGTCGCTCCCTGAATAATATAAGGCTCTCCTCTTACTTGTAGATTTGTAATATAAACCGTTCCAGCATCATCATTGTAAATATTCATCAACATTGATTCGGCCCATTTAACAAAAGTTCCCGTTATTTTGTTTGTCTTGTCCACACCAGACCCGTCAGAGATTGAATTTGCTTTAAAGTCAGTATTAGCCACAGGCGTTGTAATCACTCCACAAGGGTCCTCAAAGTTAGCCCAGACAGGTTCTGTTGACTTCCCTGCAATTTCAATACTTCCACTTGACTCCCAGAGTATCTGAGATGATTTTTTTACCCTAGGATTGACAATTACCCTGACCTTGTTAACGATTTGGTCTTCGTCATTTGGAAAGTCTATATCTGTTAAATTATTATAGTTAAAGTCCCAGACCTTTTCTTTTTGGTAGGTATTGTAGTGTTGGCGATTCTCAAAAACAAAATAGCCTTCATCGTTTTGATAAAATCTTCCACCCTCAGCTTCAGCCGCAGTCATAATTTCATAACCAGCAGTATTCCCACCCCACCAGCAAATTGGAATAGTCTGAAGCCCTGGTTCTATCAAGCTGACGCCACCTTTGGTCCAGTTACTAGAATTATAAAGAGCGTTCCCGTCACTGTCTTTTATCTCAGCTAAAATTAATTTAATATATTCGTCTGTTGTTTTGCCTAAATAAACACTTCCATCTGGGAGTTTGTAATTATTGAGCATTTTAACATCATCATAGAATTTAATCCTTGCCTGCTTACTGGACATATTCGCTTTAGGTAATCCACTCCTTCCAGTAAAGACTTGAATCAACTCATTCCCGTTAGTAGTGGTGAATCCTAAGCTTATCTTGGTTGGTCTCTTTGGTAGAATATCTCCCTCTATTGGAACTCCAGGACTCGGTGATGGACTCGCAGAAGGACTGACTGAAAGACTTGGAGACATAGAAGCACTACTAGAATTTGAACTAGATGGAGAGCTTGAAGGGCTTTTTGATGGACTCTTTGATGGACTTTGACTAGAGCTTTTGGAAGAAGAACTGCTTGGCGATTTTGAGGATGAAACACTCGGACTAGCAGAGGGTGATTTTGATGGACTCTTAGAGGGACTTTTAGAAGGACTAGATGATGGCGATTTTGATGGACTACTTGAGGCTGAGATTGACGCACTCGGACTCCTCGAAACAGAACTTGATGAACTTCCTAAAGACGGACTCGCAGAAGCACTAGAACTTGGAGAATAGGAAGCACTTGGAGAATAACTAGCCGAAACAGAACTTGAAATACTAGATGAAGCCGAAACGCTTGGTGAATAAGACGCAGAGGCACTTTTGCTCGGTGAGCTTGACGGACTTCTTGAAACTGAGGATGAGTTTGAACTAGATGGGCTTGTACTGGGAGAGTATGAACTTGAGGGCGATGAAGAAGGACTGATTGACGGAGAATAAGACGCAGATTGAGGAGGACTTTCTCCATAAACATAAAAAATCATATCCCATAAACTAACTTGCCATTCATCACCATCACCTTCGTAGTCATAAGCATTACCATCGTGAGAATAAGCAGAAGTATCAACCCCAATCATAATATAAGCACCAGAAATATCAGAATATTGAATTTCTATGCAATACTTAGTATCCTTGGTCATCTGATATTGTTGGTCTCCACTAAAAGTAAATTCAATTAGGGCGGGGGTTGTACTAGACAAAGTTGAAGCTGCGATTGTGCCAGATGTTGCCAACACAGAACCTGTTGGTAAACTACTTGTACCGAATATCCCTGAATGGGCATACAACTTTGCGGTCATATTATTAACAGGAGAAGCAGATTTCTTCAAATAAAATTTACACGAAGTTAGTTTAGCACCACTTCCCGTGAATGATTGACCGTGACGGTCTACAAAAAAAGTGTTCCCCTGGTTAACAAAGTCGTTACAATTACTTTCGCTATAACTATCTATAAGGGTTGCCATTATATTACCCCAATCCACAAATCAGAAACTGAACCTTCTATCCAGTTCTGACAAGTTGCTTTATTTCTAAATTTGTCCATTATATCCTAACTCGGTGTAAACCGATTAGTTTGATTCGCCAAAACCACATCAGCCAAGCAGGAATTAACCCCACCTAAGGGTTCTTCTATTGACCTTTCAACTCCTAGCGAAAGCAAATACCAGGACTCATCTATGTAGTTTCCCGTTAAGTTCCAGTCTATCTCTACTTTATAAAGAGGCTTTCGTCTTTGATTGCCCGATTCAGTTGTAAATTCATCTGTAACTGTTCTCATCTTGTTCTCATTATCTTGCGTCTATCTCTGTTAAGACTAGGGTTACTTTTGAGATATAATCAGTCCCCGAACCTGCTACAAATTCCTTCGTAGCCATCCTTGCAAAAACATTCTTCGGTTGAGATAATTCAGGAAACTTCTCGTAAATAAAAGTCAAAACAGCGTTAGTAATATACTGACTATTAACGATATTTTTCATCACCAGGTAGTCGGTTTCATTTATCGTTTCATAAACTAAGGTGTATTTGTATTTATAATAAAGGACATCCGCCATACTCGTTCCGCCTAGACTGACGGTATCTGTTTCTGCTACTATGTTTTCCACTTCCCAACTTGTAGGATGTGGAAGCATTGTCCCTGCTAAAACTGGATAATTCATTATACTCCTCCTAGAATTGGGTCTTTGCCCTTAGCGATAAGGACATCATCCATCGCATTAAATATTTCCGTAGCCATCTTGCGTTTTTCTATTTCTGTGCCTCCGTACATTCCTACATTTACACTTAGATTTGTATTCGTAATACTCTGGTCAAAGTTTGGAGAGTTTGGATTGATTGAAACTCCTCCAGCCTGAAGAACCCCAGTCATCATTGACATTTCTCTTTCAAGCAAAGGCATAGCATTTTTTATCCCTTTAGCATAATTAGTTATAAGATTTTTGCCCCAATTCATAGCGGGTAATAATGGATTATAAGATTGATGAGGCCTCTGAAGGATAAGACACATTTGATTTATCGGGTCATCTATATATTTTAACCCAGCGTTTAATCCTGCCCCAAAGTTAATATCAAAGTTATTCCCCCAAGTCCACGCACTCCCAGAATGTTTGTTCGCAGCAGATACACTGTCTCCTACCGCATTAGCATTGGCACTTACCGTACCTTTTCCAGCCCCAATCCCCCCACCGAACTGATTTGAAAACCAACTTCCTTCTCCAAACGCCAAAGGATTATTCTTTTTAAGTCCACTTAAGGCAGTATCAGAAATAGAACAAGTGGTGGCTTTTACAACTTCTTTTGCTGGCAACATACCACTATTAAAATTAGTAACCATTTCTTTCCCACCGATTATCGCATTAACATTTTCGCTTACAAGTCCTCCCTTTGCGTCTATCGCACAGGTTGTAGCGGTGTTGATTGTGTTTTGTTTTTCTGAAGCCATACCATAATTAAACAAAGCAACTATGTCTTTTCCTAATTTTGCCCAATCCCCGTTCATAACATCTTGAATAATTGCTCCGAGTAATTTCCAGAACTCAGCGGCATCTCTACCAAATTTTTGCCAACCAGATAATATTTGTCCATTTTTAAGGTCTATATCAGCCTTAACATTATCACCCATTCCTTGAACTTCTTTAACCACCCCAGCGGACATTTCATTTGCCGCCTTAATGGTGTCGTCTCTTTGTTTTGTGGCGTTTGCGATTGCTGTTGCTGCTTGTTCTGCGGTCATTGTTTTTGAAACATCTCTTGAATAAATTATATTTTTAATTGTAGTATCATATTGTTCATTTGCGGCTTTTATAGTTGAGTCTCTTTGGACTATGCTATTCTTTATTGCCTCCGAAGCCATCTCTAATGTTATTCTACCGCTAGACGCTTTTAGTTTTTCTAGTATTAATGTTTGATTTATATTCCCGTCTGTTTGAATCCTTACAACCTCTACCGCCATATCATTAATTTGTTTTACAATGCTTGTTCTCATCTCTTGAGTAACTGTAATCCCTTTATCTTTTAATACAGTAATTCTGTCCTCTATTGCTTTAGCGACTTCATCTTGTTTTTTCTTTTGTTCATCAAGTTTATCGTTAGCCTTTTTAGCCATAGAGTCGTACTGTTCTGCTGTTATTACCTTTGTAACATCTCTTAAATATTTTAATTTGGCTATTGCTTCATCATTGTTTTTTTGAAATACCGCGATAGCATTTCCTTTCATTTTCTCTATTTCTGCCACCATTCCGTCTGCGATATCTTTTGTAATAAATTTACAATTATCTTGCAACTCATAAAGTGTCTTTTGTACTCCTTCAGACAATTTCAAAGTAGAGGCAACCGATTTTCCTGCCATATCTTCAAAAGACTTTGTAGCCTTTTCGGAGGTTCCATTCATCCCATCAGAATATCCTTTGAATAAATCTCCCCATCTTTTCATAGAGTCTGCCAGTGGTCCGAACAATATCTTGAATACCTCAATAAGAACTTGTACGGCAACGGTTATTAACTTTATTGCCCATTCTACTTCCTTCATAGTAAGAACAACCATTAACCACGCCCCAACCCCCAATGCTTCAGCTACAAATTTCAATAAAGAACCGAGGACACTCAAAGCTCCAGATATTCCACCTATTGAAACAAAGGTTGCGTCTAATTCTTTATATGCTTGATTAAATACAGCTACTAATCCTCCCCAAGCATCAATAATTCCTTGTGCTGCGTCATTTACCAAATTTCTGATTCCTCCCAAATTATCTTTCCAAGCAAAATACATTCCAACAATAGTTGCTATTACTGCTCCTATTGCTAACGCAATCCAACCTAATCCAGCCAACACTCCCCCACTCCCTATTTCTGCTAAGGCAATACCGAAGTCCCCTAGTAACGCCACCGCCCCACCAGAAGAACCTAATATTTCTATTAATGCCAAAAATTCCAATCTAAGATTTTTTAATTTTCCTCCTAATCCACCCAAAAAACTACCAACAGATTTGATATTCGTTAATAATAAATAAATTCCCATTTTATCTAAAACAACATTTAAGGCAATAAGTCCTAAAGTTACTTTAGCGACATCCGCGATAAATGTTTTCATAGCAGGAGGTAATTCCATAAATTTTCTTACAAGTTCTGCTAACCATTGTGCCACATTAATAAAGGCTAACACCCACCCTTGCAAAACCTTGGCAATCGCCTCACGGTTCGTATCTAAATATTGTAATAATCCCATTGCGGCATCTTTTATTTGGTCATAAGCAGAATTAGGTTTAATCTCTCCTGTTAAATCCATTCCCATCATAGCTAAGATAACCCGGGTAATGTTGTCTTTTATATTGGAAAGAATACCTGGAAGTGTTTTGGATTGAGCATCCATTAGTCCGCCAAACTTGCTACCTGCCTCTGTCATTGAGTCTAACGCCTTTTCTACCTCGGCATATCCTATTTTTCCAGCACTAACCATTTCACTGGCGGCTTGTTTAGTTACTCCTAGTGTTTTTGCTAAGTAATCCAACATAGGAATACCTCTAAGGGTAAATTGTAGAATATCTCTAGTATATGCTCTCCCCTGAGTTTTTAATGTTCCAAATAAATATGCCATATCTCCAATAGGAATATTCAAAGCCGCTGCCACATCTCCCATTTTTCTCATCATAGGGATTACTTCATCTGCTGTGTAGCCAAAGGCTAATAATTGTTTTGTTCCTGCCACTACCTGCGGTAGTTCAAATGGAGTTTTAGCCGCAAAGTCTGATAATTTCTTTAATAAATCTCCCGCCAATTCTCCTGACCCAAGCATTGTTTCAAAGGCGATTCGGTTCATTTCATAAGTTCCAGTAGTGCTTAAAGCAAACTTACTGAAGACAAGTCCTGCTGCCCCTAACGCCAAACCTGCTATTGCCGCAAATTGTATGGTTCTATTTGCTAAACTGTCTAAATGTCCAGTAACCTTTGCCGCCATAGATGAAGAAGAACCCTGAAGTGTAGACATTGATGTCTGCATTTGAGTCATTCCCTTAGTAAAGTTTCCAGTTCTAAGGTCTATTTCTGCGTAAGCACTTCCGAGGAAAACAGTATCAGCCATTTATTCTCTCCTATTTATTGTTCAAAACCACCCCAGTTCCACCCAGTGCTGCTAAAACATCAACTAAATTAGGCAATTCTGAAGTTTTCTTTTCTTTTGTTTTGCCTAGCAGAATGGGTTTATAGGGTTGTTGCTTTATCTTTGCTCCCATAGAACGAGATACATTGTTTATTGTTTCGTGTAGTGCGTTTATATTAAGTAACAAAAAATCTTTATCTAATAGTTCGCTTCTCGTTGCTAGTGCCATATCCAGAGAAAATGCCTCTGCTGCATCAGAGATACCCAGATATTCTGACGGTTTCTGTCCTGGATATCTCTTACAAACCAAATCCACTAATAACGCTTCCTCACTATTTACGAAAGGTGGCAAGGTCTGATTGACCACTACCCCCTACTCCATTAATAAATGAAAAAATAAAGTTCTTATCTTCTTCAGATAAGTCCTCTATTGATATTTCTCCTTTATTATAGTCAGGCTCGTCCTTAATAGTTGGTTCTACTACAGAGATAATAATCATTTTATCTATGAACTCTATGCTTTTTGAGAAGTCTGGCTTTATTTCCTTGTCTTCTCCTATTCCCGCTTGTGAATAGACGGCATTTAAGAGTTCCGCTGGAATTGCTTTTTCTTTTAATAATCTTGCTAATTGTGGTTTCTTAACCTTGATTACTAAACCACTTGGCAATTCAAGTAACCGTGGTTTATTTCTTTCGTCTGCCTTTTTCTTAAAGTCTGAGGCAGAGGAGATTTGGGGTTCTGGCTTGACTTCCCTACTATCCATATTATTCTCTCCTTCTAGTTAATTAGATGTAGAAACTAAGAGTTGCTACTCTGGCTGGTGAAAGTGGTGTTGAACCATTTATTTCAAGAGCTGTTGGGATTGCAACGCCTTCTAGTTCCATTGTCAATTCTTGTTCGTTTGCTTGAGATATTTTAGTACTCTTAATTTGTACTTTATGCCATATCTTTTTAACCGTAACTGCTGTTCCGTCTGAGTTCTTGGCTGTAGTAAATGCCTGAACCTCAATATAAGGTGGGCTTTGCTCAGATGTTGTCCCCATAGGAACCTCGCCACCTGAAGCAGATGACGAATAAGTGTTGCCTGTAATCGCTTGGATAACATCAAAAGAAACTGCGTTTGCTTTGATAGAAATGGTTTCTTTTTGACCTGAAACAAAAGTTCCTAAAATTACATCATCACCTTTAATTTCTGTTTCAGAAATTTCTGGTGAACCTTCTGCGGTTACTATACCTTTAATATCGTAGGTCGTTCCCGCAAGAACTTTTATCTTTGCGTCAGAGAGTCCAGCACCGAATACGCTTGGTAGTAATGCCATTACTGACCTCCTTCTTTAGTTAATGTTCTATATCTTTTTCCTGTTTAAGACATCACAAAACTTGTAGCGTCCTACTGCTACAATATTCCGTCTCCTTGACTGCCTTTCGGCTTGTATCTTCTATAAACTGGAAACTTGATACCTTAATTCACGATAGTTCAGCTTTATACCTTCATCTTCTGATTCTGCTAAACTACTCTCATATTTTACCATAACATTGACCCCTTCCGCAAGGGTTAACCGCTTTTTGTCAAGCAATTCATTCACTCTAATTGCTATTTTCCTGATTTCCTCAAAACCCTTATCTCTGCTATTGTAAATTCTAATCTGATAATATTCTTCGTGTAAATATGTCCCGACCTTACTATCTGAAGCTATTTTTATTGATATAAATGGGGTTTTTGTTTTCCCCGTAGCGTTTGCCCCTGGAATTATACTGTTAGCCCGACTCTCTGACCCCGTAGGATTAGAAAATGGCTTATTCAGCCCCAAGAGAGCTAATAATGTACTATCTGTACTTAATATTCTAAATATTGCTTTTTTTGTATCATTCATACCCACGCCCTAACCATATATTTTTTTAATAAGTTGTTGCTTGTTGTTTTCCACACTGGAACGATAATTTGGTATTTAGTGTTATTACAAAGTTCAAGAAACACTCCGTAAGACATCTCTGTTGTCATATAGCCTTTAACATTACCAACCCCTATATCAGTAGTTCCCTTGAGACCCTTCCTTGCTCTACCCGTAATGTCATTCCAGGGAGCTCCATCATACATATTTGTCTGAGCATCTCCCATAGCATCATTCATCCCCCTAGCTATGGCTTTCTTTTCGGTAGTTTCCCAAGTGGTCATATTTTTACTAATTCTATCTAAACCGACTATCATATTCTTACTACCGTTATTATTACGCTATCGTTTTCTATGTCGTTGTCTATTTTTGTTACAGAGAAGTCCCCGACAGAGCCACTCAGGATGTCCTGAGGCACAACAAATTGACTGTTAGATACTATCTCTATCTTATCTCCTAAGTCCGAAATAGACCCGTCTATCGTCCCTATAAACACTAATCCACCATCAGTTGTAAATCCATCATTTGTCGTATTCCGATAAACCTCAAAGGAATTTAAATTAGAAGTAACCATATCTATTACGGATTTGTTCTCCTCTACGATTCTATCTCTCCAGCTGTCTAATCTTGATGGGTGCATTAGTTTATTGAATCATCTCTTGTTAAATCAATCACTTCCGTAGTTGTTGGAGTGAACGGGTAATCAGTAACAACTCTCTCTGCGATTATAGTTGCGTTTGATTTAAGCTTTAAGATACTTCGCATCTCCTTTAATTTAGCAAATATTGTTGTATTGTCTATTGACGAATCCCCTGCTTTATAGTTTGATAACTTAGCTGAGTCTAGTAATAAAACATCTATTGCCTCAACTAAGGCTTGGTCTAGACCATATTCTGCTATTAAGGCATTAGCTTCAACATCCGTAAATGCGGCATATTCAAATCTAACCCTAACAACAACCTGATATGCTGGAGCTACTGTAAAAAATATAGTCCCAGAAACATTATCTATCGTGTAGCCAGTTGTTTGTAGGACTCCATTAAGCCAGACCTCAGAGCTATTAACCCCGACCTTAGCCAAAGAGAAGCTCGTTACTATCCCGTCTCCCGTATAGACCACTTCATTTGTTTTGAGTTGGTCTGATAATCTAAATCTAAGCTTTTCTAAATCTGTCATTTATCTGCCTCCTGGCATCTTGAGATAAAGAACCTTCCCAGACTTTGATTTCAATCTGTAAGTTCCTTTCATTTTGCCTCGTTTCATTCTTTTGAGTTTAACGGGCTTATTTCCAGCAGCACCCTTAGATTTTCTTCCAGAACGACCCTTAACGCCATACTCAGTGATGACTTGTTCATTCAACTGACCTGTTTCTTTTAAAATTTCCATAAAATTCTCCTTTCCTTTATTATAGCACTTTTAGGACTTTCTTTTAAGTCGTTTAAAGAAACTCCCTAATAGGGTTATTTTAATTGTTCCAGCACTAGGACTGGCACTTATACTTGAAGATGGGCTTACACTAGGACTTAAAGAAGCACTAGATGAAGCTGAGGCACTTTCACTCCTGCTCGGACTCTGACTGGTGCTGATTGACGGAGAAACTGAAGGAGAAACGCTAGGAGAGACCGAAGGACTAACAGAAGCTGAAGATGATGGAGATACAGAAACCGAGCTAGAGGCACTCCTACTTGGACTTACAGAAGGACTGACCGAAGCTGAAGAACTAGCACTCCTACTAGGACTGACAGAAGGCGATACAGATGGAGAAACAGAAGGAGATGCAGAAGGTGAGCTAGAAATTGACGCAGAGATACTAGATGACTCACTTATGCTGGCAGAAGGAGATAAACTAGGCGAAACACTAGGACTGACACTAGGACTGACACTAGGAGACACGCTAGGGCTTACGGAGACACTGCTAGAGGGGCTTTCTGACGGAGAGACACTAGAACTACTACTTGGGCTAATTGAAGGGCTTACAGACGCACTGAGAGAGCTTGAGGAACTTTCGCTCAAACTAGGACTAACCGAAGGAGAAACTGACGCACTGCTAGACTCTGAGCTAGACTCAGAAGCCGAAGCACTAGAGCTTTCTGACACTGAAGGACTGATAGACGGGCTGATACTTGGTGAAACTGAGGGTGAAACTGATTCACTTTGGCTTTCACTGGAAGATTCTGATATTGAGGCTGAAGCCGAAGAACTTTCACTTAAACTTTCTGATAATGAAGCACTCAAAGACTCCGAGCTACTCTCTGACACGCTAGGAGAGACAGAAGGGCTAACACTTTCAGAATAACTGGCTGATGGACTGACGCTTTCTGAATAACTAGCACTCGCACTAGATGATTCCGACAAAGATTCACTCAAGCTGGGACTAATAGATGGTGACGAGGACTCAGAAGAACTTTCTGAGATAGACGCAGAGCCACTAGAACTTTCGCTTGATGATTCTGAACTGCTTTCTGACACCGAAGGACTAATACTCGGAGAAACTGAAGGGCTGATTGACGGACTGACGCTTTCACTTATAGAGGCAGAGTCACTAGAGCTTTCGCTACTACTTGGGCTAGAACTAGGACTTATCGATGGAGAAATAGAAGCACTTGAAGACTCAGAACTAGATTCTGAGCTAGATTCTGAAGCACTCTCACTACTCGACTCTGAACTAGATGGACTAACTGATGGAGAGGTAGAGGAAGATGAAGACTCACTACTAGATTCACTGATTGAGGCTGAAGGAGAAACTGAAGCAGATGATGACTCGGAAGAACTCTCAGAACTAGATTCTGATGCCGACTCACTACTTGATTCACTTATAGAAGCTGAATCACTTTGGCTTTCTGAACTTGAAGGACTGGAACTCTCTGAATAACTCGCAGAAGGACTTTGTGATTCTGAAACTGACGCACTTGAACTTTCACTGCTAGATTCTGAAGCAGACTCAGAATAACTAGCTGAAGCACTTGATGATTCACTACTTGACTCACTGCTAGAGGCTGAAGCACTATCGGATTGACTAGGACTAACCGAGGGACTAACTGATGGAGATAAGGAAGCAGAGGAGGACTCTGAACTTGATTCTGAAGTAGACTCAGAGACACTCGGAGAATATGAAGCCGATTCAGAGGATGATTCACTCGATGAAGGGCTGATACTTGGAGAGTATGAAGCACTCTCAGACAATGAAGGTGAAACCGAAGGAGAGACTGACTCCGAACTAGACTCTGAGCTTGATTCACTAATAGAAGCTGAAGCTGATTGACTCTCTGAAACTGACGGGCTAACAGAAGGTGAAACTGATTCTGAAGCACTCTCTGACGAGCTTTCACTACTACTCTCAGATGAACTTTCAGAAACACTTGGTGAAACTGAGGGACTGATTGAGGCTGACGAGGATTCACTGCTACTTTCAGAGATTGAAGCCGACTCTGAACTTGATTCGCTTAATGAGGGACTGGAACTTTCACTAATAGAGGCTGACTCAGAAACGCTTTCGCTAGATGACGGACTCGCTGATTCAGACGAAGATACCGAAGAACTTTCTGATATTGAGGCACTTTCACTGCTAGATTCGCTTCGGCTTTCACTGGAAGATTCAGAGACACTAGGTGAAACAGATGGTGAATAACTTGAACTAGGACTTTGACTATCTGAAGAACTAGGAGAGGCTGAAGCACTGCTAGACTCACTAGCTGATTCAGAACTTGACTCACTAGGACTAACTGACGAACTTTCACTTATGCTCGCAGATGGAGAAACAGAAATGCTACTTGAAGGGCTGATACTTGGGCTAACGCTTGGTGATAAGGAAGCAGACGAGCTTTCAGATATTGACGCACTTGCTGATTGAGAAACGCTAGAACTTGGCGATTTAGATGGGCTAACGCTAGGACTCCCTGAAGGGCTTGAACTAGCCGAAACAGAAGCACTAGGGCTTAATGATGGGCTGACTGACGGGCTTTTACTAGCAGATGAGCTGGCTGAACTTGAGACTGAGCTAGAAGCCGATATAGAAGCTGAACCACTAGAGCTAGGTGAACTTGAGGGTGATTTAGAGTTACTGCTACTTGGAGAACTACTAGGACTGATAGAAGGAGAATAACTAGCAGAGGCACTACTTGAGACAGAACTTGAAGGGCTTTTTGATGGTGAAACTGAGGGACTAGCTGAAGGAGATATGGAAGGAGAATAACTGGCACTGGCACTCATAGAAGGAGAACTACTAGGACTCTTAGAGGGTGAGACGCTCGGAGATACGGAAGGACTAATACTAGGCGAGTAACTACTTGAGGGAGAACTAGACGGACTAGAACTAATAGAAGCAGAAACGCTACTAGACGGAGAACTGGAAGGACTTATACTTGGAGAATATGAAGCAGACGGAGAAGATGATACAGAGTTAGACGGACTGCGTGAAGCCGAACTTGAAGGAGAACTACTAGGGCTGATACTTGGCGAATAGCTAGATGACGGACTACTACTTATTGAAGCACTTGGACTTTGCGAAGGACTCAAGCTCGGAGATATTGACGAACTCACGCTAGGGCTGTACGAAGATGATGGGGATGATGAGATACTAGCTGAGGCCGAAGAACTCGCACTCAAACTAGGGCTAGAACTAGGACTCGCACTGGCTGAAATCGAGGCTGAAGGCGATTGACTAGGAGAAGCTGATGGAGACAACGAGACACTACTTGAAGCACTTATAGAAGCTGACGCTGAGCTAGAGGCTGAAGAACTGGCACTAGATGAAGGGGATTTACTCGGACTTTGAGACGGACTAATAGAAGGAGAATAACTGGCACTGGCACTCGATGAGACAGAGCTAGACGGGCTAACACTCGAACTGGAACTTGGAGATACGGAAGGACTAATACTAGGCGAGTAACTACTTGAGGGAGAACTAGACGGACTCTGAGATGGAGAGACTGAAGGACTAAATGAAGGACTATATGAGGCACTTGCAGAGCTTGATGGAGACTTGCTCGGGCTGACGCTAGGGCTGACTGAGGGCGAAGCACTAGGACTCTTTGACGGAGAATAAGACGCTGACGCTGAAGATGACGGAGATATAGATGGAGAATAGGAAGCTGAGGCTGAAGAACTAGGACTCCTTGAAGCCGAAGAAGAAGCACTAATAGAGGCACTAGGGCTTGAACTTGGGCTTTTGGAGGCAGAGCGAGATGGAGATGATGAAGGACTTACAGAGGGGCTGTATGAAGCTGAGGGACTTCTTGAGGCAGAACTTGAAGCTGAACTTGAGACTGAAGATGATGGAGACTTTGAAGGAGAGACTGAGGGCGAGTAAGAGGCACTGGGAGAACTTGAAGGAGAGTTAGACGGAGATTTAGAGGGACTAGAAGAAGGACTTACAGAGGGAGAGACTGAGGGTGATTCACTTTCATACCCATCAAGAACAATCTTACTATTTTCTTCTTGTAGTAAGTATCCTGCATCTTCTTTTTGTAAAAAACTATAAGCCATTTAATCCCTCTATGCTGTTCTTGACCACATATAAACAACTACATAGGGTTGTAGATTATTATGAGCATCTGCGGCTGCGGCTGCGGTAGCATCGGCAGTAACAGCCCCCGTTCCACTTCCCCTAAGAATACCAACACCAAAGGCACCAGCTCCAACATTATAGTTGTCTCCAATAGTATGATTATGAGCACGGAGTCCAGATTCAAGAGCACTCAGTGTATGTGTTTCTGCACCCCCAGTTGCTGCGGCAGTGTCAAATGTTCCCGAGGCTGCCTTACTTACAAGCACCCGCCCAGCCGCATAAGCCGACCAAGTGCCAACTCCTAATAGTGTCCCAGGATTGGTTGAGAGGGTAGATATATAAATACTCCCTATCGGATATAACAACCCAAACAAATCCGCAAAGGTCGTCTTTTTAGTTGTAGTATCTGTCGCATCAACGACAGGGATAGTATCTCCTGTCGCTAAGGTTGTTAGTCCTGTTAATGCACTTATTTTTTGGTCAGCCAATTTATACCTTCTTTCCTATTATTGTTTCTAAATTTATATCTGTTACTTTATCTATCGTACTTTCTTGCCAGTTCTGACAAGTTGCTTTATTTCTAAATTTATCCGTACTCCACCTGTTTTCTGTTAAATTATTTGTATGGCGTATATCAAGATTCGCCTCGGCTGATTCCCACCTATCACTTCGTTTATCTCTAGTCCCTGGTTCGTAACTACCTTTATAATCTTTGCCTTGAGCCACTATCTTTCGGTATTCTTCTATTAAAAGTTCCCGATAGGCACACATCTGAGAGGTTGAGTCGTGGTCAAACTTAACCGCAAAGCCATCATCTCTGACCCGCCAGTTATTGTTATTGTAGTAGAACTTATCCTTAGAGGGTGGTATGAAGTCAAAGTGACTCTTATGATAAATGACATCATGCTCACAGAAGAAAATAATATCTTCGGTCATCGCTTCTAATCCTGCTAGGATTTGCTTAAACATTGTCTCCCGACCTCTTTTAAGGTGTAGGTGAATATTCCTGCCAAAGTCCATCTTTTTTAGAGAGACAGAAGTAATTGGTAAGCCTGATTCCTTAATATATATACGACAAGTTTTGGCTAGTTTCATATTTATCTGGTTATCGGTGTAGTATAAAATCCCAGAACTTAGTCCTTTTCCAACCGCAGAATCTTTTTCTTTTATCTTTTTCAAATCTTCATCACTCCAACCAGGAATAGGCCAGAACTTTTCTACCAACCAACTAAGAGGTCTTGTTTGTTTGTCCCATTTATTATTAAAAAACAAATCTCTAGCATATTTTTTAGCGTCTTGTACTTTACTGCCAGGGTTAGGATAAGGAAACCCGAAATCTCCACCAGCGGTTCTAAAACAATGAGCATACCAGGTGGAATGATTTATTAAAACCCTGCCACCAGACAACCAAAACTTGCAGGCAACGGTTAATCCTTGACTTCCCCAACTACCAAAACTTTCATCATCTATATCTAATTCAAAATATTTGTCCCTAGTCATCATAAAAAACGAACCCTGCAAACTCATTGACTCAGTTAGGTTGTTTTCTTTTACTGCCCTCTTTTTATACTCCTGAAAATATTGGAAGTGAGGCTCTGAATCAAAACAATATGACCAACTGTGAGGATTGGTTTTAGCTATCCAGACTACATCCTTAACTGTTTCTTTGCCACACTCTTTACAAATACCAGATTGGCCTTGGTATCTAGTATGTCCATCAGGGCAAACCCAATTAAACACCCATAGATTCCTCATCGTGGGACAAATTACCACATTATCTCCAGCCGTTTCAAATGCTTCTAACATTTTAACATCAAACCCCTCATCAAAAGCACAATGAGCATCCGTTTTTGCGATAAATTTTGCTTTAGAAATTCTAGCACATTGTTTTGTAATGGCTCTTTGTCCAATGGACTCAGGATAATATAAAATAACCACATCGGGATGCGTCTGTATCGGTGCTTCTGGCCAATCACCATCTAACCCAACAATAATCTGAGTTTTGCCTCGTTTATTTTTCAATATATCCTCAATGGTTTTATTTAACCATTCTTCTCTCCTGGCAGGAATTATTATAGACAAATCATAGTTCATTTCTTGTGACTCCTATATTCCCAGTAAGGATAATCTTTAATCTTTTTGTCCATTACTTTAACCTCAATATCTTCTCTGTCTAAAACCAGACTCATTGTCAGCTGGTCGTCTAGGTGAAATCTTGAGTCGTAATACCACCACTCTTTAAGGGCGGTTCTCATTGCTTCATTATTTCTATAAATAAATATAGCTGCGTGATAGGCAGGAAGGTCTCCTTTGTCGCTCCCACAGATTTCATCTATCTCATAATAAAGTTCTTCTAACAGTTCTCCCTCGTATCGTTGTTGAAGATATTTACTCTTAGGAAGGTTATCTCTCAGAAAATTGAACTCATCTTCAACGGTATCGTGAAACGGATGGGGAAAAACTAAAATATCGTTATCGCCTAATTCCTTAATCAGAAAGTCAACCGCTCCCTCTTTTAAGATGTAATTAGCATCTACCCAGATATAAAAATCATAACTATCGTGATTCTCATCATAAGGGATTAAATCCCAGCCAAAACACTTAGGGATTTTACTCTGGGCGTGAGGCGTGAGAGCCTTTCTTAAAGGAAAGTTCGTCTCATTGTATCTCATTATATCGGCTGGCTGGTCTGCCCACTCGTTGGGTTCATCAAAACCATTAAACGAAGCCGAAGTGATTAAAGTTTTGTGTACATCCACGATGGAAAGTCCTCCGTTGTTATTTGTAAGTCTTTAATCCTATAGGCGTGTACCCAAGCATCTACGACATCTTTAACCTGACATTCACAACTTGACCTGTAAGGAACATAATCGTGACCTGAAACTATCCCACCTTTTCGGACTTTACGAGACCATTCTGCTATGTCATTTGTGACATTCTTAAAATCATGGTTACAATCAATGTAGACAAAATCCAGAGATTCGTCTTTAAACTCCTTAACTGCGTCCATTGACCACCCCCTGATAAGCTCTACCCTTGGAGAGAACTGACTTAGCAATTCTTTGGTCTCTTCATAGTATCTATCTAGTTTGTCTTGTCTGGTGTGGTCTCTATACCCCTTGTAGACGCACCAGGCGTCTATACAAGAGAGTTTTAGCTTAGGATTAGCATCTAGTAGGGTTTTAGCAAAGTAGCCCCTCTCAGTGCCTATCTCAGCCCCTACGGTGAATCCCTTGTCTGCAAAGTATTTGCCTAAATCTTCTCTGACCATATCAACTCCTTCCAATTCTTTGGGTAATTCGGGACTGGCATAAATTTCTCAATTACGCTTATAAAAAAATCTTTATTATCGTACAACCAAGTTTGTCTTGAATAATCATAACTTGCTTGGACTTCGCTTTTATTCTGGTGATACATCCTCCCGTATGTTTTTCCTTTATGAAGGTGAGCATAATGGGTGTTTTTATTCGTCTTAACTTCTCCTCCCATCAACCGAGTCTTTAAACCTAATTCTTCGGCTTCTTGACCCCAGCCAGTATATCCCTCAATCTGCATAAACCCGCATTTATTGAACCAATCCTTAGTCATAAACCAGCAACTTCCTTGAAATTCCAGAGTATCGTCTATCATTATATCTGCTCTCTCTAAAGTTCGTGAGTCCCACTTATATCCGTGGAGACTTTCGCCCCTTGTTAAGGGTCTGAACATAAAGTATTCGTAATCAATCGGTGGTCTACCAAATTGGTCTTGTATTTCCCATTTCTCAGCATCCAGCCTGTGCCTTCTCGGTATCTGAACCCAGTTAGGTTTGTGGTCTTTGGCGAGTTGTTCGTCAAAGCCTTTAGCAACCAGACAATGAGCATCTAGACTCATTACATAATCCCCCTTAGCTTGTCTAACCATCTCATTGACTCCGTGTCGTTTCTTCATCTCTGGCGTAGCTGGTAAGCGGATATATTTAACCCGTGAGTCCTCTATTATCTCGTCTGGTTCGTAACCATCCAAGACTGGGAATATTTCTATCTCTCCTGTGGCATTCTCTAAGACATCTCTAATGGTTTGGTTGAGGAATTTCTCCCCCTTACTTGGAATTGCTATTGATAAGGACATCATTCACCTCCAAGAGTTTATTTGTTAATTCTGGGGTGTAGCCACAAGATTCAGCCCAACTAGACCAACCGTAAACATCCTTTGGAATACATTTAGAGTTGAATCCTCTGTCTTTATAGATAGCGGTCCACCAGAGGTTCATTCTAGGGTCGTCTCCGTAAACAGCATCTCTTATAGCATAGTAATCTATCTTAGCGGCTTCACAGGCATCATAGAGTTCCTGACATTGAGCTACTTTGAAAGCGATTGCTCTATTCTCTGATAATTTAACGACTTCTGCCTCATACGAGGTCATTTGCCTGATTTTAAGGTTCGCATTGAATACGGTCATATATAAACTGATTACTTTTCGTCTCTTTTCAGGACTGCCACCCAAGATGATGAATGGTCTTGAATGTTGGTCGGTCATCGGATGATTAACCGTCTCTCCTAAGTATTCTGGCTGAAAGACAGCGTCATACTTCTCACAAGTCCCTGGCATTACCGTAGACCTGACCACGATTAAAGGTTCTTCAGCTTCTTTTAGGACATTTTCTACTATCGAGGTGTCCAGCTTCCCGTCTTTTAGTGGTGTTGGTACACACACAAACGCTACATCACCTACTTCTTTTGAAAAAAACCCTTGTTCAGGGTCGTGTATTAAGGCGTCTGGGAATAAAGTATGCATCGCTTTTCCAACCCAGCCGTACCCGTAAATGACAACCCTTATTTCTTTATTTGAAGTTGCCATTATATCCTCCTTAATTCTTTAATTATTTTATTCGCAGTATTGTTGGTTGTCCAGTTAGACCGAACCCACTTTGAAGCTTTTAAACCTTTGGCTTTTGCTTCTTCTTTGTGGTCAAAAACATATTTCATCAATGTTTTAAATTCTTCATAGTCTGGTTCGTACCAGTTGCCAACATCTCCCCAATTATGAGGGTATCTAAATGCTGGAGTTAATACATTCTTTCTAATTGGATAGTTATACTTATCATTCGCAAACTCGTGCATCCCTGTATGGTCTGCAAATATCACAGGAAGTCCAGTTGCCATCGCTTCTACTGGAGGTAGCCCAAAGCCTTCTCCCCTGGTTGGAAAGACGAAACAATCTGCGTCAGCGTATAACTTTTTAATCCTCCATCTAGGATAAGGCTTATCTATTATCTCTATATTATTAGTTGGAAACTCTAAATGTCCCAAGGTTCCGTCTTGTGTTTTAAGAACAAGTTTGACATCTTTCCTATCTCCAAATA
>Ga0194044_10000208_pt1 | contig 27426 bp, 28 predicted proteins | sample JunL4417m_MetaG_FD_155460 | JGI IMG/M metagenome (GOLD analysis project Ga0194044, IMG submission 155460) | Anoxic zone freshwater microbial communities from boreal shield lake in IISD Experimental Lakes Area, Ontario, Canada - Jun2016-L442-17m | ecosystem: Environmental > Aquatic > Freshwater...
AGCAGGTAGCTTCAAATTTGACGGAAATATCAATTGAGAGTGTCCGCAGCTCTCTTGGCCTCGCTAGAAGCGAAGAAATTATTGAGATGATTAAATTAATTGCATCCAACAAGCGGCAAGAAGCGATTGCGGTTGTCGCCGAATTTATTCTGGCTGGGGTTGAGGCCAATCAAATTGTTAAAGAAATTATCGAAGTCTTGCGTCAAACACTTTTAATCAAAATTTCTTCTGGTGATGTTAGCTTTGATCAAACAGCGGAGCGAATTGCTGAATTAACCAGTTTGGCCGAAAAGTTTTCCGCCTCGGAGTTAAATAAGCTACTATCGATTTTTATCGAAGCCGGGCAACTTATGAAAGATTCGCCAATTCGAACTTTGCCGATTGAAATGGGAATTATAGAGAGCGCAGCTCTCTTGGAAGTTCAAAGTTCAAAACTCCCCACAGGGTCAGCTGAAACTAGAAAAGTTCAAAATGATAATTCAAAATTAAAAATTGAGGAAGCAGAAAAGCCTCTGCCTGAAAAGCCAAAAGTTCAAATATCAAATGAAGTTCAAAATCCAAAAACTGAAATAAAACCAGAAGAAATCGTTGAAGAAAATCTAAAGTCAAAAATTCAAATATCAAGTGAAGATCAAAGTTCAAAATCCGAAATAACAATCGAGCAATTGAACAATGAGGCAATTGAAGTTTTGGATGAAGCCGCTTGGAAAAATATTTTAGAAAAAACCAAAGAGCATAATCATACGCTTAGTGCGCTTTTGCGTGATGCCAAACCTGAAGGAGTGGTAGACGACCAAATTATTCTTAGCGTGCGTTTTAAGTTCCATCATGATAAGATCTTGGAAGTTAAAAATCGAGCAGTCTTAGAACAAATTGCCTCCGATATTTTGGGCCGAAAATGTCTAATTAAGTGTCAGGTCCAGGATAAGAAGCAAGTAGCAAGTAGCAAGAAGCAAGGAGGAGAACAAGCAGAAGATCTGGAAAAGGCGACGAAAGAAATGTTTGAAGTGGAATAAGAAAAAACTCTAAATTCTAATCTCTAAATCCTAAACAAATCCAAATGATCCAATTCCCAAATTATCAAAAGTTTCGAACATTAAAATATCTGAATTTTTATATTGTCTAGAGTTTCGAATTTAGGATTTAGAATTTAGCTAATATTATGCCCAAGAAAAAATCCAACAATCACATAACTGGTGCCAAGTTGCCGCCGCAGAATTCTGAGGCTGAGAATGCTGTAATTGGCGCAGTTTTAATTGACAAAGACGCAATACTTTCGGTGGTGGAGATACTTTCTCCCGATGATTTTTATGATGATCGTAATGCCACAATTTTTAGAGCAATTTTGGCACTGTTCGAAAAACGTACTCCGCTTGATATGGTCACACTGACCGACCAATTGGAGAAGGAAAAGGAGCTGACTAATGTTGGCGGCAGTAGCCACATTGTCTCGATTGTAAATTCAACACCGTCAGCGGCAAACGTTACTCACTGGGCAAATATCGTTCGCAACAAAGCGGTTTTGCGCCGCTTAATTACCTCGGCCGTCACAATATCTGATCTCGGATTTGATGAAGAAGAGGATGTTTCAGCAGTTTTGGACAAAGCTGAGCAATCACTTTTCGCCGTGTCGCAAAAATTCTTTCGTCAAAAATTTATTCCAATTAAGGATGTTTTAACTGAGGCCTTTGATCGAATTGATAAAATTCACAAAAACAAAGGTGCTCTGCGAGGACTGCCTACGGGTTTTCGTGATTTGGATGCCAAACTGGCCGGTCTACAAAAATCAGATCTGCTAATTTTGGCCGCCCGCCCTTCAATGGGTAAAACTTCATTGGCATTAAATATCGCTGAGCAGATTGCCGTTGAAGACAAGGTTCCTGTTGCCTTTTTCTCTTTGGAAATGTCAAAGGAGCAGCTGGTTGACAGACTTATCTCGTCGCAGGCTGGAGTCGATTCATGGAAGCTGCGAACCGGAAATCTCTCTGACGCCGATTTTCCTAAAATTGGTTATGCCATGGGAACATTGTCGGAAGCGCCATTTTTTATTGATGATTCGCCGGGTTTAAATGTCACCGAAATTCGGGCCAAGGCTCGCCGGTTGCAAATGGAACACGAACTTGGTGTTATCTTTATAGATTACTTACAGCTAATTGAAGGCCGATCGAAATCGGGAGAATCAAACCGTGTGCAAGAAATTTCCGAGATTTCCCGGTCGTTAAAAACCTTGGCTCGCGAGCTTAATGTTCCGGTGGTGGCACTTTCCCAGCTTTCCCGTGCTGTTGAACATCGACCAGATAAACGACCGCAACTTTCTGACCTGCGGGAATCAGGTTCCATTGAGCAGGACGCCGACGTTGTAATGTTTATTTACCGTGATGATTACTACGATGAAAACTCAGACAAAAAGGGGATCACAGAAATTCTTATTCGCAAACACAGAAATGGCCCAATTGGCAACATTGACCTATATTTCAACGCCGAGCAAATGCGTTTTCGTGATTTGGCCCGAACTCCAAAGAGCGGCCCAACTGACTTCGGCCCACAAGATTAAAAGCAATTGTTAAATTGTTCTATTGCTAAATTGTCATTCCGGACTTGATCCGGAATCCAGATCCTGAAACAAGTTCAGGATGACATATTAAAAAAGCGCGGAATTGCGTTCCGCGCCGGGCGATCGTTCTTGTTTCGCTTATTGGTTGACCTTTCTAATTAACCACCGGGCGATCCGGTTTAGAAAATACTCGACTCCAGACCCGCGACCACCCCAGATCGGGAAGTGTTCTGCCCCTGCGCTGAATGATTCATAAATGATGAACTCCGAGATTGCATCATCTCCAGAGCTGATCATCATCAGCAGCGGTATGGCTGTGATTCCGGCCTTCGGTGTGAAGCTGAATGCTCCGAGGATCCAGGCTGCCCAGCGCCAGCGAAGTTTGCGACTGAAGGCGATTCGCCCGAAGAGGTAAGCTGACCTTAGACCCGAACTGGTGTAGGGGATAGCCAGCAGAACAATCGCTGGCAGCAGGTGATGGTAGCAGAGAATGGATATCGCCGCTGCGATGGCGTAGGCTAATGGCTTTAGGCCAACACAGACGCCAAGATCGGCTAGGCAGACATCAACCTTCCCATCGTCTAACTCAGCCATCAGCGTGGCTGTTTGGTCGTCGCTCAGATGGCCTTTCCATTTGATGATGCGGCTACGAACGAAGCTCTTGCCGAGGCCGATTCTGTAGCTGTGCGATGTGACAAATTGCCAGAGGTGATTGATGGCAATTTGCAGGCTTACCTTGGCTGCTGCTTCAATTAGCCAAATGGTACCTCCCCCGACCTTCGCTATCAGCTTATCCAGCATGATTAGAGCGAGAATCGGTAGCCACCTTAGCTTGTGACTCAGGTAGTATGCCTGGCCTTCAACATCGATTTTGCCATCGCAGTGGGCGTTTCGGATTGATCCTTCAAGCCTCGACTGCTGTTTCCATTCCTTTTGCACGACCGTCAACTGTTCTGCATCTTGCATCAGGAGCAGGAAGGTATCCAGACCAAGTTTGGCAGTGATCTCTGCTCCGTGTTTTTGGAGGTAAGTTGCCAACCTTCCCGAGCTTAGGTCGTCAAACATTGGCTTGCGATGGCGGGTCATCCATGGCAAGTAGAATCTTAGTTGTGAGCGCGGATCTGATGCGGCAATTGCAGTGACGCCGGATTCAGCGTCGATGCACCACCAGATCGTTCTTCCTTGGTCGTCTCTCGCTTTCTTGAAGTTAGCGTAGGCACACGGCTGGCCCTCGCCTGCTTGCCAGAGCGTACCGTCAAAGCCGGCTTCTAGAAGCTTGGTTCTGAATGCTGGTAGCACAACCCACTTCAGTTCATGGAAGTCGTTACCAGCACCCTCGAAGGGTGTCGAAAGCGACGCCTCTTTGCCCTCGATATATTCAGCGTCGAGGTAGTGAGCTCCAGCCTCTTCGTCGTAGCCCCAGCCAGTCGCGTTAGCGACTCTAACCCCACAATCCCAATACTCGGCAAGAGCGGCAAGGACGCGACGACGGTAGAAAGCGGCTCTGATTGCCGGTTCGGACCAACGATAGGGACATGGGGCTCCCAGGAGAAAGGTGTTTACCAAATCTGCGACTGCTGATCCCACAAAGAGCTTGCGAACGATGTTTCCCATTCGGAACGCTTGGGCGGACCGGCCTTGGCCGATTTTTGTTGTTGCGGTTACGGACACAGTCCGTCACCTCGCTTTGTAGTTTGTACGACAAACGCACGGAGGGAATATATCAATATTTGGCTCTTTTGTAAATATTTCTTGATTGTACTTGAAACATAATACTGAGCTTGTCGAGATTAAAAAAGCGCGGAAGATGCGTCCCGCGCACAGATCTATGGATGGGGAACTCGGATTTTGAAGATGATTAACAGCGCCATCATCAGCCCTCCGAAAAAGAATCCGCAGATGAACATGCTCGGTGGGTGGTGCTTGATGAATCCGAAGTCTCCGAAGAAGACTCTGTTGCGAAGCATCTCCAGCACGAAACATACGAGCAAGAAGATGATTCCTTGTTCTCTTGCGAAGTCGAAAAACCTGTCCATTTTAGTCACCGTTTCTCTGTGTTTCCGAAGGACCTGACAACAATGCATCAAATGCATCAATGCTGAACCAGACATCTCCGTCCCAGAGATTGTGTTTGCCGATGACTTGGCAAATTGTCTCTCGCAGTTGGACATACCTTGCGGCATGGTATCTGCTCGTCTTGTGATAGTGTGGGTGTTCGTCCTGAACATCGAACGTACTTCTGCGAAGGCGTCCCATAGAGTCTTTCGGTCTGCATAAAGCTCTGGGTTCTTCTTGTGACACTGTTCGTTAATCTGTGCTTCCACCGCTCGCTTCACACGGTATTCGTAGTTACTCTGCCCGTGATTCGACATAAATTGCCTCACGGTCATGTCTTGAACCGTAACATCAGCACTCAAATGAAAGCGGGTTTTCATGGGTGGCATCCCTTTGTTGTGTGTTTTTCCCTCGGAAATGGGCCCGACCTTTATGGGGTAGGGCACATGATCTGAGGAAACTACTTGCTACTGGCGGCTCATCACGATCCGCCGCAACTGCTGGATCACCTCGGGCCAATCTTTCGGGCCGGTGTAGTTGCTGCTGGCAGCAGGCGTGTCGACGATCGGCCACTTCATCGGCTCAGCGACGGCTTTCGCCATCACTTGCCAAGACGAATGGTGAAAACCCGCCATGGTGAGGATGATCGGCACTCCGCACTGCTGACATATAGCGGCGACGGCCAATCCCCAGGGCTGTGCGGGATGGCCATCACCCTGGTGCCAATCGAGGAAAACCTCCGACACGACGACATCGACGCCGGCTCTGATCTTGACGCTGTCGTAGTCTGTCAAAACCTCGACTTGATGCCCAGCCGCCTCGAGCGCCAGCTTACCGGCCTCGGCATGCCTGGTTACGCTCTCGATGAGGAGGATGTTCATTTGTCTGGCTCCTTTTGTCTCATGTGAGACTTTTTGTGATTCTGCTTTACGATGGGTGATTTCTCAGTTCATCGTAACAACACATTATAGCGCAGATTGTTCATATTGTCAATGCTTCTCGACACTATTATTAAAAAATGTTGGCGGAATATGATCTCTTGACAAGCGTAAACCGAAGGTGTATAATAAAAATGACGAAATAATTCCACACAATTAACGGAGTCAAAATGGACATCAAAACTCTCCAACAATTTGGGTTATCAGCAAAAGAAGCAGCCGTTTATCTGGCGCTTTTGGAGCTTGGGTCTGCCGCTGTCTCAGAGGTAGCCCAGAAGGCAAAAATTAACCGCACGACCGCCTACGATATACTGGAGTGCCTAATCACCTATAGTTTGGTCAGCCGTGTTGGCGACAAAAAAACCAAGCACTACGCAGCTGAAAATCCAGAGCTTCTCATTTCTTATTTAGAAAAGAAAAGCAAAGAGTTCACTGAAAAAGCAGAATCAGCTAAAAATATTCTGCCGGAATTAAAGGGAATGTATAATTTGACGCCTAGACAACCAAAGGTGAAATATTACGAGGGTGACGAGGGAATTATTGCTATGTACGAAGATTCATTGCGAGCAAAAACTGAAATTTTATCTTGGCTTGATATTAAAGTGACACTGGATTTTTCAGCTAATTATTTTCCTGGTTACTACAAACGCCGAACAGCTAAAGGCGTTCATATCAAGGCTATCGTGAACGACGACCCAATTGCTCGTGACTACGTAAGCCGAGACAACCAAGAACTGCGCGAGATTCGCGTCGTGCCAAAAGAAATAATGGCAGATACACCTGAATGCTATATTTATGACGACAAAGTTTCATTTATGTCAGTGCGAGAGCGGTTTGGCGTGATGATTGAATCCAAAGACATCGCTGATGCACAAAGAAAACTCTATGAGTTGGCTTGGGAAAAGGCCGGAGAGTATAGTTCTAAAATTTTGAAATAATATTGCACTAAAAAAGCCCCCGAAGGGGCGAGATCTTGCCGGTGGAGCTACTTGCTCCCAAGCAGGTTGACGATTTCCGGTGGCTTTTTGGCCGCCAACTGGTAGGCGAGTTGTACGAGCTCAATGTCGGCCTGGTTGAAGACCAGTCCACAGTAGACGACGCTGTCGCTTCCGTGATTCAGCGTTGTGATCTCGCGATCGATCTGATACTCCAGCGTAATCTTCTTGGCCAGTCGGATGCTGGTGTTCTGCTTCAGAACGTCGTGGATCGGTTTGACCAGCCTGTTGTGCAGCAGCGCTAAACGGACCAGGGTTACTAGGCTGGTTATCAGAATGACGGATAGCGCGACAACCCATGTGTCGCTGAGATGAATCTTGGAACCAACATTGCTACCGAGCAAGGCCCCTGTAACGCAGGCAGACAGCTGTGATGCTAGCAGCAACACTTGTGATCGAATTGGAAACTGTCGACGACAGACCGTAGCTGCCTTGATCATGGTGTGAAATGCGGCCCGTGCTTCTTCGCACGCTTCGGGCCCAGTGATGAGTGGCATGGGAAAACCTCCTGTAGCTGTACTGCCTCAAGAATCATAGCAGAAATTTTTTGGAATAATAAATTTATATCAATTTCTTTTAACGCTTTGTGCTCGCCTTCGGCGAAACTATTTATTGCTAATTAAAAAAGCCCCTTTCGGGGCGGGATCTTAGTGTAGTTGTTCAGGCCGGGTATTTCACCCAGTCCTGTTCGGATGTATTGATGCGCAGCAGTCGGAGCGGTGAGTCTGGTCCAACCATCAGCTCTGGTCGAATCCGAGACAGAATGGCTCGTCCTGATACAACACTATACTTGGTGCGTGCGCCACCTTCAGTGCCCATTTCCGTCATTGTGTTCTTGATGTGGGTTTGTACGGAAATGATAGTCCGTTGTCGCATCTGGTCGGGGCTGCCATGGACACAGTGAAGTTCGTATGGGACTGGTGCATCGGAACCGATGATAGCGACCATCCCCAGAGTTACCCCCTTGGTGTCGTCATCTAGACGAGCGTCGTCGCAGAATGGTACCGATACGCTTTCGGGGTAGTTCTCGTACCCTATCGTAATCGGATCGCGACCGGCAAGTCGCCAGGCTCGGAGGAAGTGCTGCAGCTCTTCCTCGCTTGGTTGGATCTCGAAAACATGCTCGAACCCACCGGCCTGCCGCAAGACCACTACGGTTTTGCCCATGTGGCTGACGAAGCTGACCTGCAGAAGGTCAGTCAGCGCTGTTTGCACCGCCAGGAGGTTGGCGATGCGGGTTTTGAAGTCGCCGATTTTCGGCAGACTCTCAGCCCTAATACACCAGAGTATGCCGCCCAGGAGGGCGCAGGGCAGGAGACTCAGCAGTGTGTCCTGCTGGAAAAACGCTGCTGCGATGATCATGGCGATTGAGACTGCAGCGGCTGCTCCCAGCCCGATGTTTGCCATCAAGAGCAGCCTCGATGACGTTGCCGACATCTTCTCGGCAATGGCGAGTCGAGTGACTCGGTCGAAGACTTGCTTTGCCGACCGGTTGCCGTTCTCGGTAGCGATCCGATATTGCATGACAAACCGCCTTAATCTGGATTCTGTACCGTCAAGAATATACCCCAATATAACAAAAAAGGCAAGCGGAAACTTGCAATTTAGGCTTTGGCAATAAGTCGGTTAGTTTTGTCTAGCGCTTCTAACTTTTTGAACTAGTACGTATGGCGACCGAATAATTTTCATTAGAGTGGTTTTGAATGAGCCATAATGTTTCTGCCAATAATAATCTTGGCTTTTGTAGTAGAATTTTTTCTTTTCAAAATTATTCGAGCTTTGACCCTCAAAATGGATGATTTTTGCTGTGGTAATTACGGCGTTTTTACAGCCCAGGCCGGTAATTCTGCGGCATAAATCGTCGTCTTCAATGTACATAAAGAAATTTTCGTCAAAGCCGCCTATTTTCTGGTATGTGTCACGTCGCAACATCATAGCTGCCCCAGAGATCATATCGACATAGAAAAATTCGCCAGATTTATCAACCTGAGCATTTTTTTTGTTCCAGCGCTTAATTGTTACTCCGGCCAAGCTCTGAAAATTACCAAAAAAATCACGTTGTAAATTTTCGCCGTCAGCTTGCATTAGCAAACAGGTAAGCGCCCCAACTTCCGAGTGTCTGGCCAGAAAATCAAGCATTTGCTCTATGGCGTCGTCGCAAATCCCAGTGTCGGGATTGAGCAAGAGTAAGTACTCTCCACTGGCATTTTTGACACCCAGGTTGTTACCTGAGCCGTAACCTTTATTTTCTTTGGCCTTGATCACATGGATATTGTCTTGGCCCTTAAATTCCTTTTTAAAAGTTTTGTCGGCATCACCACTTGGGTTATTATCGACAATAATGATCTCAAATTTCAGATGCTTCAAACGCTTTTGTAAATCAACAACTAGTGGCAAAGAATATTTTTGGCTCTTGTAATCGACAATGATTATTGATAACTCGATCCCTCGACTCCTTGCGTCGCTCGGGATTTCGCTGATTGTTAAATCTTTGGTGCTCAGTTTGTCCATTTTTTCTTTAGTGATAGTAAATATTGGTGAACAATTTCTTTGGGTATGGCATCAATATAATAGGCGAATAGAACATAAAAAGCAGTATTAATTATTATTGCTAAAATGAAATAAACTCCGACGGCCTGCAAGCTAAAGCCAATGACGATAGCAATTGCGGCTGAGAGAATTAATTTTGAAATTCGAATGAAGTCGATTTTTATTGGGATAATGGTTCTGGCTTTATAAAAACCGAGGAAAAATAACAGGATTTCAGATGCTAGCGTTATGGCTCCTGCAGCATAAAAAGAGTATTTTGGAATCAAAATTAAGTTTGACACAATATTAAAGGTTAAAACTATAACTGCCATTAGTAAAAGGTACCGCCTGGAGTCCTTGGCAATTAAAACCTCACTGATCATGGTATTTAAGTAGATAAAAATGCCGGCAAAAGCCAAGACGATAATTATTGGCGCCCCGGAGATAAAATCAATGTTTGAGAGAAAAACCACAATTTGCCTTGAAAATGGAATGCAGATAGTGGTAATTACCAAAGCCATTGAAACCATAAAAGTAAGTCCGCTTGATGTTGCGTGGCCGGCTCTTTCCTTGTCGTCATTGATAGTCGATGACAGCAATGGCTTGAGAGAATAGGCCAAATAAGCGGCAGCAAACATTGTAGTTTCTAGCACTCGGTAGGCAACGGCATAAATCCCAACCTGCGCCGCGCCTTTAAAATGGAATAAAATTAGCGTGTCGACTTTGAAATAAAAGTTATTTAGTATGAATATCATCCCGAACGGTAGGGCTAGCTTAGTAATTTCTGACATAATATCCGAATTCCAGCCAAGATGGGGGACTTCATCGTTTGCCGCCAGAATAAATTTTGTGATGATTGTAATAACCGCAGAGAGCGAAACCGTGGCAATGATCCATTCGAAGTCAAAGCGGAAATAGACTATTGCAAATAGGGCAGACAGGGTAAAGATTTTTGCAACAACATCAGCGATTACCACTTTCTTCATGTCCAGTTTGGCTTGGAAGATTAAATCGAAAATACTTCCGACCAAGTTGAGGAATAGAAACAGCGACGCAATTAAGACGCCTTGTTTAATTACCGCTGGATAATTTGTCAACTGGGAACTGGCTATAGCGATTATTGTTACCAAGAGTGCGCTAATTAGGCGAATGGTAAAAATATTGTTTAGCAAAGCTCGTTTTTTTTCTGGAAATCTAGAAATTTCTCTAACCCCAATTGAAAAAAGACCAAAATCAGCAATGGTAATGAAAAATGAGAGATAAGTGATAATAGTGTTGTAATAGCCGGTGCCAACAGTACCTGCGTAATTAGAGATTAGCTTAACTGTTACCAGCGACATCACCAAAACAATTAGTCGGCCAGCAATTTGGACCACTATATTGTTTGCAATTGTGTTTTTTTGTGTTTCCATCTGTTTCTAGCTTAGCCGATTTTTGTGCTAAAATAAACCTATGTCGAGATATTTAACATTACTCGCAATCTTTTTGCTTCCAGCCTATATTTTTCGATTTTCTATTTTGGGTATCCCAACCAATGTTTTTGAAGTTGTGGTTGGAATCTCGCTGTTGATATTTATCATCGAGAAACTAATTTGTCATGCTGAACTAGTTTCAGCATCTAAAAACGAGATCCCGAAACAAGTTCGGGATGACAGTGCGAAAAACGACAATGATAAAAAGAAGATTGCATTTGGATTTTGGCCAACCTATCTCCTGCTATTTTTTGCTTTAATTAGTGTCGCATTTTCTCCTGACAAAGCTGTTGCTTTGGGGATTGCAAAAGGCTGGTTTTTTATTCCTGCAGTTTTGTATTTTCTTATCATCAATTTATTTGATAAAAAGACTACTAGGTTGTTAGTCATTCCGCTTTTCATTAGTTTAATGCTGGTTTCGGTTTGGGCAATTCTACAGAAACTTGGGGTAATAACAACGCTTTTTTATCAGGTCGGCGATTCAGGATTTCTAGATTATTTTGCCAGATTTCGTGCATTCGGTCCGTTTGAATCGCCAAATTATTTGGCTATGTTTATTGTTCCGGTAGGTTTTCTAACGCTGCCAATATTTAGCTTTTTTAAAAAGGGAATTGACAAGGTTTTAATTGCGGTCTTCTATCTGTTGCCACTCTGTGCGCTCTACACTTCACGGTCTTTGGGTGGGCTAATTGCATTTGGTTTTGCACTCATTTGTTTTTTGGCTTTTGGACTAGCCAAGGCTTACCGGGCGCATTTAGTAAACTCTGGCAGCAAAATTACTGGCTGGATTGTAGGATTGATTCTGGTAGCGGTTGCATTCGCTGTAATCTTTTCTTCAATCAGTAATGAAACATACTCAACCCATATTCGAATTGATATTTATAAATATTCGCTACAGCTAATCGAATCGTACCCGATCTTTGGTATTGGACTGGGCAATTTTCAGTCGGCGGTTAAGTCAATTTCCACAAGCAATAGCGGGTTTGTAACCTACGGGCTATCTTACGCGATCCATCCACAAAACTTATTTTTAGCGCTTTGGCTTAACATTGGTTTTCTGGGCTTGATCTCATTTCTCTATATTGTTGGTAGTTTTTTCTGGAATCTTGGCCGTCGTGGTGGCGACATTCTTATTATGGCAGCAGTTTTTGCCGCTATGGCTTCCATCGTTGTCCACGGCTTGGTTGACACCACCTATTTTAAAAATGATCTTTCGGCAATCTTTTGGTTAATTTTATCAATCGGATTTTTAATTAAAAAGCCAAATGAAAATTCAAATTAATAGCACAAAATCATCTCATTTGCTTGGCATTGTGAACAAGGTTTTCATCTACATTCTACTGGCCTATTTGCCAGTTTCAGAACTTTTTATCCACGCGCTTGAAAGCTATACCACTTGGCCAGATAACTTAGTTTTTTGGGTCTCTCATTTCTATGAGCCACTGTTGGTATTGCTGTTGATTGTAAATTTGTTAGTCTTTGTTCTCGGTAAAAAGGCTAAACTTCATTTTATGGACTTTGCTGCCGGCATTTTTATTCTTTACGCGCTTATATCTATCGCTTTTCATTATCATGATTGGCAGAGAGGACTTGAAAGTCTAAGATTCCTAATTTTGCCCTTTGTGGCCTACATTTTTGTTCGCTTTACCAATTATGCTGATGGAAAAAAAATCTCATCGACCTACCTGGCTATCGCCGGGGCTATTGCCACAGTCGGAGTTGTTGAGTATTTCTTTTTGCCGGCAAATTGGATAGGTAATTTTTTGGGTATAGCCGGCTTTGGTTTTGGCCAAAATGCACTGGCGAGCACCAATCAGGCGAGCTCGTTTCTTGCTGGCCCAAATCAACTAGCGTCTTACTTAATTTTCCCCTATTTTTACGCTTTACACCGAGCATTTAACTCCAATAAATCATTTCTTGCCCAGTGGTCGAACTACTTACTTTTGCCATTAACCTTAGGAATTCTGCTGACCTTCTCCCGCTCAGCAATTTTGGGTATGCTGCTTGGAACGCTGCTTATCATTATCTTTAACATTCGATCTAATCGCCCCAAAGTTTCTTACGTTGTGCTATTTCTTGTTTCTTGTGCCGCTCTGGTTTTTAGCTATGTTATGTACGGCGGGGGAACACTGACCGACCTATTAACTCATGGCGCCTCTACTGCCCAGCATGCGTCTGCTACCGAGGGGGCCATGTCCCAGCTACTTCATTCTGGTTTTCTTAATTTGGTTTTTGGCACAGGCGTTGGTACTGCTGGCCCAGCAGCGTTAAAATTCGGCGGAATAATTTCTGAAAATTATTATCTGCAAATATTAATTGAGGTGGGAATCGTTGGTTTTATTATCTTTGCGGCTTTTTTCGTTGGCGCAATAAAAACTTTTTTTCACTGGTCAAGAATATTATTTTTCGCCATTATTGCGCTTCTAGTCAACGCCTTATTTCTCCACATTTTCTCCGACAACCCAGCAATGGCGGTCTCAATATTTATTATCATCGCAGTTATTATAAATGTTGAGACGTTTGAAGAAAATTCTAAATCAGAAATTCTAAATACTAAACAAATTCAAATTACCAAAAGCTCAAATGTTGGAAAATTGGAATTTTGATATTGTTTAGAATTTAGAAATTAGAGTTTAGTATTTAGAATTTTATGGCACATAAAATTTTGATTGACGGTCGGTTTATTGGAGTTGGTGACTCAATTGGCAGAGTCGTTTTTGGCATTATTGAACATCTCTTGGAAATAGACAAAGAGAACACCTACTCGCTGCTAATTCGTCCGGCTGGTGTCAAACAAGTCCGAGAACGTGGTCTTTGGGACTGCGACCGGGTTAAAATTGAAGTCCAGGATTTTGGCCACTATTCGCTTTCTGAGCAGACCAAATTTTTGATTTGGCTGAATAAAAAGCCTTACGACTTAGTTTATTTTACGCAGTTCAATCACCCAATTTTATATCGAAAGCCGTACATAATAATTGTTCACGATTTAACTATGTTCGGCTATTTTTCCTATGAAAATCCGCTAAAAGTTGCGATGTTCAAAAAAGTAATGAAGTCAGCGATATTCGATTCGAAAAAAGTTGTTGTTGACTCAGAAGCTACTAAGGACGATATTCTAGAAAATTATCAGTTAGCTGATAAGGAAAAAATTAAAGTGATTTATCTTGGAGTTGATGCCAGCTATTTACGAATTTCCAAAATGGATCAGGCCGACAGAATAAATTTGGGCAACCGATTTAAAAATCATTACTCCCTGGAGAGTGAATACTTGCTCTATACGGGTATGTGGAAGAAGCACAAAAATTTGTTCCGGCTACTAAAAGCTTTTAGGCAGGTTAACTCAGTCAGCGGAATTCAGCTAGTTATGGTGGGCAAAGTTGATAAAGACGAGATGGAAATAATCGCCGAAATAGAAGAAATTAATGGTCACTCCATAGAAAAACCAATAATTACTGACCCGGTTTTTATTACCGGTTTTGTGTCAGAGGAGTTATTGCCAGCGGCCTATGCTGGCGCCCTGGCCTATGTTCAGCCATCACTGAGTGAGGGATTTGGACTTCCGCCGCTTGAAGCAATGGCTTGTGGTGCACCGGTCGTGGCGGCAAAAATTTCTGCTACACCGGAGGTTTTGGGCGATGCAGCCCAGTATTTTGATCCTGAAAATGTTGAAGACATGGCAATGAAGATAGAAGAGGTAATTATGAACCAGCGCTTACGCCTCGACCTTCGAAAAAAGGGCTTAGATAGAGTCAAATTGTACTCCTGGGCCGAGAATGTCAAAAAAAACTTGAAAGTGATTAATGAAGTTCTAAAGAAATAATTCGAATCTATCGAGAATAAAAAAATGAGGCACGCGCAGTGCCTCAGCTGTTTTTTTGCCCCCTAACAGTCAGAATAGCGGTTTCTGGCCTGAACCGCCGCCATAGGTTTCGGTTATCGGCCGCCCGTCCGGGGTATCGACGATGAACCCGACGTGACCGGCGCGATTTGCTCGTTCTTCCCGGGCAAGCTGAAGGTTGGTGTGTCCGCACTTGCTTGGGTCATCAACCCAGTCAACGCCGTTCCAGAACTGTCTGCCGCCGCCTGCTACATTCATCGCTATGAGGTACATGGCACACTCCTCGGCACGACGTCCTGTGCTCTGCCCCAGTTATCACCGAGGAAGATGTGCTCGTGGTCGGGGTCGATGGCGCAGATGCTGTGATACGCAACGCGGGCCTCATCCTTGGGCATCCAAGGCATTGTCTTGGACCAGTGTGCCCAATCCCTCTGGTCAGCGGTTGCCTTCCAAAACAGCGTTCCGCCAATAATCATCATCGGCAGGTAGCCAATGACTACTGGTTCGTTAACACCTGTGCGCATGCTGCTGCCTCCTCAAAGAAGTCGTCATTCTCATCAACAACTGCGGCATCATCTGGGCAACCGGTCAGCACGGACAGCGCTCCGAGCGCGGTTTTTGCTGCAGTACCGGTTTCGAATACGCAGTATTCATCTTTCACCGGTTGAAACCGCCTGGTCGCGTCGTTCCAGTAATGGGTATCGCGACCAATAGTGGCCTTTATGAAGAAGCCCTGTATTAGGATTTCTCCGTTATCTTCGGTAACCATGAGGTGTTCTCCTAGAAAGGATTCGCCTCTATCTTTATAGCGCAAAAGTGTTTTTCGGTCAATAAAAAAAGCGGCCGATCCCCGAAGGGAAAAGCCGCCGGACAAGTAGTGAACGTGGCGTGTTACAGTCGCGCCGTGAAGACGATCGCGCCAACTACGGTCAATGCCGCGCATGCACGCCAGCCGACGACCATCATCCTTTTCTCAGAGAAAAAGGTCTCGATTGTGGTGCTAACTCCGCGCACCAGCCAGTGGTTTTTGGCTATGTACAGGAATGGGAGTGCTCCCAACAAGACCCAGGGGGTTTGCGGCATCATCACCCCGGGTAATGACATGGTGACTTTCAGGCCAATCGCTGAAGTCAAGGTGATGGCCCCGGCAGCCAAAGCGGTGAGAAAGAGGGGCTTAGCATCGTCGTTGACCAAACTGACGAAAATGATGCCCAGGAGAAACCCTCCGTAGATGAAGTCTCCCAGCCCAACAGTACATCCACCGGCAGCGGTTGTCATGAAACTCAGCCGCTCGTAAATGCGCTGGATTGCCGGGATTTGGACGAAGACGACATCGAGGCAGGGAATCAGCGCGATGATGATCGGCACCATGCGCTTGTTTCTCTCAGACTTGGTCCAGAGGATGCCACCAATCAGACAGACGATAACGGCTAGAATCGGCTTCCAGAACATTTCAGGCTCGCTTTCAGAATCAGTTTATTCCGGGCAAGTAAGCCCTCGAGTCCGACGCAGTGTCGAGCTCAAGGGTAGATCTTGCACGTGCCACTTTTGGCAGTGGCTGTCAGAACGACAGCACGGGGGCTGGGTGGTGAATCTGGTCGTATAAGGTCCTTGCCAGCACTCCGATGGCAAGAATGAACAGCCCCGCGATGTAGGCGCAGGCGATTGCCGTGTGTGTGTCGAGCTGCAGACCGCCAAGGTATGCAGCGCCCATTGCAGACAGCCAGATTGACCAGCCAATTGCTCGGATGGTTCCCCAGCTCCAGAAATACGGCGCAGCGACGAGCGACATGATGCAAAAAGCCAAATACCACATTTCGGTTCCTCGTTCTGTGTAAACAGGATATCTGAGAGTAATGGGCTCGAGTCTGCTAAACTCGAGCCGGTCTGCTCTCAACCCGTCAGTGCGACGGGGTCTGGCGGCGCTTCGCTCAGTCTCTCCAGATGAGGTACCCGCACCTCGGGCACTTCATCGCTGTGGCGAAGCCCGGGCCGTCCGTCCCTGGGATTGTTTCTTTGGATGGTGACAACCTAGTGCCGTCCCGTTTGCAGTGGGGCCAGCGGGTGCTGGCAGCCCAGGTCAGGGTCAGGTTAATCACTGCCGCTAGCGGCAAAGCTAGCAGCGTGCACCATCCGATGGTCCTGGAGTCCAGGTTGACGGTGACCGCTAACGCGGACAACAGGCCGAAGCAGCAGGCGGCGCTCAGAAGATGGGTAATGCTGGCCCACGGCTCGCGCTTGTATCGCGTCAGCACGATGCCAAGAGCCAGGAAGAGCCCCCACCCAATCGCCATTACAACGATCTCGTTCAGTCTCATCGATTTCTCCATTCGGGGGAGCGAACTCCCCAGGTTTTCGGTGGTCCGGAAGTAATGCGCCTCTTGCTCCTTAACAAGAGGCAGATCAACTCCTGGCCCGTCCGAGTGTGGACGGTTACTTCTTGCGCTTGGATACGTAGTTCTGCGCACAACTTCGGCAGATGTACCGCTTGCGTCTGTCGCTGGGCAGTCTGCACCCGCATTGGATGCAACCGGGCCACAACTTGCCTGCGGCCGCGACTGCAATGGCCTGAACCAGACCGGCAACAACCACATACAGTGGCACAATCACCGCCGGATTGGCTGGTTTCGATGATTTGATGCCGAGCGTGGCCCCGAGCATCAGCGGCCAAGCCATCAAGCACACCAGGCTTAGCATGTGCGCCAGGTAAGTCACGGGCCCGTGGTGTTGCTTGCGTCCGGCGGCGATTCCCGCCCACAAGAAGATGAACCAGCAGAGCAGGAACAACGGCCAGTACTTCGTGTCTTGCATTTCGTTCTCCAGTCGGGGAGCGAACTCCCCAGGTTTTCAGTGGTCCGGAAGTAATGCGCCTCTTGCTCCTTAACAAGAGGCAGATCAACTTCTGGTCCGTCGGTGTGACGGATCAGTGACAGTACTTCTCCAACGCTAGAAGCACGAAGCAGTTGCACAAGCCGATCTCAGCCATCGCTACTGACGGTAGAACAGTGGATGTTAGGAGCGAGACACTGATGGCGACGATGCAAGCCACTATCGCAACGGCACACGTGGCGACGAACATCATCGCGGGTAGGCAGATGACCAGATTCCGCCTCAGGCTCTCTCCTGGCTTGATGTACTCCCAGAGGTGCAGCAATGTCGGCTTATTCAGCCATAGCCACACCGCCAGCCCCAGGTTGAGCACCAGGCCCTGAGTACTCAGGAGCCTGGTCGCGTCAGCGCTGAACTTGATCCCTGTGCCGGCGACCAATCCCATCAGCGCGAACCAGCCGAAGACGATCACGGCCAGGCCGGCAAGTGTCGCCTTTTCCTCTGTAGTCAGAAACATGTAACGACGCAGCGTAGCAGCAGTATTCATGTCATTCTCCTAGGGGTAAACCCCAGTTTCTGTAACCGGAAGTAATGCGCCTCTTGCTCCTTAACAAGAGGCAGATCAACTTCTGGTCCGTCCGGGTGTGGACGGTCTAGCTCGTGGCGAGGGGGAGGCCGATTTCGGTCATCTCTTCGTCGATGACCTGTGCCCTCCCATCCTTGATGCCGGGAATGGTCGTCAGCCTGGTCTTGGACCAGGTCTCCAGTTCGCCCATGGTGTTGATCCCAGCGCCGATCAACAGGTTGGCGATCTGAGTTGGGAAGATCTCGTGGGCTCCGCGGAGTCTCACGGCTTCCAGATGCATGTTCTCAATGGCCGCCTGGCGACGCCCGGAAGCGATAGCGGCTTCGTTGCCCTTGCCGGCCTCGGAGTTGCCGCCCGCGTAGGCGGTATCTTGCTCATCAAGGACACGAAACAGTTGTGCCTCTTCGTCTTCCGGCAACTCCTCGGCGGTGATCAGACAGTCAGCGGTGCGATCACCGCGAATCCCGACACCTCCGTTCCTCAGCACCAACGGGTGCTTGGCTGCAATAGCCGTTGCCACAGAGCCCTTGCCGCCAGACGCGGCGATGGCTCCGTCGAAATGTGCTGGCCACCTCGGGTCGTCTTTTCTCATCTCGATCAATCCCTTCCAGTGTTCATACAGCTTATTCGGAAGAAATGTGCTCGAGTGTGCGGTAACGCAACACACTCGAGCCTGTCGTCTTCCGACCCGTCATGGTGACGGGCTACTTCTTGCCGTTGGCGCGGTCGAGGATCCCGCTGAGCAGGGGGCTGGGGTGCTTGCGCAGCGCAGCCCGAAGCTTGTCCCTGTTGTACGCATAGGCAGCGAGCCGATCGTCCATTACCGCGATCTGCTGGTCGTGCTCCGACTCTTTGACATACACCGCGATGGCGTTGACCACGTAGCCCTTGGTCAACTCGTGATCATACTTGACTTTCTTCGCCAGCGCAACCTCGATCAGTGCGACCAGGCCGGCCGCTTCCTCGGGTGTGTCGGTGTTGCATCGACTGTACATCGGCAGCCGCTCATCAGCGAGCTTCTGCCAAAGATGCAGCCGGTCGAAGTTCATGGCCTCGCCGGCGGCGATGATGATCTCGCTGGGGAACATGTTCTTGTCAATCGCCGCGATCCGCTCATCATCAGTCATGACGATGCCGAACTTGTCCATTGCGTCCAGGCACTTCGTCAGCTCATAGGTCAGAGCTGACCCAGACACGCAGCCTTGAATCGTGTCGCTGACCATCTTTTCGATGATCAGTCTTCGTGCTTCGTCATTGTTCACGTTGATTCTCCAGTTGATGGGGAAGTAATTATCCCCAGGTTGACAGCAGTTCGGAAGAAATGTGCTCGAGTGTGCGGTAACGCAACACACTCAAGCATGTCGTCTTCCGACCCGTCATGAAGGACGGGGGTTACTTGATGACCTTGAACTGGCAGATGATGAACCCCGTGTATTGCCAGCAGCCCTGCGCGCTGCCGACGTTCAGCCCAGCCTTGCTGGTGATGCCGTTGGGCATCGCTACCGGTGTGGTCGCCCCGTTGCGGTAGATCTGCGTTGACCCCCAGAGGTACCGGAGGTGGTACGGCCTGGTGGTCGTAACGGTCAGGCCGCTCTTGCCTACGATTTTGCCACCGACGATCGTGTCAGTGATCGCCGAAGTGCTGTCTGACCACAACCGACTGATTGCGCTTCCGGCGGTGGTCGTCGGCAGGACTATGCGCGCGCGAGTGTTCTTGGCTGTGGTCTCGACGGTGCCATTGTGGTAGTACAGCACCACGGCCACGATGTCGCCGATCTTGGCGCTGACAGGGTCAGACCACGTCGTGCTCTTGGTTGTGATGTTGACTCCCCTCAGCATCTCGTAGTCCCCCTGGAGGTAGTTGAACCTCGGGGTCGATCCCTTGATTCCCTCCAGACGGAGGATGGGATTACCAATGTTCTTGGCCATCTCCTGCCTCAGCTCCGCGACCAACTGGTCGCTGATCTGCGCCGGGGTGTCGGGTGACGACACAACGTCGGTGGACGCCGCGTCATCGTGGGTGGTCGGAATGTCGACCATGCTGCCTCCGCAGCCGGCCAACAGAGCGATGGCGAGAACGGCAAGGCAGATCATAGTGTAGCGGTACATGTCGGTAAACCTCGGGCGGATGGAGTAACGCCTGCGCAGAAAAAGCGCCTGCGTTATCTCCGAAAACCGTTCCGGTACTTTGACTTTCCGGAAGAAACTTGCGCGAGTACCCTTGTGGGGCACTCGCGCTTGTTGTCTTCAGGCCCGTCCGAGGGACGGGAGGCAGAGCGTTAGCCCTTGCCGACGATGAACGCGACGCGTGCGTACCAGTAGTAGTAGGTCCCGCCGCCGCCGCCTTTGCCCGTGACGCCGACGCCGTCCGTGTAGGGCGGGTAGACGCTGAGGCTGGCGGCGACGGTGCCGGGACCAGTGACGATATAGGCCTGGCCACCGGTAGCGATCATGACGTTGGTCGGCTGGTCAAGGTAGGCCGAGGCCACCAGAGACATGCGCGGGGCGGCGACCTTCTTGCCGCTGACGAAGTTGTACCAAGTAGGCACGAGGAAAACCTTGTCCCCGATACGCATCTGGTAGCGTCCCGTAGCGTCCTGGATGTATTCGCCGCCGCTGTTGGGATTGATGGCGACAGCACGCATTACTACGTTGCCGCTGCCCTTGCCAACGATCTGCAGGCGGAACACATATGCGGGCACGCCAGGTGCGCTAGCCCGAATTGTGTAGAAGCCAGGAGTCCGAAGATCCCAGGCGCCGACTACGATCTGGGGCATTACCTGCCCGAACTCGTTGACGACGCGATAGCTCCACATGACCCCACCCTTGCCGGTAATTCCGGCGACGATGCGATCAATCGCAGCGAAGCCGAAGTAGCCACTGGGGCCGATGAACTTGCGGCCTGCGTAGGCGCCGAGAAGCTGGCTGTGCGTGCCGTTGAGCAACCGCGGTGCGTGGATGGTGACAGTCGGGTCGCCGCCCTTTTCGGCACTCAGCGTGTCGACATCGGCGGGCAAGTCCTTGCTCATGAGCGTGAAGTCCTTGGCGACGCAGTTCATACCTTGCGTCATTTGAGCAACGGTCAGCGGTACGGCTTCGGGAACCTCCGTAGGCGCGGCGTTAATCTGCGACGTGACGCCAGACAGACCGGCGCCATCTCCGCCGCAGCCGGCGAGAGACAGAGCCATCAGGGCGAACAGTGCGACGACCAGCAGCGCAGAATGCATCTTCATGGTAAACCCTCCAGGCGAACGTACGGTATCTGGCGCGTATAAGCGCCATTAACCTTGTGCCAGCTTGTGCTGACGAGGACGCGTCTCATATTTTGAGACAGGTCGCTATTCAGCAAAAATTGACAACACCACACTTTAGCATATTTGAGATCAAATGTCAATAGTTGAAGATGAGCTGAATATCTGCTAGGTTTAGATCAAACAACTAATTGGAAAGGTGGAAATGTACAATATTGCTCTGTTCTCGACTTTGGGCTTGTCAGTTTTGGCGGTTATCTATTCTCTCTTAAAATCAATGTCAATTAGGAAGAATCCCTCTGGTTCGAAAAAAATGTTCGACGTCTCCAAATCTTTGGTGGCTGAAATGAAATTAAAACATGCGCAAAATCTTAAAGACTTTGCCTTGGTGGCTATTGTGCTTTTTACCGGAATTATTTACGCCTTTGGCTGGCAGTCGGCAACGTGTTTTTTGGTTGGGGCTGTATTATTTTCTCTAATTGATTACTACTTGATGGGGATTTCAACCAGTACAACTCTTCGCTTGGCCGAAGCGGCCAGGTCGGGAGTAATGGACGCTTACAAAATAAATAATAATTTTTCTTCCTCGGCGGCAGTATTGGTTGCTGGGTCTGGACTGTTTTTAGTTAGCCTGACCCACTTCTTCTTTAAGGATTTAGCAACACTTTTGGCGTTGGCCTTAAGCGCAATTTTAGTTTCAATTTTCTCTTGGAGAGGTGGAAAATTAAATTTTATTGGCTCATATGTTGCAGCTTTGTCTGCCGCAGTTATTTTGACTGGCGCCAGCAAGGTGAGCTACCAAAATATTGAGCTTTTGCCATTATTGTTTGCCGGTCTTGGGATTGTTGCTATGATTGTTGGCCAATTATTCGCCAGACTTAACTCCAAAACATTGAACATTTCCGCTGTGCTCTATCGCTTGGTGGCGGTTTTTTCAGTATTGTTTTTAGCCGCCGCATATTTTGGACCAAGATATATTTTCGCTATTTCAAATATTCATGATTTGCTAAAACTAGCTATCGCCCTGGTGGTTGGCCTAGTAGCTGGCTTGGTTGCAATATTTGTTCGCCAAATTTCAAAAATTATGCCGACAATTATAATCGCAGTTGCGATTTTAGTTGCCAACTACTTGGCCGGTGTCTACGGTTTGGCTTTGACAGTGATTGGCTTATCATTTATTTGGCCGCTTATATTTGCAAACAATTTATTTGTCTACCTAACCAAAAATGCCGCCATTATTGCGGACGGGGCCGAGATGGCACCTGCTGCCGCAGAGAATATTGAGTTACTCGCGAGCGGAAATTTAAAAACCACCGGTTATTTTATTTCGCTTTGTGGATTGGTGGCCGTTGCAATACTAGCGTTCTATTTTGGCAGATTTACCAATTTTGGTTTTGCCTTTATTGGTCCAAAGCTTCTCCCGGGACTGTTACTCGGAGGTGCTATGACATACATTATTTCTTCTGAGTTGGTGAACAACAAAATCCTTAAACTCGCAATTGTTGTTTTGGCTGCCATTGTTGCCGGCCTCGCATTGGAACCTGTCTTTTTGGCTGGGCTTTTGGCCGGCGCGATTTTAGTTGATATATTGGTTAGCCAGGCAGTTTCAGCAGAAGTATTAGCTGTGACAATTGTTGGAGTTTTGTTGGTTGATTTCATTCAGAGCCCATATACTTTGATGGTACGAGCAGCAATAGTTGCCGTGGCAGTGGTAGTACCGGCCGCATCTTGGATTATTAAGAAGATTTATGACGGAAGAAAAGCCAAAATTGCAAACTAGCCAAACTTTGGTAGAGGAGTTTCAACTGCTGCTGAAATCTGGTGTCAAATTGGACAATGCTGCCACAAAGGTTTTTTTAAATAAAATTTTGAGTTCTAAATAAAGCATTCTACGGTCGGAGCTATTGTAATATCACTTCTAGATTAGTATTATTTAATTGTGGCAAAGAAGAAAACTATTAAAGCAACTGAAGAATTAAAGAATCAAGGAACTGAAGCAAAAAAGTCTCGGGTTAAAATTGCCAGAGATGGAATAATGCAGTTGCGTGATAGGATTCAGTTGTGGAGACGGATAAAATGGCCGATTATTGGAATCGGTTCTCTTTTGATTTTATTCTTAATCGCACTAGGCATCTACTCCGTTGCCTATGGCAAAACGACATATCGCAATGTTTATGTTGGTGACATTAACTTGGGCGGCAAAAAGAAAGCTGATATTGTACCAATTTTGAAGCCGGCAGTTGATGGGTTTTTGAAGTCAGATGTTATCTTAAAATACCAGCCGGAAACAGGCGATGTTAAAGAGTACAAAATTTCGACAGCGGATCTTGGTTTATCATATGACGCCGATAAAACTGCTGGAGATGTTTATGCGGTTGGGCGCAATCGCAGCATTGCTGTTAGTTTCTATCAGCAGTTTAAGACTTTATTTGTTAAATACCATGTTGATGCCAATTATGCGATTAATCAGGATGCGCTGAACAAAAAAATCTCCGATATTGCAGCGGAGGTTGATGTGCCAGAGAAAGATTTTGGTTTGAAATATGCTGGTAATGGCGTTTTTGAACTAACATCGGAGAAACAGGAAGGCCGCAGAATTGACCAGGGTCAATTAATTTCTAATATCAAAACTCTAATTTCTAATATCAAACAAAACCAGATTTCTTTTAAATCCCAAACTTTTGTTCCGCAAATCACTACTGAAAATGCTCAGAAGGGGCTAGCGAATGCTAACAAAATTTTAGCAGCCGGGCCGCTAACATTGTCCAGCGACAGTCAGAAGTTTACTTTAGACGTTGATACGATTGCCGGCCTAATTGGGTCTAGGCCGAAAAAGAAGGAAATGGAAATTTACACTCTTGCAGACAAAAATACCAAGCAGGTTGTGGCAATTGCTAGTCAAATTGATAAAGTTGCAGGAAACGCTATTCTAGCAGCCAAAGACGGTAAGGTTATTGTCTCCGCTGATTCCCAATATGGTGCACAGTTGGACCGGGATCAGGCGAAAATTGATATTGAAAATGCTTTGATGGCAAGGATTGCTTCTGGCTCAATAGACAATCCAAGCACAGTTGTGTTAAAAATCAAAAAAATATCGCCGGAAATTGATTCGGCCAAGTTGGCGTCTTATGGTTTAACTGAACTGGTTGCAACTGGTACGACAAATTTTGTTAAGTCTCCTGCCAACAGAGTTCATAATATTACAATTGGCGCTGCGGCAATTAATGCAACCTTAATTAAGCCGGGAGAAGAGTTCTCGACCTTAGGCAAACTAGGCAAAATTGATGCCTCAACCGGTTATTTGCCAGAGCTGGTTATTAAAAATAATAAGACTGTTCCGGATTACGGCGGCGGTCTTTGCCAGGTTTCGACCACACTGTTTAGAGCGGCGCTGAACGCCGGAATGAATATTACTTCGCGTCAGAATCATTCATATAGAGTGTCGTATTATGAGCCGCCAATTGGCATGGATGCAACGATTTTTGACCCGGCACCGGACTTTAAATTTGTTAATAATTACTTGAGCTATATCTTTGTTCAATCAAAAATTGTCGGCACAAAAATTACCTTTGAATTTTATGGCACAAAAGATAGCCGCCAAGTAACAATTAGCGACGCAGTTGGATATGATTACGTTGAGCCGCCAGCAGCGGTTGAAACAGTTGACCCGGCATTGCCAGTAGGGACCAGAAATTTGGTTTCACACGCACACCAAGGTGCTTCGGCTAAATTTCATTACAGAGTTTCAAAAGATGGAACAGTTTTGCAAGAAACTGATTTTCTATCAAAGTATATAGCTCTACCAGAAATGTGGATGGTCGGACCGCCCGATCCTGCGGCAGTACCAGCTGTTGACCCGGCTGCAACACCTGCACCAACAACTTAAAGAGTATTATTTAGATCTAAAATAAAAAAAGTGGGCAAGCGCGGTAAGGCGCCTGCCCGGGTCCAGTTCTTGTGCCAGATCAATCAAACCCGCCGAAGTATGCTCGTTCGGGACCGATGCGGAAGATACCCTTCTTGTCAGAATATATCCGCTCCAGGTCGCCACGTTTCGTGGTGACCTTCTTCAGCTTACCAGTCTCCAGCGTCCAAATGAAGATGTCCCCGGTCCCAAGCTCGTCGCGCTCGAAGACCGCAACCCGCTTGCTGTCAGCCGAGAACACCGGCGTAGACAGCCAGCGTGAGCGGCCATCATAGCCGTATTCACAGCCGTCTAGCTGGTATTCGGTCTTGCCCGACTTGACATGGATTTCATCGTAGGTGGCTTGCTCGTAGCCATCGATGCAAGGGGTGATATTGTTGACCCAGCAATACCACTTTCCGTCAGGGGATTTCGCCTGATCGGTCAGCTTTGGTACGTATTGGGGATGACTCGCCCACTCTTCGCGATCATAATCCTGCTGAAGCTGTTGGCGATAGGCTTTCGTTTCGGCATCCGGCTTCAGCGGGTCAGACGACGTGACATCTTCTGAGTCTAGAGCTGACGGATCTGGTCCGCAGCCGGAGAACAGGGCCATCATTATGAGTATCGCGGCTACAAGCAGTCTACTGTGCATGGAAACACCTCGGAGTCAGTATTTGTCCAGATTGACGAAAACAATATATCATAAATAAGATTAAATGTCAATCAGAAAAAGGGCCTATTGATTAATAGGCCCTTTTCTAATCGTCGGAAATATTCTAGCTTTTGGTGGCTTTAATGAATTCGCGGAAAAGTGGATGAGGTCGATTTGGCCGCGACTTAAATTCCGGGTGGAATTGCGACGCGACAAAGAATGGGTGATTTTTTAGTTCAATTATTTCTACCAAGTTTTGCTCTGGGTTGACGCCGGCGATTACCAGGCCGGCTTTTTCTAGCTTGGCGCGGTAGTTGTTATTAAATTCAAAGCGATGGCGGTGCCGTTCAGAAATTATCGACTGGCCATAAGCTTTTGCGGCAATTGTCCCTGGGGTTAATTTACACTTATATGCTCCAAGGCGCATAGTCCCACCTTTTTCTTTGACTTTTGCTTGGTCGCGCATAATGTGTATCACCGGGTTTTTGGTTTTTGGATTAAATTCCTCGGAGTTGCAATCAGCCGTACCTAAAACGTGACGGCAAAACTCAATGGTGGCAATTTGCATGCCCAGGCAAAGTCCAAGGTAAGGAATATTATTCTCTCTAGCATAACAAGCCGCTGCAATTTTCCCCTCGATTCCGCGATTACCAAAACCGCCAGGCACAACAATTCCAGCATAATCTTTGAGCAATTTTTCAGCGCCCTGTTTTTCTATTTTCTCCGAATCAATCCAGCCGAGTTCCAGCTCTAGGTCGCTCCACCAGCAGGCCGATTTTAAGCTTTCAGTAACGGAAATATAGGTGTCGCGCATTTCCATGTATTTGCCAACAATAGCGATCTTAATTTTCGGTTTATCAGCCTCAATTTTCTCAACTAATTTTTGCCACTCGCCATCGGATTTTTTCAGGTTCAATTTCAATTTGCGGCCAACAACGTCACCTACATGAAATTTCTCCAGTAGCATTGGAACTTTGTAAACGCAGTCCAAGGTTTCGACCGGAATAACAGCATCGGCGTCGACTCCACAGAAAACTGAGATTTTATCCAACTGTTTTTTATCAATCGGATGATCTGCGCGACAAAAAACCAGGTCTGGTTGTATGCCGTAGGTAGCCAAATCACGAATTGAATTTTGCAGCGGTTTAGTTTTTAATTCTCTGGTGGTCTCCATCCATGGAAAGAATCCAACATGTAGATACAACGTATTCTCGGTTCCGAAATCGCGGCGCATCTGGCGAATACCCTCAAGAAAATGAACGCCTTCGTAGTCGCCAATTGTGCCGCCGATTTCAACAATAATAACATCAGCGCTAGACTTTTTGGCCGCATCCAGCATGCGTTTTTTAACCTCGTCAGTCACATGGGGAATCATTTGAATCGTTTTACCCAAGTAGTCGCCGCGGCGCTCATTTTCCAGTATTGCTTTGTATATTTGGCCCGACATCACCGAACTTTCGCGCGAGAGGTTTTGATCAATAAAGCGTTCGTAATGCCCTAAGTCGAGATCGGTTTCGGCTCCATCATCTGTGACAAAGCACTCGCCGTGCTCGGTTGGATTAATAGTGCCGGCATCGACGTTATAATATTGATCAAACTTCATAATGAAAATTTTTTTCCCACCGCGTTTCAAAATATTGCCAACTGATGCTGCAATAATTCCTTTGCCCAAACCAGAAAGAACTCCACCAGTAACGAAAATGTACTTTGCCATATATCCTCCAAAATTAATTATCAATAAACGCAAAAACTCCCAGTTAGGTGCGAAAAAGTCAGGAGTTTTTTTTATTGACTATTCAATTATAAAAATATCATATGTC
>Ga0194044_10000209_pt1 | contig 27425 bp, 28 predicted proteins | sample JunL4417m_MetaG_FD_155460 | JGI IMG/M metagenome (GOLD analysis project Ga0194044, IMG submission 155460) | Anoxic zone freshwater microbial communities from boreal shield lake in IISD Experimental Lakes Area, Ontario, Canada - Jun2016-L442-17m | ecosystem: Environmental > Aquatic > Freshwater...
ACCTAATATACCTGATAATCTCTTCTTTCTCTTTGTAGGTATTATGCAGATCTTCCCAGTCGGGTAGCTTATCAATATCCCAGTCGCCGATACGCGTCCTTCTTAGTTGAATCAGTGTCCCTCACATGCCAAATTGTTGTCCGAGTCGATACGCGATGGATCTGATATAGGTACCGGAACCGACATCTATCTGTATCTGCAGGAGGGGAAACTCATACTTCAAGATGTAATATTTCTGGACCTTCATCACTTTAGTTTCTTCTCTGATTTTTCCTTCTCTCGCATCATCGTACGACCTTTTCCCTGCGATTTTTTTTGCACTAAAAGCGGGGAGTGGTAACTCATATTCTGGGATGAGTTTATCCAATTTTTTCGTGATTTCTCCCAATGTCGGCGCTTCTACACTTCCAGACTCCATTTCAATTCACTGTATTGTTCAATCCCTCATCCATAATTCGAAATTTTGAATTTTTTCCCAATATTCCATATCCCGGGTATCGGTCAGTTTAGAAAAATCGATAGTAGCAATATAGGATTTATCTAGTCAGATAAGTTCTGTGAGTTTTTTTGTATCTTTATCTAGTGCAAGTATCATCAGACCGGTAGCCATAGGATCGAGCGTTCAGCTATGTCAGATTTTCTGTTTGGGGAAATGACGCTTGAAGATGCGGATGACATCGAAACTCGTTATCCGTGCTGGTTTATCGACTGCGAGAAACATAAATATAAAGGACGAAGTAAAAGGGATGATATTGTTTTTTTGAAGAGTAGAGAAGCAGAAAGATTTTGCAATCGGAAAATAGTATCATACAAAGCCGAGTTGCAAATTCCAAGTTTCATATCCATATAATGAAATCAAGTTGATTTTTTTCGAGAAACCAATAGTATCCGGAGTGTTATTTATCGTTTTCGTCATAGCCTATGAATACGCTCTTCGAGATCCTCAAAGGAATATTCTTCTTCCTGACTATTGTTGTCGGGTTGTTCTTCTTGAGAGGAGGTATCATCTTCGGTCCTGAATATCAGGTCATAATCAAACAGATAGTGATGCCGTGATATCTAGTGTTTTGTGGAACGATGTTCTGATATATCGCTGCCCGCATCCAGATTGGCTACGAAGATGACCATCCACACATGAATACAATCTATGTGAGATCATTCGTATTCGGGGTGATTCTATGAGTCGTCTTGGCAGTGTTGTATATGTTCATCTAAGATTTAAAGATATATGCTCTCGGTATGAAACACACTTCGATAACGGTATTACTGCTAACGATAGTATTGGCTGGATGTGTTTCCAAGTCCAATTTTTCGCTTACCTTCGATCAATTTACGATGAAATTCTACGATAACAAGAAGATATATAGCGATATGCTTTGAGGGAAGAGCAGTATGGGAATGCCGATACTTATCCAGATGAAAGAGGAATATACGGGATGAACTTCCGGATTTATCAATTCTTTGATTATCGTCAAGACGCCTGTCCAGACAGGAATAGATATGCAAACCCTAGTAGTAGCCAACGCAAAGACGCTCAGTTACAAGCTGACCAAATATGTAGCGACAGAAAATAGGTTGAAATCACTGAAATGCGGTAAGACACAATATTCTTGATATATAACGGCATTTTCCTATCAATTGGACAATCAAAAATTATTTGATGGACAATATTTCTTCCAGGCGGATGATTATCTCTATGTAGTCTCACTGTCTGCTGATGATGAGAAGGATATCACGAGTTTTATCAAAAGCATAGGGACGATAAAATGCCTATAATAGTAATGTAGAAATTAGAATATTCTTTTAATCTTTTACTCAAGTTGTCATGTCAGATCAGACGGATTTCTTCAACGAACCGAGCAACCTTAGCGGATGGCAGTTGGTAGGTAAGGTATGTATCGGACTTCTCATAGGGGGGATTATCGCAGCATTGCTTTTCGTAATCCTTACATTCATGGGAGAAATGTTCAAGAGTGCATTCGGTCAGCAAGGAAGTTCAAATGTAAACCCGCTCTTGTCGCTGGTACTGCTCTTTATAGGATTCATGAGTACCTTCATCGGCAATATTGCTATATGAGGTCTCTATAGTCTTTTCTTCAATAGGAAATATTACAATACTGCAAAGATGTTCGGTTTGCTGTTCTTAACCAACGGGATACTCTTTTTCTTCCTTGCACCTATCTATATAGTATTTGCTAATCAGATAGATGTACTGTTTCTTATCCTATGATTCCATATCTTATTTTCCGTGTTTACGTCAGCAGCACAGATAGAATTCTCCACCAATCCAAATTATAGCGCTTCAGGATTTATGGGAAATATTTTAGGGTTTGTATTTGCATTCCTAGCATATGCACTGATTTACAAGATGTGATGATCTGCATCTGTCCAGCAGAGGATTTATCTCTTCATGCTTCTGCCTCCTATCTTGGCATATATGATTATACCTTTCGGAGCAGGTATCCGAGAAAAAATATATTATAAATCATATGAGATGGGAAATAATGGATTCTACATCCCTTCCATTTCAGCGGCTGATATATTGGAACAAGCTCAGGAAGAAGGTTCTGAAGATGAAGAAGTAAATATAGAAAATTAACAGGAAAACGACAAAATCAATGTTGAATTTTTCCCTCCAGGATAAGTCCTCCTCCGAGGACAAGCCCTCCTTCGAGGACAAGCCCTCCTTCGAGGACACGTGAATGTAGGACTTTGTCATATTACTCACTATGGTAATTTACAATAGTGCATAATAAGACAAAACCTTCATCCAACATCCATCATCCAAAATCAATGTAATATTTAAAATAATTCTCCCTCTCTATGTATCTCTATCATATAGCATCACTCACCAAATTTGTCCTCGGACTTGCAATTATAGTAATTACCTATACGTCGATAAATGTATACGAAGATCCAGTCATAGGGATAGGACTCGCGATGCTCGGAATATTTATTGCTGCATGGGGAGCAAGTTTCTATCTTTTTCTCGCATTGCAGAGATTTTTCCGTGATCTACCTAAAGATCGTCTGATCAAGGAGAGCTATAAGCTGTCGTTGCTCTTCGGAATCTATGTGCTGATCAATGCATTGTTTCTGCTCCTAGGATATCGGAGCAAATTCCTCTGAATCATCCTCCTCGCAGGATTTATTATCCTCCAGGTAGTTTTATTCTCTGAACAAACAAACAAAACAGATGAATTCCCAAATATCTAATATTGTCACACAGATCGAGGAAAAACTGAAGACCGTCTATGACCCAGAATTTCCTATGGTTGATATCTATACCTTATGATTGATTTATAAGGTGGATTTTGTGCCTACAGAAAAAAATGTTCTTATCTTGATGACCTTTACAACGCCCTTCTGTCCTATGGCAGATATGCTGCAAGCGATGGTAAAAAATGCAGTGCTTGAAGTAGTCCCTGATGCGAACGTACAGATAGAAATAACTTTTGAGCCCGTATGGAATCAGACGATGATAAAGGATCCTGATTTACAGAGGATGTTTGAATAAATGAGAGAACGGATACATGATGAAATAATAAAAAAATATGAAAAACCTGGCTATTCGCCAGGTTTTTTTAAAAGTGTAATACATTACTAGTTAGCTGTAGTAGTCTGATCTCTCATATGCAGTCATCTTCCTTGAACTTGACCCATACCTTTCATTCATTTTCTTTGACCAATTCCCATACCATCTCATTGTGGACCTTGTATTCAAAGCGCTACTCCTAGAGCTCTCGCTTTTTCTTGGTAGCTATACATCTCTTGATACTGTTTGAATTTCGCTTCTGTGTCTATTTTACTAACAAGAGGTGAATTTGCATTGAGTTTTTGCCAAGCAGTATAATCGCCTGCAGCAATTGCTTTATTGATATTAGTATGAAGCTCCTCAAGCTCCAATGAATTAGCAGCCATTTCTTCAAACTGAGTCTGTGTCATATTGATAGTGATACCATAAGTTGTATGCGCCCTTACAAATCCCGTGTAATCTTTGGCTTTGATAGCTGTGCCTACTGCTGTTCTAAATGCTGCATCATCTCATGTACTGGTAAATTGATGTTTCATGCCGTCACGATTGCCCATCATTTTTGCTCATGAGCCATAGCCCCCCATTTTGTTAGTCCCTGTACTTCATGCAAATGTAGTTGCTCAAAGTACCATACTAATGATTCCAAGTAGTCAGATGCTACTCGCTACGATAAATTTTGTTTTCATGTCTTGCGTATAAAAGTGTAAAAGCGTCAAATTCAATTTGACGCCCCCAGTATATATATGTACCTTAAACAAAACTAAAGATTACCTTAAAGAGAATTTAATGTAGGATTCAGCACGAAGCAGTGAGGAATAAGTATAAAGTAAAAACTGATGTATCCCCGTAGGAGAAAATCAGAAATTGTTCTCTTCGAGAATAAAAGAAATTAGAAATTCTATTTAGGAACCTGGTAGCCAAATCATTTGATAGTTTCGATAAAGGTTTTTCCGAATTTTTTTCTGAGATTGGAAATATAGACATCGAGTTTGGAATCTTCTTCGAATATCTGATCATGTCATCGGATTTCTTCTATGATTTCTGTCCTAGAGATGCTCCTTCCTTTCCTTTCCAAAAGATATTCCAATATCTGAAATTCTTTGAGGGTTGTCTTAATTTCCTTATTTTTCCTTGATATTTTCTTCTGATCTTTATCTAAACGTATGCTTTTGTGTTCGATGATATTTTTTGGGCCATTCCTTTTCGTAATTGCTTGGATCCTTGCATCGAGTTCTTTGAGATCGAAGGGTTTAACGAGATAATCATCAGCACCGCAGGCAAATCACTCAAGCTTATCATCGAGCTGGCTTTTGGCGGTTGCCATGATGATAGGTGTCACCGGATGCGTCTTCTTGATATGTTTGCATAAGGTTATTCCATCCATTCAGGGAAGCATGAGATCCAATATGATGACATCAAATTCACGATGTTTGAGGAGTTCAAATGCATAGAGTCCATTTTCCGCCCACATGACATCATGATGCTCAAATTCAAGATATTTTTTGATATTGTTGCCAATGGTCTTGTTGTCTTCGACAAGAAGGATGTTCATAAAATATATTTAGAATGTAAAATTTAAAATTTAGAACAAATAATTTTTTCCTTTCCAGGATAAACCATCTAAAGAGGATAAGAGAATTTAGAATTGGAAATTGAGTCATTATTTAGGAATTGAATCATTGTTTAAAAATTTAAAATTAGAAATTAAAAATTAAATAAAATACAGAATTATTCTATTTAGAATATTATCGTGCATGTCGTTCATTTGCCTTCCTTGCTGGTGATGGAGATGTTCCATCCATGTTTCTCTACGAGTAATTTCGTGAGATAGAGCCCGAGTCAGAAACTCTTGGTATCCGTTTTGCTGCGATCAGCTTGCCGGAATCTTTCCCGGATATGATCCAAATCTGTAGCTGCGATTCCTTTGCCGCTATCCTTAATGATGAGTTTGCTAGCATCTAAACTTATGTCTATCGTTCACGATGATGGAGTAAATTTATAAGCATTATCCAAAATATTCTTGATGATGATGTTCCAGCTTTCTTTGTGAATCTGTTTAAAGATATCTTTCTGTAAGTGAGTTTTTAGGATGATATTTTTGTCTTGATATATTTTCTGGACATCATGTATGATGTTTTCTGTAAGATCAGTCATGTCGATGCGTTCTTTTTTTAACGTTGCCAATGCTTCGAGTTTACTGATGGTAACCAAAGTTTCCAAGAGCGCATCCATAGCTTTTAGTTGTTGTTTCAGATTACCTAATCATTCTTCATAGTTTTTGGTTTTGCTAGTATAATCGATTTCGGTGCTCATACTCATGAGTGGAGTCTTCATTTCATGGGATGCATTAGTAACGAAATCCTTGAGACTCAAGGTCTGTTTGTGGATTTTTTCCATCACTTCATTAAATTTTTGGCTGACTCTATTAATCTCATCATGAGGATGACCGGAGATGACTATTTTTTCATTGAGGTTATCGATATGCAGATGATCAAGGAATCAGAGTAATTCATTGAGTTTTTTGAGGGATGATTGTACAAAGAGACGGGAGACAATATAGGCAAGCGCTCAGAAGAAGATCATCAGGTAGATACTGATCCAGATGAGATTTTTTTGTACGGTCACATGAGGGGTGACATTGGTCACGATAAGCTGATTTCACGATCTCTTGTACATAAAATAGGTATCATCAATCTTGGCGATGGATTTTATCCGACGAGAGGACGTGATTGTTTTCCCTTCATCACTATCCATCTCGAAGATCTCCGTTTCCGGTCATCTATTTTTGCCGAGCACCATTTTCTCCATTATCATTGGTCTAGATCCAGGAGGAAGCTGTCATTGTTGTTTGGTATACCGGTTTTCAAAAAATAAGCCATTCGCCAATATACTGAAGAGCAATACTTGAAGCATAGTGAATAAGGTAAATTTTAGGCTAATTTGTGTCGAAGTTTTGAGATTTTTAAACGAGGCTCGGTAAAGCTTCTTATCCAGCCACTTATCCAATTGGTACATCTGCTCCTTGAAGCGAAATCGCCTATCATGGAAAGCTGTAGAGCTATCTTTCTGCATTAGGGAGAAATGAAGAGAGTAAAAAATGAGAATTATTCAATTACGGATTCCATATTCCGGATTACGAATTTTATGTAGTATAGGTATCTACCTTAAATAAACATTAAATGGGTAATTACAATCTAATCCAAATAACATTACACCCATGTATAATGTTTAGATATTTACTTCAGAAGCCGAGTAAAATCTATCCCACCCGGGTGGCCTAGTTTCAAATATCAAGTGCAATTTTTATAAGAGATATTAGTTAAGCATAGATAATTCTTCATAATATGCTTCATTAGGTGTCTTGAAGTCTAGTACTTCCATTGGTCTATTATTAATCCAATCTTCTACAAACGGATAATCAATTGATTCTTCTTAATGAACATAACAATACCATTAAGAAATTGGAACGTGTTGTCGAAAATCAATCCAATATTGCAAGGTGAATAGAAAGCAATATTGCCAAATATGGGGGTGATATAGATATATCCCAGTAAGTTGTACTATGGTGTATCTTTACAAAAAAAACCGATCATTTCAGACCGGTCTCTATATGGGTAAAACAAAAATTTACAATGTACTATCAGTTACTATCTTACCTTTCTCGCACCCATGCAATGCACCTCTTTTGGTCGCTTCAGCTCGGAAATTTCCTAAGACGGTAGATGCAGTATACGGTACATTCCATTTTTCTAACAATCACTTCATAACGATATAACTTTCGCAGATGATATATTTACTTGGGTTGGTTGATTTTCCGATAAGTTTACTTGCGTACGCCGTTCTCCATTGAGCATAATATTCATTGCTGGAGGAGACATAGGTAAATGACATATCTTTTTTGGTAATCAGTGGGATATTGTATTTTTTAATCAGATAGACGACAGCATCCATGAGTTTCTGATTGCCGATAGTGGTAGCTAGAGTTTCAGCAGACGTAGTCTCATTGGTAGAGGTTTCTATCACCGTGCCAGTAGCTATCTGGACTGCTGGAGTTCATACCGTGCCGCTAAAGACATCAGTTGAGGTATCTTGCAATCATGTCATCATTCAGACTCCGCTTTCCAAGAGAGTCCCTTCACCTGTATAGACATATCCATCAGTAGGAATTCTCTCCTCACCTAGGAAATTCTGAGCGAGATAATCCTGGATGCTTGCATTATAATCCTGGTGTATTTGATAATAGTCGTATGCGGTCAAAGCAATGCTGACAAGCAAAAATATGAGATAGAGTTTGGTGCCAATCAATGATCGGAATCTTTTCGTGAAACGATGTTTTGCGATGAGCGTCAACACGACAAAAATAAGGAATCCTAAGAAAGACGCTCAAAGGACGAGTGCTTCCAGAGTGATATTGTCATATGGTGATAGCAAAAAGAATGCTATAGCGGCAGCTATGCTCAGGAAAAAGGGCAATGCTAATTCAGATTTTTTCTTGCGCTCTTTGACTATAGCTTGGAGATGATCATGGAACGTTACTTTGGGCTCATGGAGCGATTCAGGTTTCTTCTCATGGTGGACTGTTTCCTCCTTCTCAGTGTCAATCTTAGTGTTTACAAGACTGATAAGAATGATGGCAATCAGATTGATAGCAGCCAATCGGAAAAATTTCTGCTCTCATCGTAGAACCCCTATGATCAATGCTTGAACGACGAAAAAATAGATGCTGAACAAGAGAAAGAGTTTTTTTTTCATAAATAAGTATGATATAAAGTAAAAATGTCAATTTATTTTACCTATATACAGGTATATATATCCAAAAGCGCGTAGTTTTCAAGCTAAAAATTTGCAAATTAATCGAAATCGGATACAATTTGAGTAAGGAGAAACTACCGAGCAGAAAGTACAAAATAGCGTATATTTCAGAGCATCATTTCATTTTTAATCATTAGTCATCCTGCATGAAAAAAAATATAATCAGAGGAATTATGATAGGTGTCTCAATGTTTATAGTCTGATGTATTCCTTTGTATGCTTTGGTAATCCCTAGTTCAGATATTACTATCCTTACCCAGCAAGAACAGCAAATCCTAAATTCTCAAGGTATCGATAATCCATTGAGACAGTGAGCGAGCAATATGGTGGCACCGGAAGGAGGGACAGCATTAGAAGGTATTGTATGAGCGTGAGATAATATCGCCACGCATGACACAGCACAGACAAGAGTCTTGGATGTAATCAAAAATATCGTCAATTACGCTTTGGGGATGGTTGCCCTCGTAGCACTCATATATCTCATCTATCATGGCTTTCTGATATTGACGGCAGCAGGTGATGATACCCAATACAAGAAAGGCATCTGAGGCATAAAATTTGCAGCTATCGCCCTTGGAGGCATAGGTATAAGCCGGTTATTGGTGAGCATGATCTTCCGGCTGATCAATTATTTAATAACCTGATAAGTTACCATGATTACGTATCTGACCACGACATCACACAAGATTATCAAGCATATCTTCTATATCTTAGGAGGGATTTTGGCATTATCGGTATGTATGCCGGTCATCACGGTAGGGCAAAACGTAGGCAGCAGTCCCAGTTTCTATTATAATGTCACCAATCTCAAGGGATCAAATGAACCCACAGATATCGGAAATATCGTCAAAACGGAAACAGTCAATCCTACAACGAGCATACTCAAGAGACTGACTGATTTTTTCAAACTGACCGGTGCACCCTATGATACATCGACCTCGAAAGCTACAAATTATATCAAATGGATACTCAATATCCTGCTGAGTCTCGTGAGTCTAATCTCCCTGGTGATGATTATATTTGCCTTCTATCTGATATTCTTCTCCAAAGGCGAAGAGGGCGTGACCAAAGCCAAGAAGATATTTATAGGGGTGGCTATCGCATTGGCGGTGATGTGATTATCTCGGCTCATAGCAAGCTTATTCTTCAATATCTATTCGACAGTGACATAATATTTTATCTCTTGCCCATGGATGATGATTTTGAATCTAGGAGAACAGAAACAGGTCCAAAAACCTAAACATGAAAATCTCTTTAATACAGAGACTATGTTGCCGATTTCAGAGATCAGAAACGATACGATTATTATGAAAGATGGCGGACTTAGGACTATCCTCAGGATCAGCGGGATAAATCTCGATCTCAAAAATGGCGACGAGCAGCAAATCATTATAGAGCAGTACAAGAAGTTTCTGAACGGATTGGGATTTCCTATCCAGATTCTCGTCCGCAATACGTTCTTGGATCTCTCGAACTATCTCAGCTATATCAATGCCAACCTTCAGGAGATTGATAACCCTACGCTAAGGACCCAATGAGAAGCATATTACAGGTTTCTCCAAAATATCGATATGCAGCAAGGATTAATCTACAATAAGGAATTTTATATCATAGTGCCGTATTACGAGAGCGAACAAGACAAAGAACAGATCAAGAAATCACGATGGCAGAAATTCCTGGATGTACTCTATGCCAAGGATACCGTCGAGAAGATTGTCTCTAGATACAGAGGGTTCCTCAAAGGTAAGACGATGCTGGATATGAGAACGAATCTCATCATTGAAGGGCTTGGAGGAATGTCGATAATAGCAGAGAAGATAAATACTTCGGATATCATAAATCTCATGTTCCGTTGCTACAACCCATTGATTCATAGTGCTCAAGCGACCATAAAATAAACGCAGATACTACCGGACAATTGAGCGTTCCATCTTTTTTCCACAGTACTATATTTCTATGAGTATATTAGAGTTTCATAGTGATGTCGTATTTTTTCTCGTCACAGTATTTCTTAGCTTGTGCGTAGAGTTCATCGCATTTTGCTATTCGTTCTTGTTTGCCTTCTTTTCTATCAATCATTTCCTGATACCGTACTTTCCTTCTCTCTATCTCAGCGAGCGAAGCGATGCAACAGACATCATCATCAGTGATGGCCATACCAGCACAATTGATGCCCATATCAGTAGGGGATTGATATTTGACCATATAGTTCTTATGCGTAACTATTTTTTTTGCGATATTCATGACGATTTCAAATGCTTCGACATCTCTGTTGTAATTCACTGCATCCAGACCGTAGGCTTTCTTATGATACGCATCTAGCATATTGTAGTCGCCGATATCTATAGTCGCCGCCTCATATGCGAGATTTACCGGATGTTCGAGAGGAAGATTTCGGATAGGGAAGGTCTCATACTTCGCATATCCTGATTTGATATTCATCTGATGATCGAGATATATTTGTCACAGGCAGGTCGACATTTTTCCGCTGTTGGAAGCAGCTCACGTGACCAATATCAGATTTTTGGTCAATGGGATATGATCGTCATGACCAAATCCATCTTCACTGAGGATTGTCTCAGTATCATGAGGATAGCCGTTGATCTTATATCTTTCCCAGACCCTATATTGTTTTCTTTGGAAATCCTTTTCAAATTCGAGGATGATATCAAACATATTCCCGACATCGATATTATTGATCACGATATGTGGTTTGATTCAGATATTTTTTTCGATATTTCTGATGAGTTGATAGACGTAGTCTTTATAGTCGATATCTTCGTTGCTGAGTTGTCTATTGGAAAGGATATCTACAGCATTTACGCAGAACACTATCTCTGCATTATTTTTGAGCGAGAGGAAAATATTTTTTTTGGCCTCAGGATCAAAACCCGGTAGAACTCTGGCAGCATGGGTATCATAGAGAAATTTGCCACCGATTTCCAGATACAATCTTCCACCGGAAAAATTAGCAATCCTATCGAGGATCTTCTCTTTCTGGAGCCTGAGATATTTTGCTCCATCGAATCACTTTTTCTTGTAGTTAATAATATCGGTAGAATTTATCATGCCGGCTGTATGTATATAAATACAGCATAAGTATATTCGTATCTCAGTGATAATGCAAAAAATAGCCAGGAATCAGATATATTTGCTTGCGTTTTCAGAAAAAAATAACGTAATAAGTCCGCTATCACTCACATAATTTATTTATGTAATTTGCTCCACATACGTAGTAATTACGTCCGATAGCGCAAATCACATCTGATAGGATAAATCACATCCCGAAGAGATATATTATTTCACTATTTTCCCGTTTTCTAACCTAATGACATCATCGGCAAATTTCAGGATATTTTTGTCGTGTTCAATCATAAGGATAGTATCTCCTTTATTCAAAAATTCTTTGATAACTTTCAATAATTTTACGATATCCTCGGAATGAAGACCTACGGTAGGTTCATCCAAGAAATACATGGTATGTCCTTTGTAGGATTTCAGGAGATGTTTGACGAGTTTGAGTCTCTGGCTCTCTCATCCGGAAAGCATATGTGCAGGCTGTCCCATTCTCAGATATCCGAGTCCGATATCGACCATAAGCTGGAGGTCTTCACGGACATGATCGATTTCAGAGAAAAATTCCAATGCATCGCTGATATACATACCAAGCACCTCAGAGATAGTTTTGCCTCTTCGTTTGATGGCCAAAATTTCTGTCTTGTATCTTTTGCCTTCACAGAGTTCACAGTGAATGTAGGTGTCAGGAAGAAATTGTAATTCAATTTTTTTATACCCATAGCCATCACAGGCAGGGCAGGCTCATTTATTGGAATTGAAACTAAAATAGCTGGAGTTGAATCCGAGATATTTGCTATCGGTCGTTCATGCATAGAGTTGTCTGATATGGTCGAAAGTGCCGATAAAGGTGGCAGGGCAGGATCTCGGCGTCTTTCCGATACTGGTCTGATCGACATAGATGGTATTTTTAATCTCTTCATGGCCAATGATAGTCTCAACCGAGAGATCTTTATGGAATTCCTGCATCGCAAGATTTTCATAGTGTTCATATTTCTCCTTGTTCATGACGGGTGCAGCGAGGATATCCTGCCGATTTCGTCATTGTTTCAAAAGCGTCAGTCTGATAAAACTCTGGATAAATTTCAGTTTATCATTCAAAAATTTAAACAAGGTCGTATACATGAGCGTTGTTTTTCCAGCTCCTGAAGGTCAAGTGATGATAGTGAACGTTCAGAGTCTGATATTTACATCGACATCTTGAAGATTAAATTTAGATGCTTTTTTTATCTTCACAACATTATTGCTCGGCGTATGCTCGAAATCGATAGATACTTTTTTCTTGCCGAGGATATATTGGGCAGTTAGACAATCGGATTGTAAGAAGTCATCATAGGTACCATTAAACATAAGATTACCACCAAAATCTCCAGCACCAGGTCAGATCTCTACGACTCGGTCGGATGCTTTGATAAATTCTTCGTTGTGTTCTACGACGATAATAGTATTTCCCATTTCTCTCAATTTTTTGATAGCAGTGATTGCTCTTTGGATCTCCTTATCATCGAGTCCAATCGTAGGTTCATCCAACACATAGATGATACCGGTGAGTTTATTTCCTAGTTGTTTGGCTAGTCTCAATCTTTGTATTTCTCATCCAGAGAGTGTATCTATTCATCTATGGAGACTGAGATATCCAAGTCATAAATCTTGGATAGTCTTTGCTCTGTCATTGAGTGGATTGATAATCCTTTGGATCAACGTCTGATCTTTGCTTGCATGTTCCTTATAAAGATCGACAAAGGTAATCAACTCATTGAGTGGCATCCTTTGCAAATCTGCGATATTATATTTTCCTGATTGCACCTTCTCTTTTCCTTTGCTATGAAAGGTCAAAAACACATTGAGACTTTCTTTTTTGAGTTTTGTTCCATTACATTCGTTACAGGTTTTCATATCGAGCATGGCTTGGAAATCAACGGTCAGGAGACCTTTTGCATATTGGTCTTTGACTATCTCTTCGATACCTTTGTACTGCATGCTGATGTATTTTCCTCCGTAATTTACTCTTATCAATTCTTCATCTCCAAAAAGTATGACGTGTTGGAATCGTTCCGGAAGATCTTTCCAGAGTTTGTCGGGATCAATGCTATATTTCTGTGCCAACTTGAGGAGTAATGACTGACCTAGATTAGAATCTCTTCGAGGCAGGATGGCTTTCATATACGGACTTGTAGGGTCGAGGATCTTATCGAAATCTATCTGCAGGATCTCACCGATACCATGACAGGTAGAGCATGCTCATTCTTGTCTGTTGGGTGAAAAATGCTGAGGCGTAAATTCAGGATAGGTGATATTACAATCCGGACAATACATTTTATCCGTAAACCATTCAATTTCGTTTGTCGGGACTGGGGATTTGGGACTTTTTGTTGTTCCTTTTTCCTGAGTCTTTGCTCCTTCGCTTAGGTAGATTCAGAATTTTTTAAATTCACCAAGTATCTTGATGATATCTTCTTTCAATCTACCCATTTTCTGATCTTCTACAGTGACACGATCATAGATACCATAGGTATTGAGCGGAAAATATTCTGATGGTATATTTGGGGTCTCGAGATAGAAATATTCGATAGGATCCAGAGATTTGGTATTTGGAAGTATCTTTTCTCATTTTTTTTGACTTCCTTTTCCCTGGTTTTTTTCTTCTGCTTCCTGATGTTTAGTATCAGCGACCAATAAATAACGGGTAAATCCTTTTCATTTTTCTACCTTGTTCCTATTTTTTTTGACGAATTCTAAAAGATCTTCTTTTTTTTCGAAACGTCCAGATTCTTGAAGAAGATATATTTTCTGATGCATATAGGACGTTTGGATTTCATTCATAATCTGTTCGATGGTCTGCGGTTTGATCTCTTTTTTGCAGTGGTAACAATAGCTATCACCGAGTTTCGCATAGAGTAATCTCAGATAATCATCAATCTCTGTCAAAGTTCCGACCGAGCTTCTTGAGTTACCCGCTTTCTTATTTTGTTCAATTGCTATGGCAGGGGAAAGTCAGCTACAATGGTCGATTTCCGGTCTTTCACCCAAATTGAAAAACTGTCTCAGATAACTAGAAAGCGATTCGATATATCTGTATTGTCCTTCCTTATAAATCGTATCGAAGGCGAGAGAGGATTTACCGGAACCAGAAACTCAGGTAATCGTAATCAACTTATTTTTTGGAATCTCGATATCGATATTTCTGAGATTATGAGTTTTTACTCATTGGAAGGTAATCTTATTTTCCATAGTTCCCAGATTTGCAATCATATGTTTTTCAACAGATTTTTTTGCCATAAGTAATTCAACTAACAATTAAAAACTAAGAGTTTGTTATTGCGAACGGTGTAGTGAAGCAATCTATATGGAATTATTTTTTCTTGATTGCTTTGTCGTTTCACTCCCTGCCTGCGGCAGGCAGGCTCGCAATAACGTTACATAGAATGTAAAATATCTTGTATTCTCTGTATTGCTTTAGGCATATTTTTCATACCCTGCCCCACAGGATAGAAAGTAGGATATACATTGTAGCTATCGTTTTTTACGGTCAAAAGTTCGTGGTCATTTTTTGTATATTCAGAGACCATGACTTTTTTATCTAATAAAATAGAACTTACTTGATTACCAAACGTAATGATATGTTGTGGCTTAATTTCATCGATTTCTTCGCAGATAAGATCAAGATATTCTTTAAAAATTCCGTCTGGAAGAGGTCTTGCATCTGTCTGTGTGCATTTAGCAAGATTGCTGATATATGTATTATTGTCAGCAATTTCTTTATATACTTCCAGTGAAAATTGTTCCGTCCGATTGTTTGGTCTCATTTTTTGGATATGTTCAAATGTTGTTTTTGATATTGATCAGATGGCAGCAAGAAGTTTTCGTATATTCTTCGTTCACAATCGGGGAGCGTGTATTCATTTCCATCATGGGATACACGAGACATTTCTTCATGTAGGATTCATAAACAAAAGAAATAATGTTGGACGATTGAGTTGTCCTGCACCATAGACCGAACGCAGTGTTTTATCTCAATGAATGTCTTGAAGTTTGTCGTATGCAGCAAATAATTTTGTAAGTTGTATATCTTTCATGGTATATATATAATTAAAATTCTGAAGCTTCCTCGAGGATGATTTTTTGCTCAAATCCTCATGCTTTTTCATCTTTTTTCTTGATTGCATCTTTGATCTCCTCTTCTGTGATAGCATAGAGTTTCATAATCTCTTGGGTGACCTTGAGGACATCAGCGAGTTCGTTCTTTATATCTTCGATATTGTGTTCTGCAGCAAGTTCTTTGGCCTCTTCGACCAGTTTCTCTTTGAGCTTAGCTTCGAATTCTTCAGGAGTTGCTACGTGATACTTTGCTGTGCCTCAACTGGCTTCTATCTTTTCTATAATCCTATCTCTGACAAGTTTATTGTATGATATCATTTTTTTAAATCCAAAATTTAAAATTCAAAATTAGTTATGTATTGTTTGTCATTAGTAATTATTTTTAAGTTCCCAGTCCAATACTTTCAAAAATTTAGGGACCAATCAATATCTTATCGCTCAGCTATAATCTGGTCCATACCCATCGAATGCATAATGAGGATTGATTGGTATGACGTTATATCCACTAGTGCTAGTTCATGTTATCAGACCACCATTATAGAGTGCTGCATGATTAACAAGTCCGGTCATATCCAGTCCAGTATAGGTGAGAGCAATTCAGAGTTTGGTCTTGTATTGTATCCGTTTCGCCTTGGAGAAGTCGATGAAATCTTGCATGGTCTGGAGAAATTTTGCCTCCGTAATCTGTCAGGTTCCATAGTCTTTGCTGAGGATCTGGAAGGGACCATCACCATTTCCAGGCAGATAGTAGCCACAATTGGTCTCTCTATACCGCGTAGCTATCGTCAGGGCAGTCGGGAAGTCATTTGCGAAACTAATGGTATCCATAGTATTGTATCGGCCGGTGCAGCTATCAGGGGTGTTGATGTCCTGGCTAAATCAAAGACTATAGAGATCAACGAAGGACTGTTTGTTTCATTTGGAGATAACTTTTGCTTTTGACTTTTGTATATTGACCTGGGTGACGAGATAGGAGCCAAGTTCGTTGAGATAATAGGTCAGTTGTCCGTATCAGGAAAATTGCTCCTGCAGGGATTTGAGCTGAGCATAGAAATCCCGCTTATCTTTCATATTGCCGGAGCTGATACTATCAAGCTGTGATTTGAGCTGAGCGAGCTGGACAATATCCTGGCTAGTAGGCTGATAGGCAATCACACTTCATAGGAAGATACCGCTTAGTAAGAGGGAAATGATGATTTTTTTCATCAAGAAAAAAACAAGATAAATGCATCATTTATGATATGATTATAGCATCTCTATGCAAGCGAAAATACTCTGCTATGTCCTATTAGGATAAAAGACAGCATTCTTTAGTTCGTCATAATTACTTGGTTCTCTTACTTTGGAAACCGCTCATCACATAGCCTTCCACAATGCTTTCGCATTTTTTCATCAGCCGTCATCAAAATATTTTTTCAATTGATCCTCAGTAGGCTTATCTGATGCTAATGTGCCAGTGAATCAATATGTATTCGTTGTTGTGGATGTGGGATTATTGAGTAGTTTCCGGAGATTTTCCGTCCGACCAGTGGTAGTCAAGGATATTCATCAGGCGACATTCTGAGCAATCTGTTTTGAGGTAGCGAAGAATGCAATCCCATTTGGATCTCTCTCCAATGCATTTTTCACTGTAGCAGTATCTTTATCTCCCCAATTAGGAAGCTCTCACAATATACTCGTTTGTACTCGGTTATCGACACTTTCTGCATTGGTAGTCAATCTTTTAGTCTTAGCGTCCCAGGTTCCAAATTCGCCTTTTTCATTCAATCCAAATCATCAGAGAGTCATATTTCTTTCTTTTTCCATAAGTTTTTTGACGCCGCCGACCGAGAATCATCCCGGTATAATCGGCATAGACTTGGCGAATCCTTCTGTATCTTCGATAAGTACTTTCATGATCTCGCTTATAGTTCCTCCGCCCAGCGTGAGCGAGAGTTTGATGAACCGTCGCATAATGAAGATGGAAAGGAGCAACATGATAAGATGGCTAAAAAAGTTCTGTCCGGATTCCAGGACATCCTTTCAGAGGATATCTTTCTGTACCAGGGTCACCGTGCTTATATCTTGGATAGCGAGCGATGAATTCTCTGTCCCCTGTGTACTCAGGGTAACGCCGTTAAGATTATTTTCTCGGGTAGCTCATGATCAGGTGATAGTATTTTGCATACTGACGATGACAATCAACATCAAGGAAACCCCGGTCACGAAAATAACCGGTTTAAAAGCAGTGGAGATGAGATTGCCCAAGGTAAATATTTTACCGAGTCCTCATCATCACTCTCAGAGTTTCTTATCAAAGACCTGAAAGAGAATAAGAAACGGTGATCCTATGATAAATATCCGAAGTAGTCCAATCCTGATGACATTAGCAATGAGCAGCAGCAAGAGTCCCATGGTGAAGAAGAAGAGAAAGAACAACCTCAGCGCAAATCACAAAGTAAGCTGAGAAGGGTCCTTGGTGTCACCCAAATTCAGATAGCTCTGAAAGCTAAATACCGCCGATCATAGGTAGATGAAAGGCCCGCTCACGGAATTAGCAGTGGGCAAAAATTTATCCCAGGCATGTTCATCCACCGCTCAGTTATCGACAATCAGTTGCACTGCTCAGGTGAGCGTAGTAGCGTTGGGATCTACGACAATCTTTTTTTTCTGAACTTTGTCGAGCGCTGTATTCATTTTTTCCTGCATTACAGCATCATTGCTGAGGAATGCACTGGGGAATCCACCGATAGCTGCAGTAGCCACGGAAGAGAGATCGATGAACGCTCCCATGAGGAATCGGCTTGATTGGATTAGAATCCCGGCGAGCAGCGTATTGGTAATGACTTTCTTTACATCCAATGCCTCTTTGCCTATCAGGCCTTTCACGATAGAGATGAGGACAAGTCATACCAGGGCGAAATTAGCAAAATTTTTCATGATATTTCGGATCTTTCGCAGATAGATGTCCATATGGAGAAATGCTCCATACACGAAATCATTGGTCATGAGCTTGCCTGCAATAATAGCAAGGATGACCCGCAATCGGGAGAAAAGTGAGAGGAAGGTCTGGAGAAAATCTTTGGTTTTTTGGAGTGTTTGCGCATCTACAGCACTATCCGCATAGGCATGAAGGAAAAAGGAAGTTCCGAGAATCACCAAGAGTCCAACGGTTTTTATCGTCGTAGGATGTAGCAGTGTGCTGATGATTCTCTTGATACGCATAGAGAGGAGGGAGATAAAATGACTAATGACTAATTTTAAATTCTAAATTAACAGGTGGGGCTTATGATTTGAGAGTGACGGTATATGTTGGAGGAGTGGATGTGGGTTTGCTTATCTTATAAGTTTTTCCATCCTTCGCTATCGTCTCTACTTCTGTCGTTCCCTGAATAGCGAAGTAAGCATCTATCTTTTTCTTGTGATCGGAATTGGCAGTGTTGAAAAGAGTCTGGAGAGCTGTTCCATCTGTAACATCTTTGGCTATGGTATCCAGATCGGCCTTGGCTGTTGTAGTTTTTTGTTTTGTCTCAGCGGTAGTATACCAATCAGTAGATAGTTGATTATTTGATGCAGTGATTACAGTAGTTATAAGCTTATCTTTTTCTGGTTGAGATACATTTAAAGCATTGATGGCTTGATAGAGACTATCAGTGCTTCAAGCAAGGAAAGTGCCGACACCAGTAGTTGCGACTCATAAGTTTTGGACTTGCGATTGTATGTCTGTCGATGTGACCGTGGAAGAAGTAATGATGGTTTTGGCTTGATCAGTAGTGAGCGTTGTAGGAGGAGTCGTTCCTGTTGTTCCCGTATCTAATCATAGGAACTCATTAACTATCTTATCTTGTTTATATTCTCTATTGGCTATCCGTTTATCCGGTGCTCATTTAAGCGCATTAAATGCACTACCGATACCGACTCATCATTCTACGCCTGCAGGACCAGGAAGTATAGGAAGTGTGCCCAAGACATTCTTTCAGATTGATTCGACTTTGCCACCGATAGCTTTCCCGAGTTCATTGGCTTGCATTGATGCAAAGAATATCATCCGCATCAGCCCTATGGCGAAAAAGTTCACCATCATCCACGAAAGCCAATCCATCGTAGATCACCGCGTGACCTTGGAAAATTCGAGTTTGACTCATTCGAAGTCGACGGTTTCTGTATTTGTCGCTGTATTTTGGATAACCGTAACTCCCATGCTTTCATGGATGGCATCTTTGGTATCGGGAGCAGTGAAGCCATTGACGAGGGCAGTCATAAAGATCAGTGAGATGCTCAGTGCTGCGACAGAGACGACGGGTGCAAAGATGATACCTATCACGCCAGAAATATTGAGATATTTATTGTCGCTAATTGCCTTGATATTGAGTGATTTTTTGAACGTGGCTAGTAGGATGATGAAGGGTGAAGAGACGATATAGAGCCGGAGGACTCAGACTCTTGCGATAAGTACGAGGGCAAGGGCCACCAGCGGAAAAAAGAGGGCAAGGGCCACCAGCGATTTGATGATAAAGATGAATGCAGTCCCTGAAGCGGAAGTGACGGTAGCAGTGCTAAGCTGTGAGAAGTTGAGTAATGAAGAGTAGAGCGTAACCAGGGGTCAGACGAATCCTTTGGATCTATTGATAAGATCAGAGATAGTGGTAGCGATGCTCTTGTCGAGAAGACCGGTTCAATCCGCAAAAGCCCCCATCATCGTACTTGATCCATCTAGCGGTATCATATCTTGAGTACGTAAGCTTTCCCATACTCAGGTTATAAGCATAAGAGAAGATAATCTTGCTGTATATTTCTCGGGCATATCTATCCGACAGTCCGTGCACAAATCTTTAAGATCCTCTCTTACTTGATCATCATTCCATACCACCAATTGATTGCCATCAAGGACACAGACTTCACTTCATGCTGCCAATCCTCGTGCTGATAATTTGCTGATATTATTATAAATTTGATCAGGATATAGCCTTCCGATGATATAGGAGCGTTCCACTCTGCAAGGAGAGATTTGTAAGGTTGATGCAGTATTCCCACTGAGCGTGAGTGAATATCGGATCTGGAACGCATCCGCGTCTTTTGACGTAGCGCTAAATTTATTCATATCGATTTTCCCATTGGTAGGGATGATTTTCTGATTACTGATAGAGGTATTCGTAGTTTGTAGTATGCTGAGGGGTAATCATCCTACAGCATAGGTAGCTACCGTCGAGAGATCTATAAGCGCTGCAAGGAGAAACCGGCTCGCTTGGATAAGTATACCTGCGATAAGTGTAGATTTGATGACGCCGAGAGGGGATTTTTCATCTTTGAGTGATCATGCTCAGGATCCCGTAAATAAGCTTTTGATGATGGCGATGAGTACCATGAAGCCTAGGGTGAAATTAGCGAAGTTTTTCATCATATTCCAGAATTGTCGGAGCGGAGCATCAAGATGAAAGATGGAAGCATAGACGAGGGTATTGTCCATAGCGAGTCCTGCCACGACCAGGAGCGGCCAGATGAGGAGATAGACAAGTTTGAGGAGTACATTGAGGGAATGTCGTACAGCTGAGGTATCACTCGCAGTAGCATTGCTTGCAGTAAGCTCAGGAATTTGTGCCCCTTGTGCATTGACTTCACTGACGCCCACAAATCAGTTCAGGAAAATCCCAGAACATCACACGATGAATACTACTCATAGTATTTTTTTGATGAGACGAGAGATGGATGTTCTCATAGCATACTGCTAAATAATTAAATGGATATAACGAAGTTCTGATATCGTATGGAGGTTTCTCTTTTAGTTCCTAAATTATATGCCCGGAAGCTGCAAATACCAAATAATCAGCGAGTTTCTTTATGAGTTACCTTGCAAATTCGTGGAATTTATGTATAAGATGTGTCCATATCGGAAAAATATTTACTTCTCAATGATATATCATGCTTTTTCTTAATATCTCAAGCGACCAAGTCCACCTGTTGGATGATCAAAGCCAGCATTTCCTTGAGCGCAATGGGATAGAGAATACACTGGGACCAGTACTGAAGGAGCTTGTAGACCAACACCCCGTAGAGACGCTTTTACTGCTCAACGGACCAGGCGGATTTACCAATCTTAGAGTCGGGACATTGACGATAAATATGCTCAATACGCTCTTGCAGCACGATACCGGGACATTTATTCCTATCGCATCCATCACCAAGATCGATCTCTATAGCTATGCCCACAAACAAGGCTGGATCCCGAGATATGGGATAGTCTATATCGGACAGAAACACAATGTGCGATGGTATGATTTCCAGGAGCATATCCACAAACAAATTACCTTGGACGAAATACACTATACGGATGACCTTTTCCTGGATACCGTCCATGATCCTTATCGGACGACTACGGAAGCTATGGTTTCCTTTTCCATGGACAACAATACACTCTTTATAAGCTATAAAGGTGATGAGTATCCACTACAGATGGCAAATCTTCGCATCCCTTTGACGATGACCGTGGAACCAGAATACTTCATCCAACCGACTATGAATTAACAATACTCCACTCTCCATTCTCCATCTTTTAGCTATTCCCATAATTCAATTATGCAGACAAATCACCGCAAGACCAAAACCATCCTCGGTATCGATCGAGGGACGAGATATATCTGACTCGCCTATGCGCTCGAAGGAAGCGACATCATTTTCCCCATCGGCTATATCATCAACGATAAAATGATGTATTTCAATGTTGCTGGCATCATAGAAAAACACAACGTGAAGAAAATCATGCTTGGACGGCCGAGCAAACAAAAAGATATCCAGGAAAAGATCCAAGGATTTATGAAAAGTCTCGGCTATATCATAGAACATAAAGAGATAGAAATCCAGCTTGTAGAGGAAGACTATACGAGTGTACAATCCGGAGAGATTATGTCCAATTTCAAAAAGAACGCTGCTGAAGATACGGTCAGTGCTATGATTATCCTTGAGAGAGGACTTAAAGGGGAATGATAAACCCCTGCGAGGATACATCAATTTTGAATTTCTAACCTTGCCTGCGGCAGGCAGGTTTCTAATGTATGATTTACTAGAATGAACTATGGTAATTTACAATAGATTATAATAAGACACTACCTTCATCCATCATCCATCATCCATTTATCCTCGCAGGGGAAAATCCAAAATCAATTATAGTCTAACATCCAAAATCCAAAATCAATTATAGTCTATCATTCAAAACCAATAATTTTGGTGTTAGTCCACTTGTAATAATTCTATTTCATCGCTCTGATTTTCTGCAGCACCCATCACGACGGGTAAACTATTTTTCTCAACAAAAAATCAGGTATAATTTTGTCATAGCTGATGATCTATGGGAAGCTGGAATAAGAAAACGATATGGTGCGCTCTGAGATAGTGCAGTAATTTTTTGGACTCTTCATCCATGGTGAGGAAGTCGGAAAAGATAACTATCGCTCTTCTTTGTTGGCGTTCTGTGGATGTAGTCAGAAATGTTTGTAATAATGAGGTATATATTTTTTTGGTTTTTTTTACACCTGCTACGAGGGTGTGAAGTGTATCCAATATTTCTTGATTATTTTTGCTCATCACCTGCTCCACGAGTTGTGTGGAGCCAAATAATTTCTGTTTCGGAGAGAAAAATCTGATAGCAATCTGTTCGTGCTGGCAGTAGGAGATAATATCCTCGGCATAAGCAATAACCTGCTGTTCATTTGGTACTTTACCACCTCTTCGGTTGTAATTGATATCCAGAAACATATCCAGGACAAGTGATTTTTCCTGCTGGAAAATATTGGTGTAGAGCTCCTGATATTTTGCGGAAAGTCTTCGGTTGATCTGTGAAGAGCTATCACCAGCAGAATATTTTCTCATATCAACTTTTTCGCTGCCTGTTCATTTCATAATATGCTGAAATACACCGTACCGCTTCCCGACGATAGGCTTAGTAAGCTTTATGCTAAAGTTTTTTTTCATACAAAACAACTAAACGACTAAACGATTGCTGGCATCATTCTGTTGTATCTCATTCCGGGGTCATGTGTTGCGGCCGGAATCCATATGTCTAGTCACGGATCACGAGTACCTAGTTATGAAGTGAAGTTTTTAATTACTTCCTCCTTATCACTTCGTTTTCTCTTGCCGAAATTGGTGTATTGCACAGTCTCATGACCTTTGCCTGCGAGCATGACGATATCTCCGGGTTTCGCGATATCAGTAGCGAATTTTATAGCCAATGTTCTTTCCGGGAGAAGAAAGAAATCTTTCCCCAATGTTTTATGGGATATCTTACTGGTAAGCTGTTGGATGATTTCGAGTCTATTTTCGATATCAGGATCATCATCCGTGGCGATGAGGATGTCACTGTATCTGTCTGCTATCTCTCCCATAGCCGGTCTTTTGGTCTTGTCCCTGTTGCCGGTTGCTCAAAAGAGCGTAATCAATCTGCCTGTTCATTTGATCTTGCTGAGATATTCCAAAGTCTTATCCAATGCGTCAGGTGTATGAGCGAAATCCACGAAATAGTGTATACCGTTATGCTCGATTTGGTCCATGCGTCCAGTGACGGTGTCGAATCATGCTATGGCTTCGAGGGATTGGGGTAGAGTTACGCCGATTTGAAGCACTACGCTGAGCGCAGCAAGGATATTGTAGACATTAAATTCTCCGAGGAGTTTCGTTGTCACCTCATATGATTTACCAAGATAATTCAGCGTGAAGGTAGTTCAGGTAGCAGAGAGCTGGATATTTTCTGCTTTGAGATTGGATGATGCGACGATACTATAATTGAGTTTTTGATCGAAGGGAAGTTCCTCGAACCACTGTCTTCCTATCTTATCGTCAGCAGGGAAGGAAGCATATTTGCTCTGCTTGGTATTCTCCAAAACATATCTGAAGAGTTGCTCTTTGGACTTTACATAACGTTCGAAGGTACCATGAAAATCCAAGTGATCATGAGTGATATTCGTCAATACAGCGAAATCGAATGCGACGCCTTCGAACCTATACTGATCCAGACCGTGGGAGGATACTTCGAGAATAGCTATCTTACATCAGGAGTCTTTTGCAGTTGCGAGCGTAGATTGGAGATCAAAGACATCTAGAGAAGTCATCTTTTTAGTGTTGGGGATATCTTTGCCGCCGATTTTGATATTCGCCGTGCTAATCATTACTGTCTTGGCGACACAGGTATTGAGTATCGTATGGATGATATTTGCCGTAGTGGTTTTGCCGTTGGTTCATGTTACGCCTATGACGAAAAAACTCTTTGAAGGGTAGCCATAGAGCATATTTGCGATTTTCCCCATCATTTTTTTTCGCTGCTGATAGATGAAGCTTTCTTTGATGAGGGAATAGAGTTTGTCATATCCGATGAGTTTCTTGAGGAGTGCTTTCATAGAGCAATCGAGAATGATAAATATAGTCGATAGTAAATGTAGTTATTTAACAGAAAAAATCCATGATATTATTATATGGGTCTACTAGAAAGTCTTTTCATTTTTTATCAGCCGTCATCCAATGATGGCTGCAGTTTCGATTCTCAAAACAGTTGTTCATAAACTCACGATTTTGGGCGTAGAGGCTACAAATACTTGATAATCTTTTGGAGTCAATCCTCATTCTGGACCGACCAAACCAGTTATATGGGACTTGGGAATCGTTCCTTGTTTGCCTGGAGTTGCCGCATCACTCGTTGGTGCCGTATCGAAGACAATAAGCTCGGTATCTTGGAGATATTTTTGTATATCGGGGGTAAAAATGAGCTCTGGCATCGTTCGTCCTCGTGATTGTTCGACTGCTTCCTTGATAATCTTCTGTAACCTTTCTTCTTTCTTGGGATTCCATTCTCTGATAATGGATCTTTCTGATGGCCAAAAAATTATCTGATCCAGACCACATTCGGTGAGCTTTTGGACGATCAACTCCACTTTATCCCGCTTATTCGGCAGAGCGATAATCATATGTTTTTTTTCGGGAGCGATATCATGTACCTGTTCAGAGATAATGGTTCATGAAAGCGAAACATTATCCCGAGCATCTATGCGGATTTCATATCTTAGCTTATGAGGTTCTTTGTGAGGATTCTGTACCCATATGGTATCGCCGATACGCGCTCTGAGTACTTTTCTGATTTGTGACAAAAGATCGCTATCAACGATACTGATAATTTCTCCATTTTTTTGATAGTCAGTAATGAATAATTGCATAAGACGATAATGAAATGAATAAAGAATATTTTAATAGGCGAGTGCTATAATATCATTGATAAGTTGCGTATACGACATTCCCTGGTGAGTCATCAACATAGGAAACATAGAGATATCGGTAAATCCAGGGAGGGTATTGATTTCATTCAGATATATGTTGTTATCTGCTATGAAAAAATCGATTCTTGCGAAACCACTACAATCACAAAGTTTATAGGTCTTTTGAGCGAGATCTATAATATATTTTTTATCTTTGGCAGATAATTTTGCAGGGATATGTACGGTTGCTTCGTTGTTTGTATATTTATCATCATAGTCATAAAAATCTTTTGTGAGGATCAATTCTCCGGGTTCAGAAATGTTGAGTTCTTTGTTTCCCGTTATGGCAACTTCTATTTCTCTCGGTGAAACCAATCACTCTTCGATGAGTATTTTACTATCATGTGTACGAGCTTCTGTGATAGCGGCATTGAGTTGCTCATAGGTGGTTATTTTGGAGATACCTACAGAAGATCAGGAATTAGCGGGTTTTACATAGAGAGGCAAAGATAACTTTTTTTTCGCTTCTTGGATTTTCAAGGTAATTCATAGGTCATTCATAAGGTGAAAATCTATATCCATAGATCTTGTTTGAGGAATATCGTGTCACGAAAGGAAATGTTTAAACAGTGATTTATCCATACATAATGCGGAACTCAAGACATGACATCAGCAATATTTTATTTTTTGTGTAGAAAAAATTCCCTGAAGAGATCAGTCCTCGCCATATTTTCCATGCGTTATAGGAAAAGCTATATCAAACGTCTTTTTGAAATCACTGATATGAAGTAATTTCTTTTTATCTAGGCTATTGATATCTTTGACCGTATAAAATACTCCGTTTTTGTGTCGATAAATAAGGATAAGGTGATATTTCTTATGGTCAAAATTGGCAACGATATTTTTTGCTGAAGAGATCGAAACTTCTGATTCATTACTTATTCAACCAAAAAAAAGTCAAATTTTTTGCATGCCTAGTAATTACATATAAATGTAGTATTTTTTTAGGATTTTCATGGAATAATACAATAGCTAATCGATATGGGCGTATGTCATAGTTATTTTGCCATTTTTGTATTTGAATTCTACTGTTTTTTCCATACACACAGAGTGATTTATCTAACATCTCATGTTTTATGGTCCAATACGCAATCGAGGGTTTCAAAGCGTTGTTCGCCCACGGGTTCCAGATGTACCCGATTTTTATCGTAATCATCGTGGGATGTATCATCCAAGTTACCAAAGTCATCATAGATATTATTAGATACAAACGCATCTATACCTGACATATTTTCGCATCCTGAGGATTTCCATCATTCCATAGCGGATTAGCGAGCAGTGTCACCATGCTAGTCCGGTTGCAGTACGGATTTGATAGCGTTTTTTTTGCGGTAGCGTTTGCGTTTAGCGTGCTCTTTGCCTATGATGCCATGAATCTGAGATACGAGACAGGACAACACGCACAATATATCAACGATCTGAGGTCAGAGTTGCAAACGATTCTTCTCAAGAAAGAGAAAGAGACACTCAAGGAAAGAATAGGACATACGCCGCTTGAAGTGGCAGGATGAATAATCTTTGGAACAATCCTGACCTATATCTTTTATTATATCTATTATATTAAATAATTGAGAATTTAAAATTTAAAAATATAAAGGTAGAAGTAAAAAATTCAGGCTTCTACATTACAC
>Ga0194044_10000213_pt1 | contig 27233 bp, 20 predicted proteins | sample JunL4417m_MetaG_FD_155460 | JGI IMG/M metagenome (GOLD analysis project Ga0194044, IMG submission 155460) | Anoxic zone freshwater microbial communities from boreal shield lake in IISD Experimental Lakes Area, Ontario, Canada - Jun2016-L442-17m | ecosystem: Environmental > Aquatic > Freshwater...
CAAGTCTAAGACAGCATGGCTTTTCTACCCGTTAAACCAAGTTCATCTTTTTTTTGAAAAGGTGTTCAAGCTTCCCCTAATGGCTTGCCATACTCCTCAAACTCCCGTAATAGAAAGATGGTTGTCTTAAGATCCTCACAGGGTGAGAGGAGGTTTTTAGGAAATGAGCGACAGACCAAACTTGAGGGACAAGGTGGCAATCGTCACTGGAGGTGGAAAGGGTATCGGAAAGGCAATTGCTCTGGGACTTGCCGAGTCACACGCCAAGATCGTTGTCGCGGCTAGAACGGCGGCAGAGATCGAAGCAGTTGCCGACGAGATTCTCTCACACGGCGGACAGGCTATTGCCAAGGTAACCGATGTGACCAAAAACGACCAGATCGAAGCCCTGGTGGATTCGACCGTAAAATCCTTTGGCAGGATCGATATATTGGTGAACAATGCTGCCCGGAGTTTTTTCAGGCCGCTCATCGATCTCCGGGAGGACGGCTTTGACAAGATTTTCAACACGAACGTGAAGGGTGTTTTTCTCTTGAGTCGGGCAGTCGCCAAAGTGATGATGCAACACGGAGGCGGCCGTATAGTGAACATCACCACTGTGGGAGCAGAACGGGGCGGGCCCATGATGGGTATTTACCACGCCAGCAAGGCTGCCTTGAAGATGCTTACCATGTGTATGGCCACGGAGTGGGCTCCGTCAAACATCCTGGTAAACGCTGTAGGCCCGGGCATGACCCGGACCCATTTTAGTGAACCTATCTGGGCCAACCCCGAAATTGAGCGGCAACTCGTATCCAGAATACCCCAAGGTCGGCTCGCGCAACCGGAAGACATCGTCGGCGCTGTGCTCTTCCTCTGTTCCAACTCAGCGAGTTTCATTTCAGGCCAGAGCATCTATGTGGACGGCGGCACCCTGGCAAATACTTGACCAATTTTAGTTTAATGGAGGCGTACATGAGTATTGAAGACCCCTGGCGGCCGTTTCAAGAAATCATGGAGGCTCCTTGGGAATGGGCTCGCTCATGGAAACAGAAAACCGGCTGCAAGGTGATCGGCCATTTGCTTCCCGACGTGCCGGAAGAGATAATTCATGCAGCAGGTGCTCTCCCCATGGCTGTAGAGGGTGCTGGAGTTCAGATAGGGCAAGCCCAGGCCCACATTCCAGGCTATACCTGCAGCCATGCGATGGGTGCAATCGAGATGGGGATGACAGGCAAACTGGACGTGCTGGATGGTATGGTGATCCCCTATGTCTGCGATACGACCCGCAATCTCTTCCATATCTGGAACCGCTGTTTCCCCCACATGTCAAACGAGTTCCTCCGTCTTCCCAAGCGGATTGATTATCCTGGAGCACGGGATTACCTTTGTGTCGAGTTTACTCGCCTTCTCTCCTCCATTGCAGAGATCACCGGGAAAAAAGCCGGACCTGATGAGGTGGCAAGAAGTTCTCTACTCTACGACAAGAGTCGTAAACTCCTACGCGATGCATACCGGATGCAACAAGAAAGGCCCGCTCTCTGGACTCAGGAAAAAGTTCAGTTACTTTTCGCATCCGCCCTCAGGGCCCCGCGAGAAGAACACCTGACTTGGATGGAAGCCCTCCCTTGGGACCAAGAGGAAGTAGATTGTCAGGTGCGCATACCCATATACGTAAAGGGTAAAGTGTGGGACCCTCCAGGGATTTTGTCCCTGTTCGACAAGTTGGGATTGCTCGTTGTATCTGATGAGATTGTTACGGGGTTTCGTTTGGCTGAAAAAGACGTCGGTTTGAACGGCAACCCTATCGAGTCCCTGGCTCAACGTTACATTTCTTTGACGCCCTACCCCGGGTACCACATGGAACCGGACAGGCTGATCCAAGGCTTCTTGGATCGGGTCGGCAAGAGTGGCGCTGCCGGTGTGGTTTTTATCAACCCGAAATTCTGCGAGGCAGCCGGTTTCGAAATGCCTGATTTTCAGAAGGCCCTAGGAGAGACCAGTATACCCAGCCTGATACTAGAGACTTCTTCCCGAAGCGCTTCAATGGAGCAAATCCGCTTGCGATTGGAAGCATTCAGGGAACTACTCAGCGGAGACTTGCCTTAAATCGGAGAGTTAAATCTGGTAATCCACGGAGACTTACCGGCGATAAGTTCTCCTCTAACCACTGCTATTAAAAAGCATTGACCTGATTACGAAACCGTGGTGCTTCGATTTTCATGGAGGATGTTTCACTATGCGCCCCATCGAGTCCCTGAGACAGCTCAAGCAGATTAACATCGATTATTACACGGCAGCCCACACCGCAAAACAGGGAGGAAAATTCATTGCTTACGTAAATGCCTTCACGCCTGTGGAGCTTCTCTATGCCATGGACATGTTCCCTATTTATCCGGAAAACCACGCGGTGATATTGGGGGCACGAAAGTTATCCTCTGAGACGGCAGCAGCGGCCGAGGGAATGGGTTATTCCATGGATTTGTGCTCCTATGCCAGGTGTGATCTTGGGTCTATCAAAACAGGCCTCAGCCCTACCTGGGGGCTGCCGAAACCCGACCTGCTCCTGATTTCCAACAGCCAGTGCGGGACCCTTACAAAATGGTTTGAGATCCTCAGCCGAATGTATCATGCACCAATGTTTCTTATAGACGTCCCACACTCAGGAAAAGGCGAGAAGGACGGCGCGGGAGAAAAATATGTCAGGCTTCAGTTAGAGGATTTGATATCGGTTATTAAGGGCATAACCGGGAAATCACTGGATCCGGCCAGACTGGCAGAGAATATCCGGTTATCGCAGGAGGCCTCGAATCTCTGGGCCAGGATTCTTGAGACAGGCCGGAGCATCCCTTCGCCTATCTCCGTATTCGATCAGTTTATCTCTATGTCTCCGATTGTGGCCCAGAGAGGAACGAGAGTCCCGGTGGATTTCTACAGTTCCTTGCTTCAAGAGCTTGAGCAGCGCGTGAAAGACGGAATAGGGGCAGTTGAAAATGAACGGTTCAGGCTGTTTTGGGATAATCTGCCAATTTGGCCCGAACTTCGTCGATTGTCACTGTTCTTGGAAGCACGAGGGGCCTGCCTCGTGACATCGCTCTACACTTGGGCGTGGGCAAAACTCTCCGTGGGGGAACAAGACCCTCTAGGGGATTGGACTGAACAATACCTCTACACGGCAAACCTCCACATAGAAAGGAGGATTGAGGATTACGCGGATCTGGCGGATAAGTACAGCCTCAATGGCTTCCTGTATCATTCCAACCGTAGCTGTAAATTCGTCTCCCAAGACATCCCTGAAGTGAGATCAGCCGTGACGCAAAAGACCGGTATCCCGGGCATCATCCTGGAGGCGGATCACAATGATCCTCGACTCTATGACGTGGAAGCGCTGGAAAAGCAAATAGATACCTTCCTAGATCTTTTGACTTCCAGGCAGGGCATCAAGTGAAACTTTGGCAACGAGTAAAAGTGGTAGCGGTCGTCCCTGCTCGCAAAAGTTGCCGAAACAAAAGAGAAATAGTATCACTCCTCCAGTTTGGTGTGATCCCCGCTGGGAACCCCCAAGTCACGTGCTTCGAGGACTCGGCGCAGCAGAATTCCCGATCGGGTTTTGGGCAACTCATCCAGAAATACGACCTCCGATAGAGGGATTTCCGGGGTAAAGTTTGCTTTGACGAAGTTTTTGATCTCCAGGTTAAGTCTTTTGGATGCAGTGAATCCCTTCTTAATACGCACGAATGCCTTGAACATGGGATTCTCGGTTCCGGACCGTACTGATATAGCGACGGCTTCTGCTACTGCCTGGTGTAAAGAGAGGACTTGTTCGACTTCATAGGGCCCGGTATCTCTCTGACCAAGCTTGATCAGGTCGTCGTTTCTACCCTGGTGATAGTAGTACCCGTGTTCATCCTTTGTCACCATATCGCCGGTGAGAAACCAGTTATTCGGGCTGAAATATTCTTGATATCGAACGGCATCCTGCCAGAGCCCCGACATCATGGCAGGCCAGCCAGGTCTCAGAGCCAGTTCACCCATTGAGAATTCAGGGAGCGGCTCCCCTTGTTCGTCAAGAGCTGAGGCCTCAATGCCTGGGACTGGTTTTCCCATGCTCCCAGGCCTTATGCTCATAGACGGGAAATTGGCCATGCAAATCATGCCTGTCTCCGTCATCCACCAGGTATCATGAGGAGCATGCTTCAATGTGTCCTTAGCCCAGTAGAATTGTTCAGGACTCAGTGTCTCACCGACCGTGGCAAGGTGTTTCAAATGGGAAAAATCGTACCTGACCGCCAGATCCTCGCCTGCTTCAATGAGCCTCGTGATGGTCCGAGGCGTGGTATACCAGACTGAGATACGGTGCCTCTCCAAAGTTCTGTACCAAGTTGACGCCGAAAACCGATCGCCCTGTACAACAGAGGTGACGCAGTGTAAAAAAGGAGCAAACATTCCGTAAACGATGCCGGTAACCCACCCAGGGTCACCTCCGTCGGTCCAAATTATGGAATCGTCTTTCAGGTCAAGCACATAGCTTCCGGTAAGCAGATGTCCCACCATGTCTCCATGGCAGTGAACAACCCCTTTTGGAGGTCCAGTGGACCCTGAAGTCGTGTAAAGCAGGTAGAGAGGCGTAGATTTACTCACCCACCTCGTAGCGCTTCTCTTGGGCATTTCTTGCAATGTTTTCTGGACAACTATTTCACTGGGAAAAAGATTAAGCAGGGGACCCTCGGTCAAAAAAACATGCTCTACCGTACTCATGGCATGGAGAGGAAGCCGTTCGAACATGTCCGGGTGAGTAATAATTCCCCTCGGTTTTGCATTTTGAATGCGACTTTCGATTTCGTCGTAACCCAAGGTAGGGAAGAGTGCACAAAAAATTATGCCCAGTCGGGCACAAGCAAGCATGGAAAAGTACACTTCAGGACATGAAGGCAAGAAAACGAAAATGCGATCTCCAAAGGCAAAACCATACTCTGTAAGGAGGTTTGCCCATTGGCAAGTGATGTCCCTCAACTCCGAATAGGTGAATTCCCGAATCTTTCCGCCCTTCTCGAATATTAGGGCTTTCCGTTTGCTCTTCTCTTCGTCTCCAGCCCACCGGTCAATCGCCTCGTGAACAATATTGATGTTACCCGTTTCGTACCAGGTGAACTTCTTCTCTACGTCACTCCAGGAAAAATTCTTATATACTTCGGCGTACGACTGGAGATTGGCATCGGAATTTTCCGGTGGTATCCTAGCCTTAATCATTGTCCTCGTCTCCCTGTGCGCTGGTCATTGAGCACCGACCCAATCGACCATCCTGAATTTCCTCTGTCTAACCTTATATTTAGACCGCAATGGACACCTACGGTTTTTCGATATTAATCGGTCCAAACGTGGTATCCCCTATGAATTTGATAAGCTTTTTCCAAAAGTTCCGCGCCCAGTTCCGTAGGTGGAAAAGTGGCGCGATGATTACTCCTCTTCCCTGATAAGACATTGATAACGGTTCGGACGGAACTCACGAGTGACGGCAAGTGATATCCTCCCTCCAGTGCAAGTAGCACCGGTAGATTACCGCCGGCTTCTTGGAGATCCAGCATCAGTTCTGTAAGCCCTTGATAGGCCATCTCGGTGAGATGGGTCCTGCCCATGGGGTCGTCGCAATGGCCATCGAAACCAGCGGCCACAAGGATCAGTTCAGGTCTATAGTTCTTCATCACAAGACCAAGCACCTGAGAGTACAGATAGAGAAGATCGTTGTCTTGAATATTCTTGGGTAAAGGCAGGTTGACTGTATAGCCTAACCCCTCTCCAGTTCCTGTTTCCCCCCAGTCCCCAGTATGGGGATACCAGCCTCGGTAGTGGGTAGATACATAAAAAACGTCCTTCTCTCCGTAAAATAAATTCTGAATCCCGTTCCCGTGATGAATATCCCAATCTACTATGAGTATACGGCTAAATCCATAGCGCTCGTTCGAAAAACGGGCGGTGACTCCAAGATTATTAAAAATGCAAAAACCCTCTCCCCTATCACGCTGGGCATGATGTCCGGGGGGTCTTACCAAAGCAAAACAAACATCGCAGCGGCCTGAAAGCATAGCCTGGAGACCCTTAATGCATCCTCCTACTGCCAGGAGGGCCGCAATGTACGACTTTGAACACACGGGAGTGTCGGGGGCCAGGTTAGTAAAATCTCTGTCAGCAGTCCTCAAAACCTTTCTGACATATGTAGGAGTGTGAACGAGTTCGATCTGTTCCAGTGTTGCAAGTTCCGGCTGAATGTTTGTAACAGTTGAAGCGAAATCCTTGTCCAACATCTTATAAATGGCCTTGAGACGGTCGGGGCGCTCCGGGTGCACAAGCCCTGGTCGATGAAGCATGTATCTGTCATCGCGCACTATGCCGACCTTGATATTTTTCCCTTGATCCATTATGCCACGATCCCGGTTGTCCTCTTTCAGGTCACCCGGTATTCACTTACCCTCTGTCGCTTGATTAAAGTATAACACATCACCGCCATGAAGAGGTCAGGATGCTGGAGTTTCCAAAACGACCTTTCTCATTCGTAGATTTTTTCTCCCTCAACGAAAGCTTCGGCCGCGTCGTTCTCCGAGTCGCGTACGCTCGAATCTGTCTTGAGAACTTCCTTATAGTATTCATGTTGGATGATGAGATCCATGATTTCTGTTGTTCCTGTCCAAATCATCATAAGCCTCGAATCTCTGAGCAGCCTCTCGACAGGATAAACGGTCGTGTATCCTATCCCTCCCAGAATCTGCATGGAATCGTTTATGATTTGCCATGCAGCGTCCGAGGAGAATTTTTTTGACTCCGACACCAGCCTCCTCGTATAACCCGTACTACCGAAACTGTCTACGGCAGAAGCTGCTGCAAAGGCCAGAGCCCTTGCAGCATCCAGTTTAGTGATACTATCCGAGACCTTGAAGTTCACGCCTTGAAATTCGCGAATTTTCTGTCCGAAAGCCTTTCTTCTGTCACTATATCTTGCAGCGATCTCAAGCGCTGCCCTTGCGGACCCGACAGAGGCAGCAGCCGTAGTTAAACGTTCCGGGATCATCATCTGGTGAAAGACGTCTCCACCCCTGCTCTCTTCAAGTAAAAGGTTTTCCGCAGGAACTCTCGTGTCCTTGAAGATAAGCCTGCCTGCTCCCCCGCCTCTGGTGCCCATCAACCCGTACACGTATTTTGCGTCAACACCCATATCTCTTTCAACGATAAACGCGCTTAAAGATTTCGACGTCGATCCTTCACCAGTTTTTGCGTAAACCAGAAAAATATCAGCTCCTTGGGCTCCTACCACAAAGCGCTTCTGTCCATTTAGGATGTAGTAATTACCATCTTTTCTCGCAGTGGTAGTCGCTCCGAAGAAATCTGACCCTCCTCGAGGCTCTGTCAGGGCTTCTGCACAGAAAAGTTTCCCTTTGAGCACCGGCTCCAGATATTTTTGTTTCTGCAACGGCGTCCCAAAAAAGTGAATGGCTTCACCAACTATTGTGACAAGAGAATAGAGGCAAGCTAAAGAAGCCCCCAGGACCCCTATTTCTTCAAGAGCAATTATCTCATCGGTCCATTTTAAGCCTCGTCCACCGTGATCTTTAGAGAACCTCAATCCGAGCAGATTCAGCTTTGCAGCCTCAACAAGATATTCTTTTGGAAAGAGAACCTTTTCAGAATCCATGTCAAGTAACAACTGCCTGGGAACCGATTTCACGAAGCTTCTCACTTCATCTCTCAGTTGCCTTTGTTGTGGTGTCAAGAAAGCTTGGAACATTTTTCACCTCTCCGAAGTATCGAAGTCAAAAAATAACAGGTATCTGTATAGCCGTGCAAAGAATCTCCGAGGTTTTGCCGTGAGCCTCACAGGCTCAATGGTCGGGACCATAAAGAATGCTGGGCCGCCCTTTGCAAGCCGCATCAGGAGCATGTTGCAAATTTTGGTTTTGCAACTACGTATAATCTGAACCGGTAAACAGGATTTTACAATCTATTTTTCCTGACAAACCGGAACAAAAAAAAAGACCGGAAACCTTCTGGTTCCCGATCTTTATGCGTGTTTTCGGCGTTAAACAGTTTATTCAATAATCGGAAACTTCACCGTCTTCCCGCCTTCCTTTTCCTCCATTTCGGAGCCCTATGTCACGAACAGATCATGTGGATTGTTTTCTCAAGGTTTAGTCGTCACGACGATCTTCGTTTCAAGAGCCTGCGTCAGTAAAGCTCACGCCTGCCCTACCATATAGGTGTTTGGAACAACACCGCTATGCTCTAACTTGATTTCTTCGATAATTGAAGCGATTTCAGCGTGTAGAATCTCTAGCTGCCAATTGAAGTAAATATCCTCTCCGAAGTCGCGGATCAACTGTTTCTGGGCGCTAACATAGTCCTTCGATGAGACGGCACCGGAGAAAACGTGTATCGGGTTTATGAGGGTGGCAATAACTTCTTCTTGCCGGTCCTGGTTTTTTTCGAGTTTATCGTTGCTCTCGCTCATGCTGCCTTCCTTTATGTTTTTCATACCCTCTCACTATGCAACAGAAGTGCCAACCCATGGCAAGACACAATTAACATTATGATATTAGATAGTTATCAAACAGGCAAACAACGCAACCACGTCACAGAGTGTTCAGAATCGGACAGTGTCCGTGGAGCGCAGCTAAACTTCTCTTTGCTTGTTAAGGCATTGGACAAGTGTACGAAATCAGACATAACTGTCGTATTCCGCGCGACCTGTGTGCTAAAATGAATGTTGACGACTATAACTATATTATTTATACTGACTCTGGGGAAACCCGAAAGTTCTTAAAAAAAATATACCCTTCGAGAGGGTTGTGGAGGATGCCCCATGATGCCGGGCCCTTGGGAATTGATACTTATACTTCTTATTGTGGTTATGGTTTTCGGTGCTAAAAGAATTCCGGAAATCATGGGTGGTTTAGGAAAGGGGATCAGATCTTTTAAAAAAAGTATGGAAATGGATGACGCTCCCCCGCCCCCAACTCAGACAGGGCCTACAGAAATTCCTAAAGAGAAGATCGAACCCAAATGATATCGCCTTTCAGGGTTTGAAATGGAACATTTTTTACTGTTTTGAGTTTCCTTTGTCTGATGTGCAGATTTTCGTCAAACATGAGATGCCGTCAGTTATTTACAACTAATAATCCCGTACGTTTCTCTGCGATCTCTCGGCCGGCAGAAGATTAACGAATTAAAAGGCATCCCTGCTCTTGAAATGAGTAAAAAAGTACCTGATGAATCCCGGATAGAAGGTCACGCCTCCCTGTATCTCTTTTATGGTGACGAGTTCCTGGTCAAGGAACGAGTACATGAAATTGTTTCACATATCCTAAATGATAAGCTTCGCGAGACCAATCTGATCGTCCTTGACGGAAACAGCTTGGAATTGTCTGATCTGTTTTCTCTCGTTTTCACGCCATCCCTTTTTGGCGGCCCTCATGTGATAGTGGTAGATCAAACCACAATTTTCATGGGTCGAACCGACCAAAAAAAACTGGCCGGCAAGGTTGTAGAAGCATGGAAGGCAGGGGAACGGAAAACTGCATTGAGGGCCGTGGGGCAGTTTGTGAGCCTTGCCGGGGTGGACCGGGATGAGGTCCGGAGTGGCTTGGATTGGATCAATGATGTGATAGGTGATGCAGTTCCTCCTGAAGATAGAGAGGTAATTTGGCTTGCCTCGCAAGCCTTAGTGGACGAAGGAGGGGCCTTTACGTCGAGCGCGAACGAAACCCTCGTGATGGAATTGGTTCAGTCCTCATTTCCTCAGGGAACCGTCCTCATCTTTACAGCACTTGCCGTAGACAAGAGAAAAAAGGTGTTCAAGGTGCTCGAGCAGCGAGGAAACGTAGTTGAGTGTTCAGTTCGAGAGGAAAAGTATGGCTCAGGTTTGGACAGGTCTTTTTTCGACAGTCGAGTCCGGGACACTCTGGCCCTTGCAGGAAAGAAGATTTCGCAGGAAGCTCTCGACAGAATGTATGCGGTTTCTGGAAAGGAACTCAGAAAGCTCCACAGTGAACTGGACAAGTTGGTTGCTTACCTTGGGGATCGGCAGCAGGCGGGCGCGCAGGACGTGGAATTGCTTTTCATCGACTCACACCAAGGGGCATTTTTCGATTTGACCAATGCCATTAGGACTGCCGACTTGGCCAAATGCCTCCCTGCTCTTCACTACAATCTGAGAATTGTAGCTCATCCGCTCCAAACCCTCGCGGCCATTGCAACCGAGTTTCGTAGATTAATAGTGGCTCGAGAAATCCTTTTCACTGCTTTCCGGTCATCGTGGAAGCGAGGCATGTCTTATGATGGATTTAGTTCAGCACTCAAGAAAGTGCGTGAGAATACCCCTAAATCTGATAAAAGTGCAAAATTCGATCTCCTGTCCATGAAGGACTACCCTCTCTATCTCTATCTTAGAGATGCGCAGAAATTCACTATGGAAAAGCTGGTCAGCATCATGGAGGAAGTACTGGAGGCTGATATTATGATGAAATCTTCCAGTCTAGGCTATTATTCTCCTCAAACAATTCTTGAAAACCTTATTCTTACGATTTGCAGCCCACGTGGTAACGAGAGGCTCAACCGATCAAAGGATCAGCGTTGACAAACATCGTAGTTCCTTTTAGTATTCAACACTAATCTAACTACTATTACGATCAATCCTTCTTTCAACAACCAAGAGGCTGCCATGAACTTCAAGATCGGCATAGACGTAGGAGGGACTTTTACCGATTTCCTATTAACCGGTTCCGACGGACAGTCGCGTACCTACAAGGTACTTTCAACTCCGAAGGATCCGTCAAATGCGACCATGCAAGGTATTTCGGAGATGGCACAGGATGAGGCCATATCCTTGAAGGATTTCCTGGCTTCAGTGGATGTGATAGTTCACGGCACCACGGTGACCACCAACGCTGTCTTGACCTATAGCGGGGCAAGAACAGGATTGGTAACTACCAAAGGAGTCCGAGACGCTCTCGAGATGAGGCGTGGAATTAGGGAAGAGCAGTACAATAACCGCTATACAAATGTAGTTCCGCTTGTTCCCCGCAATATGCGACGCCCTATCTCAGGGCGACTTGACTATGCAGGTAAAGAGGTCATACCACTTGAGGAACATGAAATAAGGGCCGAAGCGCAATTTTTTGTCAAAGAAGGCGTGGAAGCAGTTGCAATCTGCTTCATGAATTCCTTTGCAAATCGCGATCACGAAGAGCGGGCTGCCCGGATCGTGCGCGAAATGATGCCCGATGCATACCTATCGGTTTCCGCTGAAGTTCTTCCTTCAATACGCTTTTACGACCGGGTTTCTACAACAGTTCTGAATGCTTACGTAGGTCCCATTCTTAGGAAGTACTTGGCTAGTCTGGTCAAGAAACTGGACGATGCCGGTTTTCCGAACATTCTCTTGATAATGCAGTCTAACGGGGGTGTGATTTCACCAAAGTTCGCGATGGACCACGCTGCCGTTACCTTGCTCTCCGGACCAGCAGGAGGGCCGGTAGCCGGTATAGTATATGCCGGTATCCAGGATTACCGCGATTGTATCACGATGGATATGGGCGGCACTTCTTTTGACTGCGCTTTGATTAAAGATGCGGTTCCTTTCACAACATCAGTCGGAGAGATCAATCGGTTGAGGTTAGCTCTCCCCATGCTGAACGTAGTTACAATCGGGGCGGGTGGAGGTTCGATAGGGTGGATAGATGAGGGAGGCCTGTTGAGGATGGGCCCCCAGAGTGCTTCCTCGGATCCCGGCCCTGCATGTTACGGGCTGGGTGGCAAGGAACCCACGTGCACTGATGCGGACCTTGTCCTGGGATACCTGGACCCTGATTTTTTCGCGGGAGGGCGCATGCCTCTCCATCGGAATCTCGCGGAGAAGGCTATTGAGGAAAAGATCGCAAAGCGAATGGGTTACGACCTTTTTGAGGCTGCCGCTGGAATGTATCACGTGATCAATGTAAACATGGCCGCGGCTGTAAGGGAAGTGGCGGTGAAGCACGGTCAAGACCCGAGAGATTTCCCTTTGGTGGTAGCAGGCGGAGCAGGCCCGAATCACTCTTGCATGATCGCCCTGGAACTAGAAAACCCTGTACTTATAGTCCCGAGAGAGTCGTCAATTTTCTGTGCAGCGGGAATGCTGATGTCTGATCTGAAACACAACTTTGTGCGTACTTACGCTGTCAATCTCAATGATGCGGATCCACAAATTTTTGGCCGTTTATTCGACGAGATGAAGCGTGAAGGCAAACAACTCCTCATATCCGAGGGTATGCGAGAGTCCGATGTGGAATACCGTTACTCTCTGGATCTACGGTATGTCAAACAGTACCACGAGGTTGAGGTGGAAGTGACTGCCCAGGAGGTGGACCGATTCGATATCGAGGCGATGGCACGCAGATTTCATCCGGCTCACAATGCTCTTTACGGTTACTCGCTCGAAGACCAAGGCACCCCAGTGGAACTTATCAACATGAGACTTGTATGCATAGGGAAGACGGAAAAACCCGAATTCCAGCGACAAGAATATTCCGGAGAAGATCCCTCCCGTGCATACAAGAGAGATCGTAGGATCTATCTTCCTCTCCAGAAAACATTTCGAGAAGTTGGGGTCTTTGACGGGCCGGCCCTACAGTTCGGAAACCGTGTCGAGGGACCGGCAATTATCGAACAGGTCAACACCACGACCTTTGTTGCTCCGGAATTCAATGTACTCACTGATCGTTACGGCAGCTTCACCATGTACCTGAAGAGCCTTGAGGATGATGTAAAAAGGAGGATCCTCTCGTGAAACACAAGATTGATAAAGTACTGGTCTCCATCCTTCAGCGGCGCCTTAAGTCAATCACAGAAGAGATGAGTATTGCTCTCACCATGACGACCCGTTCCCCGATCCTCTGTGAAGCCAAAGACTTCGTCACGGGCCTCTACGATACGAAAGGTAAAATGTTGGAACAGACGGAAAACCTGCCGATCCTGTCCTTTTCCTTGGGACCCGTGTGTGAATACATAGTGAATTACTTCGGAGATGAAATCTACCCAGGGGACGTAATCTTTCACAATGACGTTTTTTCCATGGGAAACCAGAACAACGATGTTGCAGCGTACAAGCCGATTTTCTGGGATGGAGTTCTCGTGGGATGGGCTGCCTGCAAAGGACACCAGGCCGATATCGGAGGCGCGGTACAGGGCGGTTACAATCCCAATGCAACGGAAGTATGGCAAGAGGCTCTCCGTATCCCTCCGGTTAAGGTCTACGAGAAAGGCAAGCTCAGAAAGGATGTCTGGGACTTGATCTTCGCCAACATCAGGTTGGACATAGTGGCCGAAGACATGCGCGCCGAAATAGGTTCCTGCGTAGTGGGGGAACGAGGCTTGCTCAGGATCATAGAACGCTACGGCCTCGAATCCTTCGAAGCCCATAAACAATATCTATTTGATTCTACCGAAAAAATGATGCGCAACGAGATACGAACAATACCTCAAGGGGTATATTATGGAGAGTCCACCTGTTATTTCGACGGTAAACACCCAGGGTCAAAGTACCAGATCAGGGTAAAAATTACGGTAGCTGATGATGAGATATGTTTCGATTATTCCGAGACCGATCCTCAGACCACCGGTTTCGTCAACGGGACATACACATCAAGTGCTTCGGCTACCATTCTTACGTTTCTCCAGATGGTCAACCCGGACATGCCCCACAACGACGGTATGATACGGCCCGTAAAGATTATCATCCCCCAGGGGACGGTGCTCAACGCTGCCTATCCTGCGGCGACCACTTACGGCAACCATCTTTGCCCCAATAATGCAGACGCTATAATGAGAGCCCTGGGACCTGTAATTCCCGACAGGGTAACAGCAGAATGGAACGAACTGCTTTGCTCGCTTACCACGGGCATAGATCCTCGCAAGAAAACCCCCTACGTGGACATTGGGTTCATGGGCCTTAAAGGTGGATCAGGCGCCATCAAGGGAGTTGATGGATATGACCACATAGGCATGATCGATGCATCCGGCGGTGTCCTGGACCAGGATTACGAGATGTTTGAACAGCAGACTCCTCATTTGCTTATAAGGCATGAATACTGGATCGACTCAGCAGGACCGGGGCAGTGGCGGGGAGGTTTAGGTGTCGAGACCGAATTCGCAATCGGTTCAGACCACACCAAGGTGGTTACCTTCGGCGATGGAGATGTGGAGCCTTCACGCGGTGCACAAGGAGGAAAACCTGGAACCTTGAACAAGATCGAACTCACCTACCCGGACACAAGGATGTATCTGTGTACTACAAAAGATCTGATCGAAGACGTTCCCAAGGGTACGGTATATTTTCAGCAGGCGGGTGGTGGTGGTGGATACGGCAATCCTGTTCTCAGGCCGATGGAAAAGGTAGCTCAAGAAGTTCGGAACGGTATTATTTCTCTCGAGTCTGCGGAAATGGATTACGGGGTTTCAATAGATCCTGAGACCTTTGCGGTTAACGAGGCCAAGACACTGAAACTCCGTGCCTCAGTATTTGACGGAGTCCCAAAATGAAAACATTCATGCCTAGTTGTAATTCTGCGGAAGAGCTTGCTGAAATTCAGCTCAAAGGTCTTCAGTGGACAGTAAACCACGCCTATAGAGGCTCAGAGGTGTACCGAGCCAAATTAGACGCCGCGGGCGCCAAATCCCAGGAAATAAAGAGCCTTGACGATTTGAAGAAACTTCCGTTCACCACTTCCAAGGACCTAGCTGAAGGTTATCCCTTTCCGCTGCTCAGTGTGCCGATGAAGGACGTTGTGCGATTGCATGCCTCTTCGGGGACCACCGGTAAACGAAAGGTACTTTGCTACACCCAGAAAGATATTGATGACTGGACACACATGTTTGCACGATGTTACGAGATGGCAGAACTGACTTCAGAGGATCGGGTGCAGATATGTGTAGGCTACGGGGTATGGACCGCGGGAGCAGGTTTTCAACTCGGTTGTGAAAAATTTGGTGCCTTGGCCGTTCCTGCAGGGCCGGGCAATCTCGATATGCAGATGGAATTCCTTATGGATTTTCAGAGCACGGTCATGTGCTGCACGGCTTCGATGGGGCTTCTGTTGGCAGAGGAAGTTGAGCGTCGAGGCTATAAAGAAAAAATAAATCTTAAGAAGATGATATTCGGGTCCGAACGCTCGTCAGACGCCATGAGGGACAGAATACGAACGTTGCTGAACCTTTCCGACATGTACGACATCCCTGGAATGACCGAACTCTACGGTCCGGGTACAGGCCTGGAATGCTGTGCCCACAACGGCATTCATTACTGGGCTGATTATTATATTGTTGAGATCCTTGACCCAGACACACTGGAACCCGTCCCAGACGGAGAGGTAGGGGAGATGGTAGTTACTACGCTTTGTAAAGAAGCAGTGCCTCTCATCCGTTACAGGACGCGGGACTTGACCGCTCTGAAACCCGGCGCCTGTTCCTGCGGAAGCCTCCTGCCCAGGCACGACAGGATTCTCGGCCGGTCCGACGACATGTTCATAGTGAGAGCCGTCAATATTTACCCAGGCCAGATTGACAGTGTCCTGAGCAATCTCAAGGGGATCGGGAGCGAATACCAGGTAATTATCAATCGAAGCAGCGGAAAGGATATGATGACTCTCAGAGTCGAATGTGAACTGGGCGCCGATCCGGCTATTCATAATCAAAAGGCCGCAATGGTCAAGGATGCTGTTAAGAAGAAACTTCTCGTCACTCCTGAAGTAGAAATTATTCCGTATGGTTCGCTGCCGAGGAGTGAACGCAAGACGAAAAGGATTATTGATAATAGGAATGAATAGGCGCAAAGTGAAGAATCTTTTTGCGCAGTGATGCAACAACAAGGGCCTGCCGTAACAAAAGGAAAATAGTTCTTGACGCAGGAACAACGCTTTACTATTCTCAACAAAACATTTGTTGAAGCGTGTTTTTGATCACGCGGGGCTATGTGCTCCGGGGAAGCTGTTCCTGGTTTCCTCTCGGCGGTTGGTGTTAGATCCGGGTCAGTTCCACCCGAAACATATTTTCTTTGAATCCAGGGTTCACTTGACCCGGCTAAAGACAATTCTAAAGTGGGTACAATGGTCTGAGGGCTGAAATCCTAGTAGTCCAAGACCTGAGAAAAGTAAATCTAGGAGAAAGGGTCGGAGGATGAATTCAATATTCGTACTGATTTTAGGGTTTGTTGTGGCCTTCATCGGCTACCGGTTCTACGCCAAGTACATTGACTCAAAAATCATCCAAGCGGACCCGAAGAGGGCTACACCGGCGAAGATGTACATGGACGGCGTGGAGTTCATGCCGACGAGCAGGAATATCCTTTACGGTTACCAGTTCAAGTCCATAGCCGGGGCAGGACCTATAATTGGGCCGATAATAGCCATTCAGTGGGGATGGCTCCCCGCAATCCTATGGATATTGCTTGGAACATTTTTCATAGGTTGGGTCCATGACTATGGCAGCGCTATGATCAGCATGAGGAATGAGGGTGCTTCCTTCGGCGGTTTGAGCCACAGGCTGATCTCGCCTCGGGCGAGAGTGTTACTGCTCTCGTTTATCTATTTCTATCTTCTGCTCATTGTCGGAGCGTTCGGAAACGTCGTAGTGAGTACTGCGGTGGGGCTTAAAGCGGCTCCCATGGCATGGCTGTTTTTGACCATTGCCGGTGTTCTGGCCGGACAAATGATCTATCGGTGGAAGAAGGATATTATTCTTACTACCGTAGTCACGGTGGGCATTGCCATGCTCGGGATAGTTTTGGGCACACAGATCCCTTCGGACAGCATCCTTGGTGCTTCTGTGGCAAACAGCAGGTGGGTATGGGCGATTGCAGCGTTTGTGTTCTGTTACTTTGCGTCGGTGTTGCCGATATGGCGATTTTCGCTCCCCATCAATTATGTGGCATCGTACATTGTGTTCTTGGGGCTCTTTTTCGGCATTATCGGCATTTTCATTCTTCATCCCGATTTTACCTTACCCGCTGTTACCCAGTTCTCGATTCCGATTGGTCCCGTCTGGCCCATCATGTTTGTGACCATAGCTTGTGGGGCCATTTCGGGATGGCACAGTATAGTATCCAGTTCAGGGACTGCACGGCAATTGGAAAGTGAGATGGATGCCAGGCCGGTCGGCGCAGGAATCATGTTTCTGGAAATGATGCTTGCTCTGTTTGCGTTGATCATAGCGGGAACCATTTTTTCGTCAGCGGGTGAATATAGCGCTGCTTTGGCAAAGGGGCCAGGCGCAGTTTTTGCAGCCGGCGTAGGCAAGTTCCTTTCAGCCGTAGGCATGCCTCTTGAGTATGGAAGGGCTTACGGAAGCGTTATGATGATTATCCTAGCCGTTACCATAATGCAGTTGGTCGTGCGTTTCATGAGGGTGGCTACTGCTGAGTTGTTAAGCGATGTAAGTCCTGTTTTCAAGAATCCGCACATCGGGACCATAGTGGCCAGTATTCTCGGCCTCATCCTCGTCATGACCGGCTGGTGGCAATACCTTTGGGTGTTGTTCGGCGGCGCCAACCAGTTAATGGCTTCTCTGGCGTTGTTGCTCATTTCCGCTTGGCTGGTCTCTGATGGCAGGTCGGCCGCTTGGGCCTTCTATCCAATGATATTTATGTTCGTGACGACTATCGCCGCGCTTCTCTACACATCTTACAACTTGCTGGTGGTTAAAGTCCTTTCCGGCGCAGTAAAAGGCGAGGCCTTAATAGGTAACACGCTCATGGGGTTGGTGGCGTTGTTCCTGGTCGTGGCAGCCTTGATTCTGGCGTGGGAAGGTTACAAGGCTTTTCGAAGGTTCCGGGCCATCAGGGCCCAGGCAGCTCCATCAAAAGCCTAGTCTCGATTTATGAAGCCGGGGCTCATAAAAATTAGGCCCCGGCAATGTCACCAATATGTTACGGAGTTAGTAATGTCTGAGAAAGATAAAATCGGATTCTTCCAGTCCGTCAAAGAGTTTGTCTACGGAGTGGCAGCCCATGATTCGGCCAGATTTGCTCTAAAGACCCGGGCCAGTATGGAGCACCTCTTCATCCTCATAACCATGGGGGATATGCTTGGAGTTCCGATCCTTCCACCCTACTATTCTTTGCGACTTTTGCCTTATGTGGTGCCTCAAATCTCAACCTGGAAGCGGAGAATGATGAGGGAGAAGGATTTAACGGACGCCCTCGCATAAGAAGAACCGGCACGGTTGAAAGCGTGCAAATTCAATAGGTGAACGATAACAAGAGAGTAAATTCAGAAGGGGCGAACCGCATGTCTTTAACGAAGATATTTGAACAATACCCTGACCGGCGATACATTATGTTCGGAGGTAAAGGCGGATTGGGCAAAACAACCTTTTCTGCAGCTACCTCGTATTATCTGGCCAAAACTGGGAAAAAGGTGTTGGTCTTTTCCGTCGATCCACAGGCATCACTTACGGACATATTTCAGAGGGACATTTTTGGCAAAGGCCCCACTGAAATAATGCCCAACCTCTATGCACAGGAGATCGATGCGGACCACCGGGTCAAGGAGTACCAGCAGGAGATTCGTCAGAAAATCTTGGACATGTACGGCATGGACAAAATCCCGGAGGAAATAGAGAGTTATATTCAAGCGGCAGCGGCCGAGCCGGCCATGGAAGAGAGCGCCATCTTCGATGAAGTGGTCGACATCGTGGTGACAGGAGGATATGACTACTATATCTACGATTTGGTGCCATTGGGTCACGCACTGTATTACCTCAGTATGGCTTCGGTCTATGATGCGTGGATAGACAAGATAACTGGCCTCAGGGAACAAATGCGTGAGTATGATCAGGTAGCTGCCGTTATGCGTCGAGAGAAGGAACTCGATGAAGACGCGATCTTGAACGAACTGCTCTTCATAAAGGACAGAATCAATAAATCATCGAGCATCTTGACCGACAAACTGAAAACGGCTTTTTTCTTCGTGCTTACGGCCGAAGAAATGGTGATCAAAGACACTATGAAAGCGGCGGGACTGTTTGCGAAATTTGACGTCCCCCTGAGCGGTTACATAATTAACAGAGTGTTGCCCGCGGACCTCAAGGACAAAAATATTCCGGAGTACCTGAAGAATCGTTTCCTCATGCAGGAGCATTATCTCCAGGTCATAGACAAGGATTTTGCGGGTCAGATTCTAGCCTCCGTTCCCGAGATGGAACGGGATGTCACCGGATTGCCCATGATCGAGAAAATGGCCAAGGCCATGTTCGGCGATTTTTGAGGCGGCAGGGGTATGCTATGAACAATATTACGATCAATATGAACAATTTTATGACGAATCATCCCCAACTGAAATATATCTTTTTCGGCGGTAAGGGGGGCGTAGGAAAGACCGTTATGGCTGGAGCTGCGGCCCTCTGGTCCGCCAAACAGGGTAGAAAAACATTGCTGGCTTCCACAAATCCAGTCCACAGTCTTTCCAACCTTTTTGGGCAAAATGTTTTCGGTAAACCAGTGATGGTTTGCGATGAACAAAACTGTTATGCATTCGAAATCGATACTCGCGAAACAATCGAGCGTTCCAAGAAGGAAATTCGTGAGAAGATCAACTGGTTCTTAAAGTTCGCGGATATAACGACAAAAGCAGAGGATTTTATAGAATCGGCTACAATGAACCCGGCGTTCGAAGAGTCGGCGATGTTTGAAAACATGATAGATCTCATGTTCAAAGACGAATATGACTTCTACGTTTTCGATACTGCGCCTACTGCGAATGCAAGACGCCTTCTGGGCATGTCCAAGGTCTACTCCCTGTGGGTTGAGAAGATGCTTAAGAGCAAGGAAGAAGCCAAGTCTCTCCGAGAGTTGCTGTCCTTCTCCAAGAAGAAGGAAAAGGACCCTTTGCTTGACTATTTGTTGAACTTCAAGGACAGGATGGCTCACGCTAAGGATCTTTTGACCGATGATGCTCTTACCGCGTTTTTCTTTGTCACCCTACCGGAGAGCTTGCCTATAGCCGTCATCACGAGGTTCATCAATTGGTTCTACGAGTTCGGCATTCCGGTCGGCGGAGTGGTTGTGAATATGGTTATTCCGAAGGATCAGGTTCACAAGGATTCAGCAGAGTTTGTACGCAATCGTGTCTCGATGCAAAACGAGCACATGGAACAGATTTGGAAAATCTTCGGTGACAAAGTCAGGGCTGTTGTACCTTTATTCGAGACTGAGGTCAAAGGTGATGCCATGCTAAATCGGTTGGCCGACCAACTTGTCAGATCTTAGGCTCTCGGTTCTTGAAAGTTGAAATATATGGTCTTGTGGGAATTCTGATCATGGTATCCCCACAAGACGGGCATTGTTGAACCACTTGTTCTAATATCCCACCCTGTTTTGCACTTCCCTGTTTATTAGCCTCGATGCTTCCTGAATTTGCAGGTCAATAAACGATTCGAGTTTTTCTGAATCGTATCCATAACAGAGGTGTTTTCGGTCAACGATGAAAGCCGGCAATTGGGAGATACGATACCGTATTTGCTTCCAAAGGCCGAGTGGGGATTGAGCGTCTATCAATTTGAACCTTAACCTATGTTTGTAAAGGCTGGAGAGCCTTCGTACGGCATCCAAGATTGCGGCAGCCTCCTGTTTCCACTCTTCCGGATACTCTTCGCAGCAGTCACTGTAGTAATCCTTCTGTATATCAAGTTGATTAAAGAGGATGCCGCATCTGCTACAGCCGAACTCGAGCGTGGTGAGCATCGGCATAATAATTTCAATATTTATGGGGGTCATGATCGATATCTCACGTTAACATGCTTTTGTCCTCGAAGCCTTCCGCAATAATATAGTACGATACAGGCCTCTGATCAACAAGTTATCACTTAAATCCATCCATCAGGGCAAATAAATATCCGACCATCGGGCAATCTTGGCCTAGAAACCGTCCAGGGCTGATCAATTTTGGTTCTGCGCGATTTTTCGGATTTGTTCTCGGCGTCGCACTAGACTGATACCAGCCAGGCACTAATCACTTGCACTCCTTGCAGTCCTTGACCACCTTTCCCCCTTCCTTTTCACATTCAGCTTTAATATGGAGCTTGTCGCATTTGCCTTTGTCATGACAGCAGTAGACTTTCGGTTCTTTGACCGGCTTCTGGTCCTGTGCAAGTATGGGAACTGCGACCAGAACACCCAGAATAGACAGTAACAATAAAACTTTTTTCATAAGTACCTCCACAAAAATGATGAAAGCATCCCAACTAAGAAAGTTGGCGACGGGGAACCGTTCTTGATCCCTTGACGGTCATGAATTCAATCCCACGGGGAATTCGTTCTGAGTGAACCGGCTCTCAATCAGAGCATAAAGTGCCGGGAGCACCATCAGTGTGAGAAGTGTGCTCGAGATAAGGCCGCCTATGACGACTGTGGCCAGTGGCTTTTGGACCTCTGCGCCTGTTCCGGTTGCAATTGCCATAGGTACAAAGCCAACCGAGGCAACAAGCGCCGTCATAAGTACAGGCCGAAGCCTCGTCAACGCACCCTGGATTATCGCCTCTTCCAAGGGTCTTCCTTCCTCTCGCAGTTTGTTGATGAACGTGATCATTACCAATCCGTTCAAAACAGCGACACCGGATAAGGCTATGAATCCGACAGCAGCAGAAATGGAAAGGGGAATATCCCTGAGCCACAATGCCGCGACTCCTCCGGTCAGAGCAAGCGGAACGCCGGTGAATACCAGCAAGGCGTACCTTATTGATCGAAATGCAGCGAAGAGAAGTGCCAATATGAGAAACAGGGCAAAGGGGACCACTATTTGAAGGCGTTTGGCAGCAGATATGAGCTGCTCGAATTCTCCGCCCCAGGCGATCCAGTAACCGGGAGGAACACTTATTTTCTCACGAACCGCCTTCTGAGCTTCCTCTACAAACGAACCCAGGTCGCGATCTCTCACGTTGGTGGTAACCACCACACGTCGCTTACCATCCTCCCTGCTGATTTGATTGGGTCCCGGCGTGACCACGAGATCAGCCACCGAGCCCAACGTTACAAAGAAACGTTGCTTGCGATCTTCAGATATGGCCGCGGATGAAACAAAGGACCTGGAATTGTTTTCTTGACGAGGCAAGGGGATTGGAAGCCGTTTGAGAGCCTCAACATCAGTTCGCAACCTTTCCGGGAGACGAACGACTATGTCGAAGCGACGATCTCCCTCGAAAACCTGACCTGCATTCTTCCCTCCCACGGCTATTTCTACGACCTCCTGAACGTCAGATACATTGAGACCATATCGAGCCATATCTTCCCGTTTCATCCGCACGGTGAGTATCGGCAAACCTGTCACTTGCTCGACTTTTCCATGTGTGGCTCCTGGTATCTGCTTCACTACGTCGGCAATTTCCTCTGCCTTGTGAAGCATCACATCCATGTCGTCGCCGAAGACCTTTACGGCCACATCGCTGAGCACTCCTGCCAGCAGATGATTAAAGCGCATTCGAATAGGCTGGCTGAACTCAAAGCTACTGCCGGGTAGTTTGTTTACTTCTTCTTCCATTGCCTTGACAAGTTCAGCCTTGGGAAGGAGCGGGTCGGGCCACTGGCTGCGGGGTTTGAGAATGATTGTCTTGTCGCCTATGCTTGGAGGATGTGGCTCAGTAGCGATCTCAGATGTTCCTATACGGCCAAAAACGGTTTCAGCTTGGGGAAAACCTTCCAAAATGGTTTTTTCTACGAGCGACTGCAGATCAATAGATTGAGACAGACTTGTTTCCGGGACGCGAAGGGTATGGATTGCCACATCACCTTCATCAAGAGTCGGAATAAATTCTCGACCCATGCGAGTCGTAGCGAATACGCTGGTAATAACCATGACTACAGCCGTCACGACCACGAGAGCACGATACTTGAGCGCAAAGGCAAGCACAGGAATGTACATCTTTTTCGCCCCACGTGTGAGGAGGTTTTCCGTATGGGACATCCTGCGCGAAAGGAATATGGTTACTGCAGCGGGTACAAAAGTGAAAGAGAGGATTAGGGCTCCTGTTAACGCTAAGAGAACCGTCAATGCCATGGGGGCGAACATTTTCCCTTCCACTCCGCTCAAAGAGAGGATTGGAAGGTAGACGATCATTATTATGAGTTCCCCAAAAAGCATCGGTTTCCTGACTTCTTCTGATGCCTCCCAGATAACCTCGATTTTTTCCTTGCCTGTGAGAAGCCGACCGTGTACCTCGTGAGCCTCGGTGAGCTTCCGGGAACAGTTTTCGACAATGACGACAGCTCCATCGACAATGATTCCGAAATCGATGGCCCCAAGACTCATCAGATTTGCACTCAACTTGCCGGCAACCATTCCGGTGGCAGTGAATAACATCGACAAAGGGATGACCAGCGCTGTTATGAATGCTGCTCGAACGTTTCCCAGAAAAAGCAAAAGGATGACGATGACAAGGACCGCTCCTTCGGTAAGGCTTTTCCTGACAGTGTTGATAGTCTTGTCCACAAGGGTTGTGCGATTATAGACTGCATTCGCAATTACCCCTTTGGGGAGTGTTCCATTGATCTCTTGCAGCTTTTGAGCGGCCCTTTGGGCAACAACTCGGCTATTTTCGCCCATGAGCATGAATACTGTTCCGAGGACTGTTTCCTCACCATTTTTCGTTGCTGCGCCTGTTCTGAGTTCCTTCCCGAAGTGAACCTTTGCGATGTCCTTTATAAAGATCGGGATACCGTGGACATTCTTCAACATGATATTTCCGATGTCCTGGAGGTCAAGCACTTGCCCGGGCGCTCTAACCAGGAATTGACCTCCGCTGCGTTCAATGTATCCAGCTCCCACATTCGCGTTATTGGAGTTGAGGGATGTCATCACGTCCGCGAATGTCAGACCGTGGGAGATCAATTTGTATGGATCAGGGGTCACATGAAATTGCTTCTCGTAACCCCCTATTGTATTTATCTCGGTGACCCCGGGGGTATTCCTGAGTTGAGGGCGAATGATCCATTCCTGAATTGTTCGTAGATCCGTCAGGGTGTACGGAGTGCCGTCAGGCTTCTTGGCTTCGGGAAGGGCTTCCACCGTCCACATGAAAATTTCTCCAAGGCCCGTTGAAATTGGCCCCATGACAGGTTCTATCCCTGGTGGAAGAGTCCCTTTGATCTCCTGGATTCTCTCGCTCACCAAACGTCTGGCAAAGTAAATGTCGGTTCCTTCCTCGAAAATAACCGTCACAAGTGCAATCCCGTACTGCGATATCGACCGAGTCTTCATCAGCCCTGGAAGTCCTAACATGCCTGTTTCAATGGGGAAAGTCATTCTTTGCTCAATTTCCAGTGCTGACAATCCTCGCGCCTGGGCACTCACCTGGACCTGAATGTTGGTTATGTCCGGAACCGCATCAATGTTGAGGCGAGCCAGATTATAGAATCCCAGTCCTGCCATGATCAGGGTGAGGATGATCATTATCCATCTATGCTGAATCGAAAACTTGAGAATGTGTCCTATCATGGCTGAGTTCCTAGTGTTGATGTGACATCCCGGCTTTGCCCAATTCGGATTTGATCACGAAACTGTTGCGTACAACGTAATTCTCATCAACGGAGAGCCCCTTGAGAACTTCTGTGAACTGTCCATCTGTTCGCCCCAGTTCCAATGGTCGAGCTTCGAATTGATCGTCATGCCGGACAAATACCACTGACCAATTCCTGTAACTTTGAATGGCATCGTTGCGAACCAGTAATGGAACCGATACTTCCTCGCGCACCAACTCGACCTTCACAAAGAGTCCGGGACGCCATTGTCCATCGGGATTCGGAATAACAACACGGGCTCTGGCAGTACGGCTTTCTTCCCCCACAAGGGGGCCGACATACGAAACTACCCCTTCGGCTTCAAGGCCTGAGGAGTCTGCCTTTACCGTGGCTTTTTGCCCGATGTGAACAGCGCTTAAGTATTTTGCGTACACGATAATTTCAACCCACACGGTGGACAGGTCTGCTATTACAAGGATCTCGGCATCCTCTTTTAACCACTCACCTGGAGACATGTGTTTCTTAACCACTACTCCATCGAAAGCGGCTCGGATGATGTAGTGAGTCAAATTATCGATAAACCCGTTTGCCAGGCTGCTTATATCTCTCTCAGTAAGCCCCATGGCCATGAGCTTGCGGGCAGTTGCTGTGAGTTCGATCTTTTCCTCCAGGAAAGTTTTTTGTGCGGTAAGGAATTCCTTCTCTGGGACGGTCTGCTTTTCCCAGAGACGTTGCGATCGTTCAAAGTTGTAGCGTGCCAGTTTTTCACGCTCAACTGCCACCAAGTACCTGCTTCTCGACTCTGCCAATTCGCGACTGTCTACGATCGCGATGACCTCGTCTATCTTCACAGTGTCACCGAGATTCTTGAGTGACTCCAGAACCACTCCTGGAACTCTGGGGACGACATGTGATACCCTGTCAGAGTTGAAAGCTATCTCTCCCGGCAACTCGATTATAGATTTTATCGTACCGGGACCGGCCACTGTAGAATCGACCCCCATCTTCTTTGCCAATTCAGGGGACAATGTCAGGCGACTCTCGTACTGGGAGTACTCCCAATCGAACTTTTCACCCCGCCATTCTGCAAAGACTTTGACGTAGAAGGATTGCGGTTCATCGATTTCCTGGTCACAAAAAAGAAAATCCGCGTCAGGCTTGAGGTGAAAAACCGTGACCTTGTTTCCTAAGCGTTCCAACTCGATTGTGACGTTTACTTCTTTCAGGTCCACCGGGTTATGGTCGTTAGACGGATAAACCCGGAAGTGAGGGGTACAACCTTTTTCGTAGATCACCACTTCCAACTCAAAGTTCCCCTCTTTGAGTACTTTGCCCCCATGAGGGCCTTTGTCCGAGTCGTGTGCATGACCTTTCTCTTGTGACCCGTGTCCGTGATCATGCCCCGAAACAGACGACTTCCTCTCAGAGAGGCTTATGATGAGGATTGCTGCTAAGCCGGCCAGAGCAACAATACATATCGCGATAAACTCTTTTTTACTCACGGTTTCCTCTCCCACATCCGGTCCACCCTGAACACCTTTTCAAGTTTCTGCTAGAATCAATTATTCTTTGCCGACAGAGGACGAGAGAATCCTGAGATACCCGGGAAGGTAGGCATCTCCTGTCCACATGCTTCACACAAGGGGGGGGTCGTGGCACGAAACTCACTCGTCGTTTAACCTACACAAAGGGAAGCCTTGAAGCGAGCGCTCCAAGGCATTGCACAAGTGATCAAATCAACAGGAAAACAGAGCGGATAGATTCAAGAGAAGGGTTGTAGTCGTGAGATTCACAGAATGAAACAAGACGATATGCTGCCGAACCATCTCGTAGGTCTGGCGGTTCGAAGGAAGCAAAGACAAAACTAGTCCATAGGATCTCTGCCCTGACCCTTTGAGTACTCACTGTGTGTGGAGCGACCCGAGCCTCCTCTGCATGTTGACCCAAGCAGCAGCGACGACCGACTATTACCGACTGTCCGGCACTAGAAGATGAGTGGAAAAAGGAATGTACAGCCACGTAGACTCTCGAGTGCAAATGAAGAGTTTCAGCAAACTCATCACTGGCGTGTGCCGGATCTCCGGAACAGCATACCGTCTCCAACAAGCCGACACAGACCGAAACGGAATAAGTTAGTACCACCAGCCAGATAGCAAGCCATCTCTTCAAAAGACAACACCTCGTGGGCTACGACAAAATTCTGAGGATGTCCATACTCCAGTGGGGTTTCCCCCTTCTTCGAAAGTAATAAGGTTTCTGAGTGGCTCTGTCAATAGTTTGTTCCCCCAATATTTCCCATTCCTGTAATACAGAATAATTTACACCCCCACACTATAAAATTGGTAACTTTGTGGGTCATGCAGATTGCTCCGGAGCGAAATAGGTCTTGCCGTTCCGAGCGGAGGAATCATACCAATGAGCGATCAAAGGAGTAAGTTAGCCGACACACCTCCTCCGCGATGGCTGAGAAGAGTGAGGAAGATGCACTAATGTCACAGGAAAACAAAGCCTTTGCCGGCTCTTCAGTATCAGCAAAGTCCCCTCAAGACTTTCCTCGCAATCAACGCAGATTGTCAAATTGCGAGAGGGGACAGAGAGGCGCCTGTTGCAAGATAACGGGGAACCATATAGATGGACCGAAAGAGGGCGGTAGCTTAATGGAGCGACCGCCCGAACCATGTACGGGCTCGTGGCCCGAAAAAAGGTGTTCTGATGATAGTCTCCGTTATTG
>Ga0194044_10000214_pt1 | contig 27099 bp, 21 predicted proteins | sample JunL4417m_MetaG_FD_155460 | JGI IMG/M metagenome (GOLD analysis project Ga0194044, IMG submission 155460) | Anoxic zone freshwater microbial communities from boreal shield lake in IISD Experimental Lakes Area, Ontario, Canada - Jun2016-L442-17m | ecosystem: Environmental > Aquatic > Freshwater...
ATTATGGACAATCTTTGGTAAACTCATGGACAAATTCCAAGGGGCTGGTTGTTCTCGAGAAAGGACTGGATGGTTCTTTGATAACCATTCTGGAGGATCAGGAATCAGCAAGACAGTTCATGGAAAAAAAGGCAAAGCAAAAAGACCTGATCCTGGACTTCAGTCTGGTTAAGACCCCAACAAAAATTGTGAAACCGGGCCAGGCCAAATTTCTCAAAGTTAGACTTGAAGGGATTCATCCAGACCTAATCGCTAAAGACAATCGCCAAAAAGTCTATGTTCCAGAAAGTGGACGCCCAGAGGAAGGTTTTGATGTCGAGGTAAACACAGAAAACATACAACGCATTTCTGAAGGCTTGGGGTCGACTTCTCATGAAAACATCGACAGCTTGAGCAAATATCTGCTCTCAACACCGACCATCCAGGTAGGGCACAAAGAGATAAGGGACCAGGCTCTGAAGATTGTGACAAAAGAATCGACGGACATGGACAAAGTCATAAAACTTGTTAACTGGACAGCGGACAATATCAAAGGCGAAATGAAAGATTCCTTTTCCGCCCTGGAGGTGTTGCGATCCAAACAGGGAGAATGCCAGTCCCATTCCCAACTGTATACTGCCCTGGCCAGATCGCTTGGCATTCCTACACGTATCGTCACAGGACTTGTTTATTCAGAGAATCTCGGTTTTTTGTACCACGCATGGGCCGAATCTTACGTTAAGGGGTGGCTGTCTGTCGATCCAACCTTGAAACAAGCGCCATCGGACGCCACGCACATCAAACTGGCCTCAAGGCGAGAAGATGATCAAAGTTCCGTTCTCAAAATGATGGGTAAAGTCAGGATCAAATCTCTAGATTACAGATGAATTTCTGTCTGACTTGCAATCGCGAATTGAGGTAATATAATGGGCTTCGGCATGTTTGAACTTGTTAAATGGAGGAAATTCGAATGTCACAAAAATGCAGGATAACTTATTGCGGTAGTTGAAGCTATCGCCCAAAAGCCGCTAGTCTGGCGGAAGAAATTCATAGGGAACTCGCCATCGAACCTGAACTTGTAATGTCCAGTGGCGGGGTCTTTGAAGTTGAATATGAAAACGAACTGATTTTTTCAAAGAAAGAAGTCGGACGTTTTCCAGATATTGGGGAAATCTTGAATTTAATCAAGGGGAGAAAATAGGTGGCTTACAAAAATGGTAGTTAAATGTTCTGATTGCAAAACCTTATTGAGATTGGACGCAGAGAAGATAACTGAAGGGTCCGACTCAAGCGTTCGCTGTCCAAAATGCGGGGCCGAGGGTTTGCTGGAGATGTCTAAAATTGAGTATGATGGCAGCGCCGGCCTGCTGTCGGATCATCAGCAGGCTTTGCCCACTTCGGCCGATAATGGCGTGCCTAATATTAAACCCGCCGGTCCTTCCGCAGTGAATTTGCTCTCAGGAAACCCTCACGAAATGACGATGCCAGAGGATGCTTTTCGGGAGTTTCGGTTTCCAGTCGAGGGGGATTCACCGTCAGACCGCGGACCAACATGGAGCTTCAGGCCCAGAATGATAGTATTGGGGGTGGTCTCCATTCTGGTCATCGCTGTTTTCGCGACTTTGGTCAACATCATTCTGCCAGGGCCGCCGCCAGCCTCTATGGAACATATATCCGATTTGACAGGTCAGAAACACAATTGAACAAAAGAGATTCTACAGAATACTGGGGGGTTAATTTCTTCGTATTCAAAACAGACATTGTTTGATGTAAGGATTCCCCAACATGTCCTCACTCGCCAAAGGATGTTGTAACAACCTGAGAGAGTTGCAATGATAATTGATAGAAATATCCAGGAAAAGAGAGAGCGTGAATACTTAGCTCCCTATGCTTTTCTTTCACAGAATAGCGCAGGGCGTAAATGGAACGAAACGGAATGTAAATACAGGACCGCTTTTCAGAGAGATCGAGATAGAGTCATTCATTCTAAGGCCTTTCGTAGACTCGAGTACAAGACACAAGTCTTCGCATACTACGAAGGAGACCATTATAGGACCAGGTTGACGCATACGCTGGAAGTAGCGCAAATCGCCAGGAGTATTGCTCAATATATTGGAGCCAATGAAGACTTGACTCATGCCATTGCGCTGGCTCACGACCTGGGACATACGCCGTTCGGCCATGCGGGTGAGAAGTCATTACACAGGCTGATGGAAGATTTTGGAGGATTCGAACATAACCGACAATCATTAAGAGTTGTTGACTTACTGGAAACCCGATATCCCGACTTCCCCGGACTTAATCTGACCTTTGAAACAAGAGCCGGGATTATTAGGCATACGACGCGGTATGACCAGGCCCCTGAGGAAATGCTTTCGCAATTCATGACGACCCCGCAACCTTCTTTGGAAGCTCAAATAGTAAATATTGCCGACGAAGTCGCTTACAGTTGCCACGATATCGAAGATGGACTGAGATCAGGTTTTTTTAATGAACAAGATCTTGCTGAACTCGGTATGTGGGAAGAAGTAACAAGGCTTGTTAAAGAGAAACTCAATTTAATTGATAAAGACACATTCATTTATCAATGCATACGGTTTCTGATAGATCTGTTCATCAGAGACCTTGTTGATCAGACTGAACAACTGTTGGAAATGCACGATGTTGTTGGTTCAAAACAGGTTATGGAAGCCGATCAGGCGACGGTATCTTTTTCGAGGCGCATGAATGACTTGAAGGCTCAGTTGGATGTTTTTTTGTACAACAAGTTTTACACTCATTACAAAATAATGAGGATGCAGTATAAAGCAGACCGGTTGTTATCAGATCTCTTCACTGAATATGCGCATAGGCCTTTTCAGTTGCCCCCCGGGGTTCAGCGTCGTATTGAGAAGGGACAGGACTGTCTGGAACGGATCGTCTGCGATTACATAGCCGGCATGACGGACCGGTTTGCATTGAATGAACACCGTAAGCTTTTTCTGCCATATGAGTACTAGGGTCGGGTTGCTCATGTGGTCAAGGCATGGAGAAAACGGTTTTAGCTATGTTTATAGCTGAAGTAAAATCAGTTGGAGAATTTACGTTAAGAGTAAAATTGAGATTAGGGTCTATTATCCTTAGCTCTTCCTCCTGAATCTCCAGGACATCCACATCATTAAAGAAATCAAATATTCTGAGTTTTCCTCGACTCATAAGAGCTTCCATGTGGGGAACGCACCGACGCGAATAAACCGCATGCAACGGTTCATAGTGTACGCCTATCTTGGGTACGGTCACATCATGGCCAAAGCTCCTCTGACAAACATAATTAATTACTCTGTCATTTAGAAAAGGCATGTCACAGGGCAAGACAAAACCGTATTCATTAGAACAATTGACAAGCCCGGTATAAAGTCCGCCTAGGGAACCATATCCGGGTCTGACATCTGCAAACATGGGTTTTCCCAGAAAAACGTACTGGTCAAAAGTATTTGTAATAACGATTATTTCTTTGAACAAGCCCTCAAGTATTTCCACTTCCCTCTGGATTATTTTCTTGCCGTCTATTTCCAATAGAGCCTTGTTTTGTCCGCCCATTCGACTTGACGTGCCACCAGCCAGCAATATAGCAGTAATATCAGACGAATAATCTCTCATTCCAGTTAAACCCCTGAAAACCATTTAATGGTTTTTCCCGGTTGTATCGCAGTTCTTGCGAACCTTGGAAATTGTTAGTAAAATGTTCGGTAACAGTCCAACTATTTTTCGATAGAGTATAATTAGTTAGCATAAATATACACAATCAGGAGGCGTTGACCATGAAGTGGTCTTTTAAAATCGGGTCGATTTTTGGCATACCTGTCAACCTTCATATAACATTCATCCTTCTGTTAATATTAATTTATTTTGTGGGGGGATCAGTAATAGGAGCGGGGGGTATTTCCGGCGTAATATTTGTGCTGCTTGTTTTTGCCTCGGTTGTTTTTCACGAACTTAGCCACTCAATGGTAGCCAGACATTTTGGAATCAATGTCACAGATATTACCCTTCTTCCCATTGGCGGAGTGGCCAGGATGGCGGGAACTCCTGAAAAACCTCTGCAAGAAGTCCTGATTGCCATCGCAGGACCTGCCGCAAGTTTTTTGCTCGCGTTTCTGCTCTGGTTTATAGCGGACATTTTTGGAACAGGAGTGACAATAAGTGACTTCTCGGTGAAGGGAGGGATACTTGCCGAATTGACAGCGGTCAATCTGATACTGGGGATATTCAACCTGATTCCTGCATTTCCCATGGATGGGGGACGCGTTCTGCGTGGCGCGCTAGCGATGTATCTGGATGCTTATAAAGCCACAAGAATAGCTGTTGGGATCGGACAGGGGTTTGCCATTTTTATGTTTTTCTGGGGGTTTTTTTCAGGAAACATCTTTTTGCTTCTCATAGCCCTCTTTGTTTATCTCGGGGCGGAAGCTGAAGAACGCCAGATGGGCTTGATGGTCGCGCTCGGCGGAGTTGCAGCCGAAGCTGCAATGATTAGCGACATTGAAACCCTAACACCTCACCAGACGGTTGGGGACGCTGCGGAACACTTCTGTCGGAGTTTTCAGGGAGATTTTCCTGTTATGGACGGTCGTCGACTTGTAGGATTGATAACCAGAGAGGCCATCGTTGAAACACTCCACAAAAAGGGACCGACTACGTTGATATCTGAATCAATGATCCGTGATTTCCCTACGGCCAGTGAACAAACTCCGCTTACGGATATTCTTCAGAAAATGCAGGCCAGCGGCAGCAAGGCGATACCTATTATGAACGGCGCAGACCTGAAAGGGCTTATCACCTTAGAACAAATAGGGCGTTATAATATGCTTTGCAGCGGTTACTCGTGTGAATTCATGGGGACCAGCAAGGCTTGACCTTTGACAATTTAAAGAGGTTTCTCACGGATAGGCGCTTCGTCCTGGAACCAAAAAGAGGAAGAATCGGTGAATCGATATTTAGTTACAGCGGAAGAAATGCGGGAATTTGATTCGGTAACCATTCAAGAGTACGGAATACCGGGGATAGTGCTGATGGAGAATGCTGGACGATCCACTTTTGAGCTCCTTAACGAACTTCTTGAGGATGATCAAGGTGATGTCAATATTTCGGTTGTGGCGGGGCCCGGCAACAATGGGGGAGATGGTTATGTGATTGCTCGCTACCTTGTGAATCGCGGCGTTGAAGTGGACACTTTTATTTTGAGCCCACGGGAAAAGATACGCGGAGACGCAAAAGCAAATCTGGATATCCTGGAGAAAATTGGAGCCAGAATATGGGAGATCGAAACTGTCGATGAACTCGATCAAGCTGAAGAAATCTGGGCTGATAGTTCAATAATTATTGACGCTATTCTTGGCACGGGTCTTAAACAGGATGTGAGGTCTCCGTACAGAGAAGCCATAGAAAAAATCAACTCACTTGATGCTTTTGTATTAGCGGTAGATGTTCCATCCGGACTTGACTCTGACACAGGCAACATCCGTGGCGTAGCCATTGAAGCCGATCTTACTGTTACTTATGGGTTTCAAAAGCTTGGTATGGCAATGTATCCCGGCCGCAGCCTATGCGGTCAGATAAAGGTGGTTGACATAAGTATCCCCCAAATTGCCGTAGATAGGCGCACTCCCCTGGTAAAGCTGTACAAGGATCCGGATTTAACGGATTATTTTCTCTTGCGGTCTGACCCAATGGCCTATAAGGGTACTTTCGGTAAAATCTTGATTGTCGGAGGAACTCGAGGTAAAACAGGCGCAGCAGCCATGTCCGCTCGAGCCGCATCACGAATTGGGGCTGGACTTGTGACGGTTGCGGTTCCAGAATCTCTCAATTCTGTTTTAGAAAACAAGCTTACTGAAGAAATGACCGAACCGTTTCCTGATATCTCAGGATATTTTGATGAGTCCGCGGCCGGCAATATTCTGGAATTGTGCAGTGGCATGAGTTGCGTTGCGATAGGGCCTGGACTTTCAACTCAAGCGGGTTCAATCAAAATCGTCGAGACTTTGCTTCGTAATTACTCAGGAGCACTGGTCATTGACGCCGATGGGTTGAACTGTCTTTCCAAGGATTTAAGCCTATTGCTGCAAACTCAGGCCAGGGTTGTGCTAACCCCACATCCCGGAGAAATGGCTAACCTGTTGGGTGTTTCAGTTTCTGAAGTTCAAGAAAACCGCTTTGCATTAGGGCGTAAGTTTTCTGATGAATTCCAATGTTGGCTGGTGTTAAAAGGCGCGGCAACGATCACGTTCAGCCCCTATGGAGGATCCTTCATTAACACCACAGGCAATCCTTGGATGTCTTCTGGAGGACAGGGAGACGTACTCACTGGCATTCTGGCGGGTTTGATAGGACAGAAGTTTCCTCTCGATGACGCCATACCGTTGGGCGTCTGGTTACATGGATTCGTGGCTGACGGCATCATCGAGAAAAAAGGCGAAAGTCCAATTTTGGCTACAGACATAATATCGGAGATCCCGGAAGCTTTAAGGAATCTTGTTGAAGTTTGAGGTGATTTATGGGATGCGCTATCCAGGAAATCGGGAGGAAACAAATTGTCGGTAATTGACAGGGAAACTCTAATGGAACGGGTTGGACACAGTCCCGAACTCCTTGTGGAACTCATTCAGCTCTTTAAAGAACTTGGACCTGAAATGTTGGCGGACATTAAAGATTCAATAGAACGCGGCTCAGCCGAGGACCTCCAAAGATCGGCTCATACTTTTAAAGGGTCCGTAGGTAATTTTGCCGCTCAAGATGTGTTTCAGGCCGCATTTTCACTCGAGAATATGGGCAGGAACCGGGAATTGACCGGGGCTCAAGATGTTGTCAAGCTTTTGGAGACTGAGATGAACATTCTGACTGACGAGTTGAAGACCATAGAAAATGAATTCTCAACTCCAGGATAAAGATCTTTCAAGACCCATTCGGAGGGATTCATCAAATAAATTACCAATCGGCCAAGGGCACGGTCTGTTTAAGTGTTTTTAGTGTCATCATCTGATGAAGTTTCGGATGTCACTACCTGCAGGCGGGGTTTGCCTTCGGTTCGCTTGGGCCTAGAAAAATTAAGTCTTGCTTTTGCTATAAGGTCGGAAAATTTTTCAAAGTCAGATGGAGTAAGTTTCAGTGTCAAGTGGAGCAGATTGACGTGAACTATTCCTCCCGGGCAAACTGACACAGCGCCAAAATTCTCTTCAGTCGCGATTATAGTATGATCTTCCAAGCCCGGGTCCTCTCTATATGACATTGCTTACATATTATTGCAACTTCATAAGATTGGCAATAAAAGTTTTTAGCGCCAAACCCTGTGGCAAGCCAGTTGGAGCCATAAATGAAACAAGTTTTACAGAATTTGGGAAATGGACGGGCGGAGCTGATTGATGTTCCCGCTCCAAAAGTTAGGCCAAATCATTTACTGATCAAAACAGTGGTGAGCCTTGTATCTTCCGGCACTGAGCGCAGCGTAGTTGAATTGGGACAGGCCAGCCTGCTGCAAAAGGCTCGCAAGCAACCGGAGAAAGTTTTTGAGGTCCTGGAAAAGGTCCGGAATGAGGGCCTGTTTCAAACAATTGACGCTGTGCGGGACAAACTGGATCATCCTATTGTAATGGGATACAGCAACGTGGGTGTAGTGCTGGAAGTTGGCTCCGGCGCTGAAAAGTTTAAGCCAGGAGACCGAGTAGTCTCCAATGGGCCTCATGCGGAAATTGTTCTCGTGCCTAAAAACCTCTGCGCAAGAATCCCTGATGAAGTATCCTGCGAACAGGCTGTTTTTACGGTACTGAGCGCAATCTCAATTCAGGGGATAAGACTCGCAAATCCCACACTTGGGGAGAAATTCGTAGTCATTGGGCTGGGCCTCATCGGCTTGATTGCCGCACAGGCGCTTAAAGCGAATGGATGCAGGGTTATGGGGATTGATCTGGATCCCGGGAAAATTGCTATGGCCGACAGACTGGGTATTCAAACAATCAACCCAGGTTTAGGCCAAGATTTGTTAAGATGCGCCTCCGTATTTTCCGATGATCTAGGTGTAGACGGAGTCATTATTGCCGCAGCGACCGAAAGTGATGAACCAATGCGTCAGGCGGCTAAAATATGCCGTAAACGCGGTCGAATCATTCTAGTAGGGGTAACTGGACTTAATCTCGACAGATCTTTATTTTATGAGAAAGAATTGACTTTTCAGGTCTCATGTTCCTATGGCCCTGGAAGATACGACCCGCAATATGAGGAACGAGGCCATGATTATCCCTTCGGGTTTGTCAGGTGGACGGAACAACGCAATTTCGAAGCGGCCCTTGAGCTTTTGGCTGGAGGAAAGCTGCTTGTAGGTCCTCTGATATCTCACCGATTCAAATTTGATAAGGTGGCGTCGGCCTACGATCTGTTGGCAACTAAAGAGCCTTCTTTAGGCATCATGCTTGAATATGATTTTGAAGATTCTTCTGAGGAAAAACTTACAAAACAAACTGTAGAAATAATTGGAAAATCGGGTTCAAATTCAATTGCAACCAATACCCCTGCCTCAGCGGGAGCTAAAGTAGTTCCTGTAATAGGGGTCATAGGGGCCGGGAATTATGGTCTGAGAACATTTCTCCCAGCTTTGAAGGCTACTGGCGCAAGACTCAAGACCATATCAACTTCTACCGGTGTAAGTGGGGCGTATGCGGGGAAAAAATTCGGTTTTAGCTTTGCGACGACCGATACTGCCAGCATTTTTAGCGATCCGGAAATTAACACGGTGTTTGTATTGACGAGGCATAACACGCACTCGGACATGGTTTGCAAGGCATTGGAAAATGGACGGAATGTCTACGTGGAAAAACCATTGGCAATTTTTCCTGAACAACTTGAACCAATTCGGCAGGCTTATTCGTCATCAAGACATTTTGATGTCCCTCCCATTTTAATGATAGGTTTTAATAGACGTTTCGCCCCCCAGATGCAAAAAATCAGTCAGCTTTTGCGTCTGATCAAACAGCCATTGTCCATAATCATAACTGTTAATGCTGGAGAGGTCCCCCCCAATGACTGGACACAAGACCCGTACGTAGGAGGAGGCAGGATTATTGGTGAAGGATGCCATTTTGTAGATCTACTGTTCTTCCTCACAGGATCAAGGCCGGTCTCCTTTTGCGCAGCCAAAATTGGAGAGGCCCCGGGAGTCTTCGTCACAGATGACAAGATGAGTTTCACAATTACATTTGAGAATGGATCTGTTGGAACTGTTCACTACCTTGCCAACGGGTCCAAATCTTTTCCAAAGGAGAGAATCGAGATCTTTTGTGAAAGTCGTATTCTTCAGTTGGACAATTTTCAAAACCTTAAGGGATATGATTGGCCCGGATTCAAAAAGATGAATCTTTGGAGGCAGGATAAAGGTCACAAGGAATCCATAAGAAGATTTTTGGAAGCGGTTGAAAACCGGGAAAAACCACCAATTCCTTTCGAAGAAATTCTTGAAATCACAAAGGTGACATTCGACATAGTAAAACATGCTTCAGACGTTACGATCAAACAATGAATTATCAGGTTTGGAGAAAACACTGTTTCAGTTAATACAAAGGTAACAAGATATTGAATACAATTTTTAAACATGCGATGTGTATCCACCCTTATATGAGTGACAGCCATGCCGGATCTTTAGGATTGGCAATTTTCCCTCCTATCGGCTTAGAGTACATTGTGGCGGCTGTAAAACCCCATGTCCAAGAGATCACTTTTTTGGATCTACGTCTTCCAGGTCCTTTCAGAGACATCAAGAAACTTGTTGATTTTACAAATGAGAAAGTAGACCTGTTGTGCATAAGCATAAACTGGGAATATCATTTCAAAGAAGTTTGTGAACTTGTAAACAGTTTGCCACAACACATTACAACAGTGGTCGGAGGGCAACAGGCAACTGACAGTGTTGAGGAAATTTTCGAACTCTGCCCGGGAGTTGATATTCTTGTTAGAGGAGAAGGAGAAGACGCTATTGCCGAAATAGCGCAAGGCGTTCCACTGAAAGATATTTCTGGCATATCTTTCAGGCAGGGACTCCAGGTCATTCACAACACCAACAGGGTTCTAGGCGACATAGATCATTACGCCCCTCCCGACAGAAAGCTCAGGCATCAGGATTATAATATGAACGTGGCTGGATATGCCCTCCCAGTCGAATCTTTTGACATGATTCTAACGTCGAGAGGCTGTCCTTATAATTGTAAATTTTGCACTTTTAGTCTGAATCCCTGGACGCACAAACGTCGTTATTCAGTCCGATCTGTTGACGAAGTCATGAAGGAGTTTGACCAAATTGAGGCCGGAATAGTCCTGATAGCCGATGAAAACTTTTTTGTGAATCCAAACAGGGCAAAAGAAATTTGTGAGAGGTTGATAGCGAAAGGCAGTAAAAAAAGATTTCTGGTTCAGGCCCGTATTGAAATTTTTGAACGGCCTGATGTACTGGACGCCGCCGCCAAGGCAGGAATAAAAATATTTCTCCTGGGGATTGAGTCACCTACTGACAGAATACTTGAACAATTAAACAAGGGCTTTGACACGTGCAGGTTGAGAAAAGCGTTTGAGGAGTTCAGAAAACACCCATTTTATTACCACGGCTATTTCATTTACGGGAATGTGACGGAGACGGATGAAGAGATGATGAATATTCCCGTATTTGCAAGAGAATTGGGTCTCGACTCGATAACTTATCAGAAATTACGAGTCGACAGATATTCGCCTTTAAGGGAATTGGTGGAATCTACCCCAGGGTATTATGTAGGAGACGACAGAATAGTATACAGGGAAGGCGTTGGCCGTCCCGGACTCAAACGGATAAGTCACAAAATAACACGTAATTTTTATACGCCAAAGCAATTGGTGGCTATCATGAGAAAATTATTTACAATAAAATTGTTTACTTCGAAAAATGTTCCTGCGCTTTTGACAAGTGTGCCATTCGTCCTGACGAAGATGATTGGAAGGAAGATAAACAAGAAAGCCAGACGGCTTGCCGCTCGTTTCAATCTTTAAATTTCTATCCGGAGTGACAACAGAAGATGTCAAAATCTCATGACTATGATCTGATGGTTATAGGAGCGGGGATCGCCGGTTTTGTCGCCGCCGTGACAGCTAACGGCATTGGTAAAAAAGTAGCCGTGATTGAGAAGAAGAAAGTCGGTGGCAACTGTACAAATTTCACATGTATACCAAGCAAGTCCCTGATTCGACTCGCCCATGTGAGTAAAGATATAGCGCATTTTCACCGTATGGGTATTTTCTCAGGTCCCGCTCCCGAAATCGACGGCAAAATGGTAATGCCTCACATCCGGTCCATCGTCCAAAAAGCCTATGAAAAAGATCTACCTGAAACATTCGAACGAATCGGAATAAATGTACTGTCAGGAGCCGCCTCTTTTGTGGATCGCCACAGGATAGAAGTGGGCGGCAGAGTAATTTCAGCCGAAAAAATTATTATAGCTTCAGGTACTTGTCCTTTGGTTCCTCCAATCAAAGGACTTAGCGACATTGATTACCTGACCAATGAAAATCTTTACGAACTCGGGGAACTGCCCAAGTCAATCATCATCCTGGGTGGAGGGGTAGACGGCTTGGAATACGCTTCGGCTTTTGGCAGGATGGGGGTTGAAACCACCATAGTGGAAATGGGCTCAAGGCTTCTACCTATGGCTGATCCTGAACTTACAAATCTCCTGGTAGCCACGCTGGAAGCGGATGGTATTCAGATTCTTACAGGAACAAAAGCAATCGGACTGGCCCACAAAAATAGCAAGGTAATTTTAGAATATGAACGGACGACAGACAAGCATCTAGGAAAGATCCAGGCAGACAAGGTTCTGGTGGCTATCGGCAGAATACCCGATCTTGAGGATCTCGCCCTGGAAAAAGCTGGTGTCGATTTTAACGCGAGAGGGGTTTTAGCAAATAGTAAGTTGCAAACTTCCGCTCCGAACATATACGCATGTGGGGATATAATTGGGCCTTATCAACTGGCGTCAATGGCTGAGTATCAAGGCATAATCGCTGCGTCCAACGCCTTTTCGCCGTTCAAGCAAAAGGTAAATTACAGTAACAATGTGTACGTTATATTTACAGAACCAACGCTGGCCTTCATTGGATTGACAGAGGGAAGCGCGTTGAAGAAGTACGGCCATAGTCTGAGAACCTATAGGTTCAGTTACTCAAATATGCGCAGAGCAATGATAGACGGACACACTACAGGGATGGCCAAATTCCTTTGTGATCGACGCGGCCGGATTGTTGGCGCCCACATTCTCGGGGAAGCCGCGGCCGAAGTCATTCATGAAGTTCAAGTTCTAAAAGCCCTGAACAAACCCTTGAGCCGATTTCATTCTGTTACCCACGCTTACCCGACGTATGCCCAAGCCCTTGTTGGACGGGTTTCCCAGTTGGTCTTCCTTGACAAAATGATGGAATCTATTTTTGTGAGATTAGGACTGGCGCTGCTACCTGGATTTTCAAATCGCCTGAATCTTGCCCGCGATAGACTTGCTGAAACGGAACATGAATTGTCTTCTGTCAAAAAGGCCACACTTGATGTGGTCGTTGAACCTCAAGCGCCAGGTTGTTGGAATGTCCATGCCAAAGCCTCTTTCTTAAGCTCTACCGTATGTGTTGTCGATTTACCTGAGGAACTTACGGATTTTGATGAAACCCCCTTTCTATGGGTTTGCGGACAAAAGGGGAAAGTGGATTTACGGAGCTACATACTAAATTTCTCACAAGTCCGGATGATGAATGGACTGGGCGTTTCGATGCTAGCCAAAGTGAGCGCCATCGCAACCCGGGATCGACAGGCTCTTCTTGGTTATGGATTGGCCCCAGGCTTCCATAATGTCATGAGATTGACTGAACTTGATCGGGTAGTACAATTGTTTGCGACCCGGAAAGAGGCTCTTGCCGCAGCTCAATCAGGGGAACAGCAGGCAGGGTCTATTAATGATGAGTCGGAACCTACAGAAGTTGACTCGTCCAACTGGGCCAATCTGAAGCCTTACCTGACTGTGGCTTTTCATCCTGAGGACGCTCGCAATCTTAACGTTGACGGGTTGAAAACAGGTAGCCCTGTAAGTGGTTTCGGTCAAATGTGGGAGAAAACTTACAGGCTATTTATAAAGGACTCTAGTTACAGTCCCGAATATTTGGTCTCGACACTTAAATCTAAATTCCCGGATTTCCAGCCGTCGTTCAATCATTTCTTCCCGTCTTCAGCGGGCATCAAACCTGGCGAAATAGTCCTAATTGATTCTAAAACTCCAGGTGGACCGGTATCTACCGGGGTCATGATAATGTACGCCGATGAACTGTCATTCACTTTCGCCACCCCACAAGGGCACCCCGAAGCTGGTTGGGTAACTTTCAGCTCATACAGGGAAGAAGACAGAACAGTTGTACAAATTTATGGGCTCACCAGATCAAACGATCCGGTTTTTGAGCTTGCATTCCACCTTGCAGGTTCCAGGATACAGATAGGGATATGGACGCACGTTCTGAAATCATTGGCCGCTGATCTGGGTGTACCCCCAGATATAGCTGTCAACTCAAACTGTGTCGACAATAAGATGCAATGGTCGTTTACAGGTAACATCTGGCTCAATTCCCAAATACGAACATTAATCAATGAACCCAGGTGGTTGTATGGGAGAGCCCGGAAGAGATTTGGTCAGAAAAACGCCAATGGCGATTAGAACAAAATATGACGCAGTCATCGTAGGATCAGGTCCTAATGGGCTGGCAGCCGCATTAACTATAGCGCAAAAGAAACGTTCGGTTCTCGTCCTCGAAGAAAAACCGACTTTGGGCGGAGGCGCACGCACTCTGGAACTAACCCTCCCTGGATTTAGACATGACGTTTGCTCCGCAATACATCCACTGGCTCTTGCCTCTCCTTTCTTCAGATCAGTTGATCTTTCAGATCGAGGCCTAGAATGGATTCATTCTCCTGTTCCACTGGCTCACCCACTCGACAACGAAGGGGCTGTGCTACTTGATAGATCTGTTGACGCGACCGCTGAAGGCCTAGGTGTTGACTCCAGACGGTACCATAAACTCTATTCCTCTCTGCTGAAAGACTGGCGCAAACTGGTCGACGACCTCCTAAAACCTCTTGGGGTTCCAAAACACCCTCTTGCCCTCATGAGATTTGGGCCCAAGGCGATACAGTCCGCTAAACATTTGGCGCTGGGAAAATTTAAAACCAGGAGAGCGCAGGCTCTGTTTGCGGGTAACGCCGCTCATTCGATACTCCCACTTGAACATTGGTCAAGCGCAGCGTTTGGCTTGCTGCTACCTACTCTAGGACATGCCGTTGGATGGCCGATGGCAAAAGGTGGGTCTCAGGCTATCGCTGATTCCATGGCGAATCTTTTAGAGAGTCTTGGGTGTGAAATGAATCTTGGGAAAACAGTTTCATCGTTGAATGATCTTCCTGATGCGCGCGCCATTCTGTTCGACGTAACACCAAGACAGTTGGCCAGGATTGCCGGGTCAAAATTGCCAAGCTCTTATCAAAAGCGACTTATTTCGCACATTCACGGTCCGGGAGTCTTCAAGATGGATTGGGCTTTGGCTGGTCCTATACCCTGGAAAGACCCAGCCTGTTATCTCGCTGGAACTCTTCACCTCGGGGGTAGTTTGGAGGAAATAGCAAGTGCGGAGAGTGACGTGGGGAAAGGAATCATTCCGGAAAAACCGTTCGTGTTATTATCACAACCAAGTCTTTTTGATCCATCCCGTGCCCCGGAAGGAATGCAAACGGCTTGGGCGTACTGCCATATTCCCAATGGATGTCCCCTGGACATGAGCAATGCAATTGAAGATCAGATCGAACGATTTGCCCCAGGATTCCGGGATTCAATTCTTTCCAGACATTCGATGTCAACTAAGGACATGGAGTCATACAACCCAAATTATGTCGGGGGAGATATTGCCGGCGGATCTCAAAGTTTTGAACAAATTTTCATACGACCGCTGGGTCGGTGGCAACCTTATTCCACCCCAGTAAAAGGCATATACATTTGTTCATCTTCAATGCCCCCTGGGGCCGGAGTACACGGGATGTGCGGACATCTTGCAGCCAAACGGGCCCTCCGTGATGTTTTGTGAGTCCCTTTGACTCCAATTTTTGGGAATACGATGATTGCCGAACCAGTCGGTTCAAAAAGCCACTTAGCGACAACATTACGTGGGATTGATTGAGAAAAAGTGTCAGGCGCAGCTTGACATCATTTTGTGGATCACTTCGATGAGACTAGACGGATAGATTCCCAACCAGACGAGAAACAGCGTAAGCAGAGTCAACGCCAAACCTGCCGCCGCAATTCCAGAAACGTCTGGGAGACCGGTTTCTTCAAAATCTTCCGGAATTTTTGAAAACATAACTGAAATGATCCGTAGGTAATAAAATAATCCTATTACGCTACTCATTATGATACATGCCACCAAAAACCACAAATGCGAACCAATCCCGGCGGCCATAACGTAAAACTTACCCACAAAGCCCGCTGTCAAAGGAATTCCGGCCAAGGACAACAGCATGGCCGCAAGAACTCCCCCTAACATGGGTCGAGTCCAAAATAGTCCTCTATAAGAGCTTAGAAGATCAGGTTCGCCTCTGACTCCGGATAGCGCGGCTATTACGCCGAATGCCCCAAGAATGGTCACAAAATAGGCGACCAGATAATAGCTCGTGGCAGTAACAGCCAGACTGCCGCTTGCCAGAAAGGCCGTGAGTAAATAACCGAAATGCGCAATTGAAGAATAGGCCAATACTCTCTTCACGTGATTTTGTAAAAGCGCAAGTAGATTTCCCCCGAACATGGAAGCTACCGCAATAACGGTGAACACAAGAACCAGAGAATTATTCGTGTGAATATCCACCTTGGTGAAGTAACGTAGCATAAGCGCAAAAACCGCTCCCTTGGAGACAGAAGCGAGAAAGCCGGTAATTGGCGCGGGAGCGCCCTCGTAAACGTCTGGCGTCCACATGTGAAATGGGACTAAAGATAACTTGAATCCGAGTCCCACGATCAAAAGTCCGGTTCCGGGAATTATAAGACCAACATGCCCCGAGCCCGCCGATTTTGCAATCTGTGTGAAATCCAGAAAACCGGTATCCGCGTATATCAGCGCAATCCCAAAAAGAAGGAAAGCGTCAGATGTGGCGGCCAACACCAGATACTTGACTCCCGCCTCTATTCCCAAAGGATCATTGCGATTGTAGGCAATAAGCGCATAAAGCGAAACACTGATGATTTCCAAGCCCAGGAAAAACGAAGCGAAATGGCTGCTCGCAACCATGACAGATGAACCGAGAGTCCCTAACAACAACAGAACGTAATATTCCTCCTGATCATCCTCCAGCAGTTCCAGGTAGCGATAAGACAGCAGAGTGACCACAAAGCCGGCGGCAAAAACAAGCGCCATATAGAAAATAGAATAACCGTCAATGATGATTAGATGTGTTACCTGACGAGGGGCAAAAGAATAAACCGCTACAGTTGATACGCAAGCCCCGATCAACCCTGCGCCGGTTAAGGCTGCCGTTAGGAGATGATTCCTGTAAAATGCTATGATAAGCAAATTCAACACTACGACGCCGGATATCAACAGTATGGGTAATAACGGGAGCAGATCGGAAATCTTCATCTGTTTTGCCCGTTCCTTTGGGGCCCAGTGACAACGCGTGATGTTTGAGAATATGTCGGAATACCAACATAAACATTGGCTTGTCCGGATTCGCACGATGTCGAGTCGGCTCTTTCCTGTATCGCTTTCAGGGCCTGTTCAGAGGTGTTTAAAACCACTTGAGGAAATAGCCCCAACCATAGAATTACCAGGATCATGCATGCCATGAGTAAGGCTTCCCTAGGCCAAAGATCGTGAATCTTCCGGCTACCATTCGAACGACCATAGAAGGCTTTTGCCACAATCCTTAGTGAGTAAATAACCGCCAGGACAAGGCCCATTGCCGCAGCAAGAGTCATCCATGGGCTCACCTTGTAAACGCCCAACAGAACGAGAAACTCTCCAACAAAATTGCCCAGCCCAGGAAGACCGAGAGAAGCTAAAGCAAAAACAAGCCCAACTGCGCTTATACGTGGAATTGACGCCCAGAGTCCACCCATACGATTGAGATCCCGGGAGCCTATTCTTTCCTGAAGCGCTCCAACGACTATGAATAGGGCCCCAGTGCTTATTCCGTGACAAATCATTTGCATTACAGCGCCCTGCAAAGCCAACTCGTTGAACGCGAATACTCCCAAAAGCACAAACCCAAGATGGCTAACACTACTATACGCTACAAGTCTTTTCAGATCGGTCTGAGCAAAAGCCAGCAACGCTCCGTATAATATTCCGATCACTCCCAACATCATGGCTACTGGAGCCAGAGTGTGGGCCGCCGAGGGAAACAACGGCAAAATGAAGCGTATCAGTCCATAAGCTCCTGTTTTCAACAACAAACCCGCAAGTATAACGCTTCCGGCAGTTGGAGCTTCCGTATGTGCGTCCGGCAACCAGGTGTGAAAAGGAACAACAGGGATCTTAACAGCAAATGCCGCAAAAAAACCCAACATTAACAACATGGATGACCACGCCGACAAGGGAGTTTCCAAGAGATCAAAGTAATTAAAAGTATATGCGCCGGTTATACTTCCATGGATAAAATACAAACCCAGTATGGCCATCAGCATTAATAGGCCGCCTGCCTGTGTAAATATGAAAAACTTGATTGAGGCGTAGATCCTGTTTTCATGGCCCCAGATTCCGATCAGGAAATACATTGGAACCAACATCACTTCCCAGAAAAAGTAAAACAGGATCAGATCCATGGCCAGAAAAACTCCGATTATACCAGCCAGGCACGCCATGAGGTTAAAATGGAAAAACCCAACACAATCCTTAATCTCAGTCCAGGAACAAATAACAGCGGCCATCCCCAGTATAGATGTCAGGGCTACCATCAGAAGACTCAGTCCATCCATGGCGAGCCGGAAACCTATCCCCAATTGAGGTATCCAAGTCAGATCTACGGACGCTATCCAAACACCATTATGAGCCGAATTCAGTTCGCTCGAGGGACCAATCCACAAAGAGATGACGATCAACATTTGCGCAAAAAGCGCTGACAGAGAAATCCAACGAGGCCATACAGGGTTTTTTCGGGCCGAAACCCATGAGACTATGCCTGCGATCAAGGGAATTATGATAAGGTAAACAAGTGTCATAGCCACACCAATATCCATAGGACCAAAACCGCTCCTATTGATATCCCCAGAGCGTATTGTCTCAGCCTGCCGGTTTGTGTGAGGCTCAAGCCCTTGTGTAGCGCTGTTGTCACAAAAGAGACAAGCGCATAAAAAGAATCGATAAAATCGTTACGATTTAGTCTCGTAATTCGCACAAAAGGGCGAACGAAAACGCTGTCATAGATCCAGTCAAACCCCCAACCTGATTGCCACAGGGAATGGGTTTTTCGGGATACATAACCTCCAAAAAACCTTTCCGGATATTCAGGGCGTTTAAAGTAAAATACATAGGAAATCAGAACACCTAGAAAACAAGCGATCCCCGCAATGATTTCAAGAGCAAGCTCACTATTAGTGTCGATTTTATCAACGTGGAAAGACGGCAAAGCCGAATTTAGGAAATCAGTGAATAAGTGAAAATTACCGATATTATGAGGCAGTTCGACAAAACCGACCACTATGGACAATATAGCCAGTATTATCAAAGGAATATGAATTATATTACTTGAACGCTGGGTTAACGGCGTTTTGGGGACGCCAAAACAAGACGCAAAAACCATGCGAAAGGCGTAGAGAGAAGTGAGCAAGGCGCCAAATACTCCTCCCAACCACAACCAGAAACCACCGGTAGGCGACGACCAAACCTGCCACAGAATCATGTCCTTGCTGTAAAAACCGTCGGTAACAAGCGGTATTGAAGCCAATGATGACGCTCCAATTAAAAAAGTCCAAAAAGTAACGGGCAATTTACTTCGAACTCCTCCAAGCTTGAACATGTTCTGTTCATGTCCTGACGCCAGAATAATTGAACCGGCGGCCAGGAACAAAAGCGCCTTGAAACACGCGTGCGTGACAAAATGAAAAATCGCGGCGGACCAAGCGCCTACCCCGAGTCCTAAAAACATGTACCCGACCTGGCTTATAGTGGAGTATGCCAGAACCCGTTTGATATCAGTCTGGGCCAGAGCGCTAAAACCTGCGAGGAGCAAAGTAGCCAAGCCGATGATTGCTACGGCTGATTGGACCATCGGAGCAAGAGTAAATAAAACGTTCATCCGGGCTATAAGGTATACACCCGCCGTAACCATCGTAGCAGCGTGTATAAGAGCGCTTACCGGAGTTGGTCCGGCCATTGCGTCCGGCAACCAGGTTTGGAGCGGAAGCTGAGCCGACTTACCAAGAGCGCCGCCTAGAAGCAAAGCTGCTGCAATCATTGGCGTAGTGGAGCCGACAACCCATTGCTGAGCCGCCCTAACACTCAACTCCTGTATTTGAAGGGTCCCCAATGCGTTAAACAGGAGAATCAGCCCGATCGCCATTGACGTGTCCCCGATTCGCGTAATGACGAAAGCTTTGGTGGCGGCTTTTATATTATCCGGTTCCTTGTACCAGAATCCAATGAGCAAAAAGCTGCACAACCCCACACCTTCCCATCCCAGATAAAGCAGGAGAAGGTTGTCCGCCAGCGTCAAAACCAGCATTGAGGCCACAAAGAGGTTCATATAAGCGAAAAATCGGCTAAATCCCTCATCATCGGCCATGTATTCCACAGAATAAAGATGAATCAGAAAACCGACTACTGTCACCACGAGGACCATACACACAGAGAGAGCGTCCAGGTGGAATCCGATTGTCGGGGAGAAATTGCCTATACTTATCCAGTTCCAGAGCGTTTGATCATATTGGTAATAAGGAGGGGGACAAACGATGAAACTTATCGAGATGGCTGAACTTAGGACCGCGGCGAACCCGACTGACCCGACACCCACACAGGATTGAACTTTTCGTGACAATCTCGAACCCGCCAGAGCGAGGATTAGGAACCCCAAAATCGGTAACGCCGGAATCAGCCACAAGAGATCGAGCATGCTACCCTCGTGCCTTTCTTGCCTCGTCTGTGTCCAATGTCCTGAAACGATGATAAAACTGAATTGCCAGAGACAGTCCCACTGCAACCTCCGCCGCCGCCATGGATAGAATAAAAATGAACATTACCTGTCCATCGGCCTGCCCCCATTTTGAACCAGCCACCACAAAAGCCAACCCGGCGGCGTTCAACATTATTTCGATGGACATAAGCATGAAGATCAGATTTCTGCGGATAAGCACCCCGACAAGACCCAATGCCAAAAGAGCGGCGGCGACGATCAACGCGTGTTCCATGGGCACGGTCGCTGTCATGTTTTGTCCCCTGTTACTGAAGATGAATTGCTTGTTCGTCCGGCGCCGAGGTGGTAAGCGCCGACCAAACCGGCAAGAAGCAGCATGGATGCCAGTTCAACGCCGATAGCGTAAGGGCCGAAAAGAGCTATACCGACTTGCTTGGGGGTGATTTCCACCGCAGAGGAAACCGCAGTGTTTCCTGTATAAACTATCAAGTATATCAATTCCGAAAAGAGGACACCTGCAAGCAGAGACGGCCCGATCCACATTTTGGGCTCCAGCGACAACCTTTCCTCTTCTCTAGATCTTTGGCCAAGATTAAGCATCATGATCACAAACACGAAAAGCACCATGATTGCTCCGGCGTAAATGATTATCTCCAGGGCGGCTACGAAAGGGGCTCCAAGGGCAAAAAAGATTAACGCTACAGAAAAAAATGAAACTATCAGATACAGGAGAGCATGCACTACGTTGACCCGTGTAATTACCAATACGGTAGACAAAATAGCGACTAAAGCGGACACATAAAAAACGGTGTTCATAAGCATGTCCTCAAGACAAATTGTTCTATGGCATCAAACTATGAATATCCACAGGCGGCTCTTCGTTTTCACCCTCGCCTCTGTCCTTGGCGCCAACAGAAATGCCCGAGACCCGGTAGAAATTGTACTCAGGGTGTTTTCCTGAGCCGTCTATCAATAGATCTTCTTTCTCATATACGAAATTGTGGCGGTGATATTCGCCCATTTCAAAATCATTTGTAAGCTGGATCGCATAAGTGGGACACGCTTCTTCACAGAATCCACAGAAAATGCAACGTGAAAAATTGATTCGGAAAAATTCTGGATAACGTCTGCCATGTTCGTCCTGAGTAGCCTGTAAGGCAATGCAATCCGCCGGACACGCGGCGGCGCAAAGATAGCACGCCACACAACGTTCCTCTCCATCCGGATCACGAGACAAGATGATCCTGCCTCTCCATCTGGGATGCAAACTCGGCTTTTCTTCCGGATAGAGAACTGTCTCCCTTTTTCTAATTGAGTGTTTGAAGACAGTCCAGATTCCCTTAACTAAACTAAGCATTTTTATCCTGCATCAACTTGCCGCGAGAATGATGGCCCCGGTTACCACAACATTAAGGAGCGCCAGAGGAAGCATCAACTTCCAGCCGAACGAAAGCAACTGATCGTACCTGAGCCTGGGTAGAGAGGCTCGTACCAGTATGAAACCACAAATGAAGATAAAAGTTTTAATTATCATCCATAATAGAGGCGGCAGCAGCGGTCCCATCCAGCCACCAAAGAAAAGTGTTGCTATCAGGGCGCTGATCAGGGTGACTCCCATGTATTCACCGACAAAGAACATGCCGAACTTCATTCCGGAATATTCAGTGTGAAAGCCCGCTATAAGTTCGTTCTCGGCCTCAGGAAGGTCGAACGGAATTCGCCTCGTTTCGGCAAGGCCTGCGATTACAAAGATGACAAAACCGGGAAATTGGGGGATAAAAAACCAGACCTTACGTTGCGCTTCCACTATTTCACGAAGGTTGAAAGAACCAGCGAGCATGATGACTCCTGCGAGGGACAGGCCCATGAATACTTCGTAACCGAGCATCTGGGCTGCGGCCCTCAGGCCGCCGAGCAATGAATACTTGTTGTTGGAAGCCCATCCTGCCAGCGCCACGCTATAAACACTTAACGACGACATTGCAAGAAAGAAAAGGAGCCCGATATTCAGATTTACAATCTCAATTTCCGGCGCAAACGGAATGACTGCAAAGGATAGGAGCGTAGTTATAACTATAATCGCGGGGGCTATTACAAAAACAGGTTTGTCCGCAAACGGCGGTATCCAGTCCTCCTTCGTGAATATTTTGATCATATCGGCCGCAACCTGTAATGACCCAAATCGACCCGCGCGGTTCGGACCATATCGATCCTGCCACAGTCCAAGCAAGCGCCGTTCTAGCCATATCAACCCTGCGGCTGTCAGCAGGACTCCGACTAGTATCATGAACAGAATTATAATTAATCGTGCGGGTTCGTTCATTTCAGTCTTTCATTATTTTTCCCAGGGCCGGCAAGTCTACACCTTCCAGACCGGGAATCCAAACCGGCAGCGCAATCAGCCCACTGCAAAGCGTCGGGATGATTCTTACGGGAAGCTTCAGCGAAACATCTCCTATGATTAGTTGCGCTATGCATCCATTATCCTTGCCTAAAGACGCAGCGTCGTCTCCGTTCAAGCCAATATAAGGATTCGGAATCCTTTGTGAAACAGAATCCCCAAGCGAACTGAGTTCTTCGGAGCCGAATATGTGAAACGACTGGATCACGAGCCATTTGGTATTGTCAAAGTTGAACGCCTCTGGAAGTTCACTGAAATAAACCCCATTGTCGGTTGTCGATGGTTCAATAAGGCGCTTACCAGAATCTCCTCCCATAGAAACCCCTGCAATTTCCTTCTGAAACTTGTTCACAGCCTGGCATGAGTTCCATGAGGGGGCCCAAAACCGAGGGGTAACAGAAGCTGGAGGAATACCGGAGTAACCCTCCATAGAAAACGACAGAGGCGATTCAGGGTCGTCAGGTGGTTTAGGTTCATGGACGTTAACATTAGCCAGCATCGCAGTCCGTCCACTGTAACGATGGGCCTGACGGGGTATTTTCCTCCCAAACACACGGAAATTTGCAGATGGGGCCGCATCGGGAAGGTCTTTAAAGACAGGAAATTCTTTCACGATCTCTGACGCTATATTTTCAATAGTGGAGTAGTTACCGGCTGAGTCTCTACCGAGCGCTGCCATTACATCCGATATCCAGATTCGGCTTTCCTGAGTCTGACCTGCCTGTGGCATAACGCTGAATTGACGCTGACATCTTCCCTCACTGCTTACCAGTGTGCCCGTGGTCTCGGCAAAGGTCCCTGCAGGCAATATCAGGTCTGATTCTTTGCCGGTTCGGTTTAAGATGTGGTCTATCACTATAACGTGTTTGCATTTTGCCAAAACGCCCTTGACCAACTGGGCTTCCGCCCGCCGGTAGAGATCATTCTCAAGGATAATCAGGCTATCGACCTCGCCCGAAAGGACTTTTTGAAAGCAATCCGTCATGCTCAGCCCGCCAATAAGGCCTAGCCCCAAAGTATTGCATTCAGGCAATGTGTAAGATAATGCGGCTATCCTTTCAGTTCTGCTCAACGACCAGGCTATGTTAGCCGCAGCCTGAATTACGGATAGGGTTCCGCAACTTGTCCCGGAAACTATCAATGGTCGCCTTGAGCTTTTAAGGGCGGCGCTAATGTGAGCGGCAAATCTTCCGAGTTCATCTGGCAGGTCTAATACTGGTGGGGAGTCTGGGTCAATTTCGTGCGCGATCTGAAACCCCAGCCTGGCAATATCATCAGGGGCGATATGAAGTGTTCTTGCCGCAATATCATCCAGTCCGGAGCCCATGGGACTCACAATGAACAAAGGTCCCTTCTCGTCTTGAACAGCCTGACGAACAGATGCGTCGGCCCACCGTGGGATCCTTAAACTGTCGGCTATTTCCATTGGTTTTTCGCGAACCGACTGACGCAAGGACAGAGCCATCCGGGGCGCTACATTAATAATATCCTCACCTAGAATCAGAACAGCGTCGCACATTTCCATGTCCCGGAGCGAAGGTGAATAGGTAGGCCCATTCCGAAGAATGTCGATTATTGATGAGACCAGCCTCTCCTCATGCTCGGACATGCCGCAGCAAAAATTCTCCGCCCCTACAAGCTGTCTTAAAGAGAAATTCGCTTCCAGTGTGGCCCTGGGAGAACCTATCCCCAGTATTCGGGCGCTATCTATCAAGATTCCTTTGAACACATCTAGAGCTTCTTTCTTCTCAACAGCCTTCAACGAGCCGTCGGAGCGGTCACCATCATGTCTTGAGAGTGGTTGACGGATTCGGGATGGACCGTCTACAAATTCATATCCGAACCGGCCACGATCACAAAGGAAATAACCATTCACGTCATGATTGTATTTATTCAGGATTCTGCGCAATGAGCCATATCTTTCGCCGACAATGATGTTGCAGCCCAACCCGCAATGTGGACAAATTGAAGGGGCTGTTTGCATGTCCCATTTACGGGCATAATGTTTCCTCAAGGTTTTGTCTGTAAATACCCCGGTAGGACAGACTTCAACCAGATTTCCACTGAATTCGTTTTCAAGGGTCCCATCATTACATCTACCGAAATAAATCCGGTTGTTTATCCCAAAGACGTTAAAGTCTCTTCCTCCGGCGTAATCCCTATAAAACCTGACGCACCGGTAGCACTGGATGCAGCGGTTCATCTCGTGATTGATAAAAGGTCCTAAATTCTGGTTTAGATATGTCCTTTTTTTGAACCGATATCGGCGATAGACATGACCGGACATTACCGTCATGTCCTGGAGATGGCATTCCCCGCCCTCGTCACAGACCGGGCAATCATGGGGATGGTTTATCATAAGCCATTCAATAACCCCGGCTCGAAACTCCCTAACATCGTTGTCATCGATAGAAATCCTTGTTCCGTCGTCCGCAGGGGTCATACAGGACATGACAATGTGGCCGCGGGCGTCATTTTCATCACGGAATTGCTTTACTGCGCACATCCGGCAGGATCCGACGGAGCGCAACGCTGGATGCCAACAGAAATACGGGATGTCGAAGCCCAGGGAGAGGCATGCGCTGAGGAGATTCTGTCCTTCAGGAACTTCATACTGGACATTGTCTATATAAATTCTGGCCAAGTCTTATCTCCAGGGACAACGTTTATCCGTTATATGTCGTTCAAAGTCTTCTCTGAAAAATTTCAATGCGCTTTGCAACGGCTCCATGGCTCCTGGCGCAAGAGCGCAAAAAGTTCGACCGGGCCCGAGCAATTTTGTATGAGATTCAAGGATTTCCAGATCACCAGATTCACCCCTACCTTCTTCAATGGCCTTGAGAATCCGTGCGGTCCAAGGCAATCCTTCCCTGCAGGGCGTGCACCATCCACAGGATTCCCTGGCGAAAAAGCTTTCCAGGTTATGAACCATTCCAACCGGGCATGTATGATCGTCCAGCGCTATCATTGTTCCCGTGCCGAAACGGCTCCCGGCTTTTTGGACTGAATCATAATCCATCTGAACATCAAGGTGTTGTTCAACAAGGAATTCTGTCGAACCTCCGCCGGGTAGGATCCCCCGAAATCTCACCCCATCGCGCATGCCGCCGGCGTGTTCTTCCAGGATTTCCCTGATGCTTGTTCCCATGGGGAGTTCCCACGCTCCGGGCTTTTTTACTTTTCCGCTTACGCCGAAGATTTTGGTCCCACCGTCCTTACATTTGCTGAGGCTTTTGAACCACTCAGCTCCCTTATCGACAATGTGCGGAATATTGCAAAGAGTTTCAACGTTGTTTAACAGCGTCGGCATACCCCAGAGCCCGGACTCGGTTTGACGGGGCGTTTTATGTCTGGGAACAGCTCTGTTGCCTTCAAGAGAATTCGTCAAAGCTGTCCCTTCACCGCAAATGTACCTGCCTGAACTTATGTGCAACCTTAATTCAAAATTGAAGCCTGATCCCAGAATGTTGAACCCCAGGTAACCCTTCTCGTATGCTTCGGCGATAGCCCTTTTGAGACGCTTTGCGGCCAGGGTGTATTCAGATCTTATGAAGATGTACCCGATTTCACTATCGACCACGTAGGCGCATATTATCATCCCTTCAACCAATTGATGCGGGTTTCCCTCTATTAATATTCTGTCCTTGAAAGCGCCTGGCTCCATTTCATCCGCATCGACTATCACGTACCTGGGCCTCGGGCTATTTGACGAAGACGGCATGGAACTCCACTTCAGACCGGTGGGGAAACCGGCCCCGCCTCTTCCCCGAAGGTTCGAATCCTTGACCAGTTGCAGAATGTTTTCCTGGGTTAGACATTTGAGAGATTCACGCAACGCCTTATATCCGCCTACTCTCTCATATTCGTCCAGGTTGAGAGGCTCTCTGCCCTTATCTATATGATTGGTGAGAGGTCGTTCCATCTGTCTGTCTATTCGTACCCTTTGAGTATTTCATCAATTTTGTCGGGGGTGAGGTCGCCATGCAAAGTTCCGTCAATCATTATGGCCGGAGCCTGCTCGCACGCTCCTAGACACTGAATCGGCAACAAAGTAAAACGACCATCCGGCGTCGTTTCTCCGAACCCTATACCCAGTCTCTTGGTTATATGAACAAGAATGTTTTCAAACCCCATTATCCAGCAGCTTACGCTGTCACAAACGAGAATTACATGGCGTCCTACGGGTCTTCGGAAAATCCGGTTGTAGAAAGTGGCGACCCCGTCTACCTCTTCAACGGTTAAGTTCAGAAAATCAGCTACCGCCTTGAGCCTTTCATCAGAGACCCATCCGTGACGCCTCTGAACTATTTCAAGGGCTTCAAGAATCGCGCATCGTCTTGTAGGGCATGCGCCAGTTCCGCATTGTATCTCGGATTTTATCTCGTCGGAAAGCATTTCCATTTTTACCGGTCCACATCCGCCAATACGTAATCCACACTCCCAAGGATTGCGATGAGATCAGCTATTGTTAATCCTTTGGTAATGGACGGGATCATCTGGAGATGGGCAAAAGACGGGGTTCTTATTCTAACAC